>CAACXD010000026.1_pt1 | contig 21663 bp, 19 predicted proteins | sample 2275841 | NCBI WGS metagenome assembly CAACXD01 (sample SAMEA5312477, study PRJEB27640) | indoor metagenome | biome: indoor environment; feature: uncontrolled; material: tiles wood | place: Germany | collected 2014-07-07
CGACGCCCTCCCCGAGCTCAGCTCGGGGAGGGCGTCGTCGTCTGCGCTCTCCGGGCTCGGCCGGGGCCTCGGCGAGGGCGAGGGTCGCGGGCGGTCGTACACTTTCCGGATGACTCTCGAGCTGCGCCTGCGCCCTGCCACCACGGGCGACGTCCACGCGATCAAGGCCCTCGTGGGTCCGCTGGCGCAGGAGGGCGTGCTGGTGATCAAGGAGACCGTCGCGTACTACGAGGGCATCCAGGAGTTCCTCATCGCCGAGCTCGTGGACGACGACCCCTCCGGCGCCGGCCTGGTCGACGAGTCCGGGATCGCCTACGGGCAGCCGTCGCCCAGCGGGACCTCGGCCCGGATCGTGGGCTGCGGGGCCCTGCACGTGATGTGGCAGGACCTCGCCGAGATCCGCACCTTGGCCGCCGACCCGCGGGTGCGCGGGCAGGGCGTGGGGTGGCGGCTCGTGGAGGCCCTGCTGGAGCGGGCGCGCAGGCTGGGGGTGGACCGGGTCTTCTGCCTGACCTTCGAGGTGGAGTTCTTCCAGCGCCAGGGCTTCCGGGTCATGGCCGATCAGCGCCCGATCGACCCGGACGTCTTCGCGGAGCTGCTGCGCTCCCATGACGAGGGCGTGGCCGAGTTCCTGGACCTCGCCCGGGTGAAGCCCAACACGCTGGGCAACACCCGGATGATCCTCACGCTCTGACGGGGACCGCGCAGACCGGTCGGGATCAGCCGGGCAGAGCGATCCTGTCGCCGCGGCGGTGGGCCAAGCCATCGGAGACCAGGCCGTCGACCGCGCGCTGTCGCTGCTCGACGGGGGATTCCAGCGTCAGCAGGGCCTCGAGGGGGCGGGCCAGATCCGCACTCGCGCCGCGCGGCAGGGTGACCTGCTGGTCCCGCGTCAGCCAGCTCTCCGGGACCGGCTGATCCGCGGCGCGCAGCACCGCCATGACCGCGCCGCGCACCTGCCGGTCGGTGCCCTTCCAGGACTGTCCCCGCGGGGCCTCCTCCGGCTCCGGGCGACCGGCTGCGATCCAGGCGCAGAGATCCTGCACGGGGCACTGGTCGCAGCGCGGAGACCGAGCCGTGCAGATCAGGGCGCCGAGCTCCATCACGGACTGGTTCCACACCACCGAGGCCGCGCGCTGCTCGGGCAGCAGCGAGCGCGCCAGACGGGTCTCGGCTGCCGTCAGGGACCGGCTCGGCAGCCCCTTGCCGGAGAAGAGGCGAGCGTGCACGCGTCGGATGTTGGTGTCGATCACGCACTGGCGCTCGCCGAAGGCGAAGGCCGAGACCGCCGCGGCCGTGTAGGCCCCGATGCCCGGCAGCGCCAGCAGCTGGTCGTGTTCGCGCGGCACGCGGCCGCCGTGGTCCGCGACGATCGCCTGTGCGGCGGCCTGCAGCCGCAGGGCCCGTCGGGGATAGCCCAGGCGGTCCCAGGCGCGCAGGACGTCGGCGGTCGGCGCCTCGGCAAGGTCGGCGGGGGAGGGCCAGCGCCGCATCCAGTCGAGCCAGCGGGGCAGCACGCGCACCACGGGAGTCTGCTGGAGCATGATCTCCGAGACCAGCACGCCCCAGGCGGTGCGCTCGGGGCAGCGCCAGGGGAGGTCGCGGCCGTCGCTGGCGTACCAGGCGGCGATCCGGTCGCGGATCTGCGCGAGTCGCTGAGCATCCTGAGGTGAGGGATCGGCGATGTGCGGGCTGGGCATCGCGCCACTGTAGCCTGGAGGCCATGGCACGGGACGACGCGGATGACGGGCGCAGGGACGCCCCCTGGGACTTCGATCTGCCGGATCTCGGAGCCTCCACGACTCCCGAGCATCACCGGCGCCGCCGCCGTGCCGAGCAGCAGGAGGCGCCGCAGACCCCGTCCGAGGAACGATCGCAGCCCCGGACGCGCTCGAGCTCCGAGCCCGCGACGCGGTTTTCGCCGCAGCGCACCGGTCGCAGACGGTCCTCCGAGGACCCGCTGGATTTCGAGGGCCTCGACGACGACCCCATCGATCAGGACGACCACCACCTGATCCCGCACTCCGCCGAGGAGCTGTCCACGGTGGGCCCGGGCCCGCGCGGTCCCCAGCTGCCGCACGACGATGACGTCCCCGACGACTTCGGGGCCCCTCAGCCGCACTTCTCTGCTCCGCGCGGCTCAGCCGGTGCAGGGTCCCGCGACGGGGCTGCTTCGTCTTCTTCCAGCGCGCGCTCCTCGCGCGCAGCCTCCGCACCGGAGGACGACCTGCTGCCTGCTTGGGCCACCGGCAAGCCTGCGCGACGGCGCCCGGGCCGCGCCGCCGGGGCGGCTTCATCGAGGGAGCAGGCCGCTCCCAGCGATGCGCTTGAGCACCAGCGCCGAGCCCAGAGCGGTCGTGTCGAGGAGCTGAGCGGCGGGGACCTGGACCGTGAGGAGCGGCGCGGCTCAGCGGGACGTCGTCACGGCCAGCCCGCAGGCGGTGCGCGCCCTGACCGCAGGCTGCACGACGACCACGATCGCGACGCCTGGGGCGACGAGCACGGCTATCCCGAGGACTGGGACGACGAGCGCGGATATGCCGAGGACTGGGACGACGAGGACTGGGCGGAGGCACCGGAGGCTCGGCAGCCGCGGTGGCGCAGCTGGATCGGTGATCCGCAGCGGCTGACCCGCCTGCTGGTCCCGGCGGCTGTGGTGCTGCTGCTGATCGCGGTGGGCATCTGGTCGGTGAACGCGCTCACCGGCGGCTCGGAGACGGCCGAGGACCCCGAGGCGGCGGCCACCGAGGCGGCGCAGTCGGAGGATCCCTTCGACGGCTTCTCCGCGCGCCCGCAGGACGAGACCACCGACGGCGCCAGCGGCCCGGCCGCACAGGCCTGCGGCGATGCCCTGAAGATCACGGGGTCCACGGACCACGAGACCTACGCCGAGGACGCGGACCCGATCCTGATCATGACCATCGAGAACACGGGCGAGGACCCCTGCATGGTCAATGCCGGCACCGCGCGCATGGACTTCACGGTCACCTCCGGCTCAGACACGGTCTTCGACTCGAAGCACTGCCAGATCGACGGCCAGGACCGTCCGATCGAGCTCGAGGCCGGGGGCAAGGAGAGCGCCCGGATGCAGTGGAACCGCCAGCGCTCGGCGGAAGGCTGCGCCGAGGATCTCGAGGACGCCGCGGCCGGAGGCTATGAGCTGGAGGTCTCGCTGGGCGAGGACTCCGCGGAGCCGGTCGAGTTCACCCTGAAGTGAGACAGGTCAGGACGGCGGGAAGAAGATCTGCAGGGCCTCCACCAGGCTGGTGACCTCGCGGACGCGGAAGCCGTCGGGGATGCTGCTGAGCCCCTGCGGGCTGGCCGGGACCACGGCGTGGGTGAAGCCCAGCCTGGCGACTTCCCGGATGCGCTGCTCGATCCCCGGAACGGGCCGGACCTCTCCGGCCAGCCCGACCTCCCCGAAGCACACCAGGCGCTGGGGCAGGGGCTTGTCCTGCGCGGCCGAGGCCAGGGCCAGCGCAGTGGCCAGGTCGGCGGCGGGCTCGCTGAGGCGCACCCCGCCGACGGTCGAGACGTAGGCGTCCATGGAGGCCAGACCCACCCCCGCGCGGCGCTGCAGGACGGCCAGCAGCATGGCCACCCGCGAGCCGTCCAGCCCGGAGGTGGCACGGCGCGGCTGGGCGGTCGAGGACTGGTCCAGCAGGGCCTGCACCTCCGCCAGCAGAGGGCGCCGCCCCTCCATGGTCACGGTGAGGCAGGTCCCGGACACCGGATGCGCGGTGCGCGAGACGAACAGCCCGGAGGGATCCGAGACCGAGCGGATCCCGCTGTCCACGAGCTCGAAGCAGCCGACGTCGTCGGTGGGGCCGTAGCGGTTCTTGACGGCGCGCAGCAGCCGGATGCTCGAGTGCTTCTGGCCCTCGAACTGGCAGACGACGTCCACCAGGTGCTCGAGCAGCCTGGGCCCGGCGATGGTCCCCTCCTTGGTCACGTGCCCCACGAGCAGCACGGTCATGCCCCGCGACTTGGCCGCGGCGATCAGGGAGGCGGCGACCTCCCGCACCTGGGTCACGCCGCCGGCGGAGCCGTCGACCTCGGCGCTGGCCAGGGTCTGGACGGAGTCCACGACCAGGACCTCCGGCGACAGGGCCTCCACCTGTCCCAGTGCGGTGGACAGATCCGTCTCCGAGGTGAGGTAGAGGGAATCGGCCAGCGCGCCCACGCGGTCGGCGCGCAGCTTCACCTGGGCCGCGGATTCCTCTCCCGTGATGTACAGGACCGAGCGCGGACCGCGCGGTGCGGTGCCCTGGGCCACGCGAGCCGCGACATCCAGCAGGAGGGTGGACTTGCCGACGCCGGGCTCACCGGCCAGTAGGATCACCGCGCCGGGCACGAGCCCGCCGCCCAGGACGCGATCGAGCTCTCCGACGCCGGTGGGGACGCTGGTGGCCTGGGTGGCATCCACCTGGGCGATGGGCTTGGCGGGATCGGCGATCGAGCGGGCCGGGGTGGTGCGGGCCTTGTGCTCGCCGACCTCCTCCATGGTCCCCCAGGCCTGGCATTCGGCGCAGCGGCCCACCCACTTGACGGTGCTCCACCCGCATTCCGTGCAGCGGTATCCCGAGGAGCTGCGCTTGGACCTGGTGCTCATGCCGTCGACCTCATGGCTCACACGCTAGGAACCGGGTCCGACAGCACAGCGGGTGCTCACATGCGGTCCCAGTCGTCGAGGGCCGGCAGGTGGGCGATGGCGTCCTCGTGGTCCATGTTGGTGGCCTCGAGGAGGTCCACCGCCAGCGGCCGCATGAGCAGCACAAGGGTCTGGCCCTCGAGGGTCTGCACGCCCATGTCCTGGGGGTTCAGGCGCTCGGCCACGGTGATCAGCTCGTTGCGCGCCTGGCGCAGGAACGATTCGCGCGACTCCCGCTGAGGGACGGCCAGGGCTCTGCCCACCGTGTCGGTCGAATCCGCCATGTCCCTCAGGCATTCGGAGATCGACTCGATGGCAGCCGGTGCCAGGGTGACGTGGTTGATGACCCCGGCCACCCGGCGCACCAGCACCCGGCTGTCGCGCGCGGCCAGGTCCAGGTAGGGCGCCGAGATCGCGATCTGCTCGATCTCCGAGCGGTGGCGCCGATGCACGGGCGCTGCCGCGGCGATCTCCTGGGAGGCCTGCAGCGCGGTCTTCACGGAATCGATCTCGGACTGGGTGCGCCGGGCGCGCACCAGGCAGTGCCATGCGGCCGTGGAGTCGTCCTCGGTGATGGCCTGGGCGGCCTCGCGCAGCACGGCGGAGAGCTCATCGGTCAGCCGGCGCACGTGCTCACGCGGCTGGCGGCGGGGGTCCGAGGGGACCAGGTAGGCCATGAGCAGGGCGAAGACCCCTCCCACCATGGCATCGGTCGAGCGGGCGAACGCGCCGTCGGACGACGGCGGCAGCACGACGACCAGCAGCGACTGCAGGGCCATCTGCGTGGTGAACAGGACGCCGCTGTCCAGGAACCGGGCCAGCAGGATGGACACCAGCATGACGACGCCGGCCTGCCACGTCCCGACGCCGATGAAGTGGATCAGCACCTCGGCCAGTGCGATGCCGAGCGTGCAGCCGATGGCGACCTCGAGCACGCGCCGGTAGCGCTGCCCGCCCTTGGAGAAGCCGAGGGCCACGGTGGCCGCCGTGGCCGCGAAGATCGGCCCCGTGTGCCCGAGCACGGTCTCGGCGAAGACGAAGGCGCCGATCGCGGCGACCGTGAGCTGCAGGGCCTGCAGGATGTCGCCGCGCAGGCGAGCCCCGCCGGCGCGGGCGCGCTCGCCGAGCTCGCTGCCGGCGCGGTGCACCAGCCCGGGACTCTGCTCGGCTTCGCTCATGCGAGCCATCCTAGGTGCACCTGGCCCCCTCGCCGGTGGCACCGAGGGTGCCTCGATGCTGGACGCTCGGGAGCTTGCGGTCCGCATGACGACGCTCACACCATCAAAAATATGTGCTCAACAATACATAAAGGCCGCCGAAGGGTCGGGGAAGTTCACCTTCCGTTCACGGCCTGAGCGGAGTCCGGCTACGTGCCGATCCTAGAGTCGGTGAGCGTTGGGTGGGCTTGGCCGGGAATTCGGGGCCTTCGTCCAGCGCCGCCGGACCTCACCGGCACGTCAGCTTCAGCAGAACCACAGGAACAGGGGCACCACGTGAAGGCTTCTCGCATCGGCCAGAGCGCCGCGATTCTCTCCATCGGCGCGATCGCACTGACCGCTTGCGGCGGCGGCGGCACGACCACGCTGCAGGGCGCGGGCGCGTCCTCGCAGGAGGCGGCCATGAACGCCTGGTCGGATGGCGCCGGCGAGCTGGATCCGGCCGTCGAGGTCCGCTACTCGCCGGACGGCTCCGGCGCCGGCCGCGAGGCCTTCCTGGCCGGCGGCGCGAGCTTCGCCGGCTCGGATGCCGCCATGGACGAGGAGGAGTTCGAGTCCTCCAAGGAGCAGTGCGGCGACAAGGGCGCGTTCAACGTCCCCGCCTACATCTCCCCGATCGCGGTCGGCTTCAACCTCGAGGGCATCGACTCCCTGAACCTCGACGCCGAGACCATCGCGGGCATCTTCTCCGGCGAGATCACCACCTGGAACGATCCGGCCATCGCCCAGCAGAACCCGGATGCCGATCTGCCGGACACGAACATCACCGTGGTGCACCGCTCGGATGAGTCCGGCACCACCGAGAACTTCACCGACTACCTGCACGCGGCCGCTCCCGAGGCCTGGTCGGACGAGGCCTCCGAGTCCTGGCCGATCTCCGGCCAGGAGAACTCCCAGGGCACCTCCGGCGTGGTCTCCACCGCCTCTGACACGGACGGCGCCATCACCTACGCCGATGCCTCCGCCATCGGCGATCTGGGTACCGTGGCCGTGGGCGTGGGCGACGACTACGTCGAGTACAGCCCCGAGGCTGCCGCTGCGGCCGTCGACGCCTCCCAGCGCGTCGAGGGCGGCGCCGAGAACAACATGGCGCTCGAGCTCGACCGCGACACCGAGGCCGACGGGGCCTACCCGATCATCCTGGTCTCGTACCACATCTACTGCAACGAGTACCAGGATCAGGACACCGCCGACGCGGCCAAGGCCTTCGGCCAGTACGTGGTCTCGGAGGAGGGCCAGCAGGCCTCCGCCGACGCCGCGCACTCCGCTCCGCTGAGCGAGGGGATGCGCCAGGAGGCGCACGACGCGATCGACCAGATCACCGCCGCCGGCTGATCCGCTGCGCGCAGGCCGACCCAGTCGGCATGCGCGCCCCGCGACGGGCCCGCCCGGGCCTCCCTGAGGAGAGATCCCGGGCACGGGCGGGCCCGTCGCCGTGGCCGCGGGCCGCGCAACCACGAGCGGCCCGATGGCCCGCCGACGAAAGCATCTACACCCGAAGGGGTCGAGAATGTCCACCAATGTCTCTGAGAAGAGGCGGCCGGAGCAGAAGCCGGAGGGCTCCCGGGCCTTCGATTCCGGCTCGAAGGGCGGCCGCTTCGGTGACCAGCTCTTCTCCGGTCTGAGCCTGGCCGCAGGCATCCTGATCTTCGTGATCCTGCTTGCGGTCTTCACCTTCCTCGGCTGGAAGTCCGCCGACATCCTGACGATCCCGGGCTCCGCCATCACCGGCGGCGAGGGGTTCTTCGCCTACGTCTACCCGATCGTCCTGGGCACCCTGATGGCGGCCGTGATCGCGCTGCTGATCGCGACCCCGCTGGGCATCCTCGTGGCTCTGTACATCTCACACTTCGCCCCGCCCAAGGTCGCCAAGCCGGTCGGCTACGTGATCGACCTGCTCGCGGCCATCCCCTCGGTCGTCTACGGCGCCTGGGGCATGACGGTGCTGGCTCCGGCGCTGGTGCCGTTCTACAACTGGCTCGCCGAGAACTTCGGGTGGATCCCGCTGCTCGAGGGGCCGGCCTCGAACACCGGGCGCACCATGCTCACCGCAGGTGTGGTGCTGGCGATCATGATCCTGCCGATCATCACCGCCATGTCCCGCGAGCTGTTCGTCCAGACGCCCAAGCTGCACGAGGAGGCCTCGCTGGCCCTCGGCGCCACCCGGCTCGAGATGATCGGCCAGGCCGTCATGCCGTTCGCCCGGGCGGGCATCGTCTCCTCCGTCATGCTGGCCCTGGGCCGTGCACTCGGCGAGACCATGGCCGTGGCGCTGGTGCTCTCCACCGGCGGCCTGCAGTGGTCGCTGATCCGCACGGGCAACAACACCATCGCCGCGGAGATCGCGCTGAACTACCCGGAGGCCTTCGGCAACCGGTTCACCGAGCTCATCGCCGCCGGCTTCGTGCTCTTCATCATCACGCTGATCGTGAACCTCGCAGCACGCGCGATCACCGCCCGCTACAAGGAATTCTCGGGGGCAAACTGATGTCGACCAACACCACTGAGCAGCGCTCCGAGACCCGGAGCCCCAAGAATCAGAACTCGCTCACGTCGGGTCAGCGCCCCAAGTGGCTGATCCCGGCCATCTTCGTCGGCTCGATCGTCGTCGGAGCCGCCCTGGCCGCCCTCGTGAGCTTCAGCGTCGCACTGTGGGCCGTGTTCGCGGCCGTGATCTTCCTGATCGCCGCTCCGATCGCGGTCACCTCGATCGAGGGCTCCCGTCAGGGCAAGAACGCGGCCCTGACCTATCTGGTCTACGGTGCCTTCATCGTGGCGGTCATCCCGCTGATCTCGGTGATCTGGACCGTGCTCTTCCGCGGCATCCCCACGCTGTCGCCGGAGCTGCTGACCACCACCATGTCCAGCGTGACCGCCATCGACGATCAGCAGAGCGTCGAGAACGGCACGGGCGTCCAGGGCGGCATCCTGCACGCCATCGTGGGCAGCGTGATCGTGACGCTGTGCGCCACGATCATCTCGGTCCCGATCGGCCTGCTGACAGCCGTCTACCAGGTCGAGTACTCCAACGGCAACACGCTGTCGAAGGTCATCACCTTCCTGGTGGACGTCATGACCGGCATCCCGTCGATCGTCGCCGGCCTGTTCGCCTCGGCCCTCTTCACGATCATCCTGGGTCAGCAGGGCGTGCGCATGGGCATCGTCGGCGCGGTCGCGCTGACCGTGCTGATGATCCCCACCGTGGTGAAGTCCACGGAGGAGATGCTGAAGGTCGTGCCCAATGAGCTGAGAGAAGCCTCATATGCCCTGGGAGTGCGCAAGTGGCGTACGATTCTGAAGGTGGTCATCCCCACCGCGATCTCGGGCATCGCCGCCGGCGTCACGCTGGCCATCGCCCGAGTGATCGGTGAGACGGCACCGCTGATGGTGACGATCGGCTTCCTGGACTCCATGAACGCGAATCCGTTCCACGACTGGATGTCCTCGCTGCCGACCTTCATCTACCAGCAGCTGATGCGCCCGATCTCGCCGACCACGCCGGATCCGTCCACGGATCGCGCGTGGGCCGCCGCGCTCGTGCTGATCGTCTTCGTCATGCTGCTGAACCTGGCGGCACGACTGATCGCCAACGCCTTCGCACCCAAGACCGCTGGTCGCTGAACCCTCCGCCGACTGAGAAAGAAGCTCTGAACCACATGTCGAAGCGAATCGACGTCGAGAACCTCGATGTCTTCTACGGAGATTTCCGCGCCGTCGAGGGCGTGAACATCGATATCGATCCCAACACCGTGACGGCCTTCATCGGCCCGTCCGGCTGCGGCAAGTCCACGGTGCTGCGCTCCCTGAACCGCATGCACGAGGTCATCCCCGGCGCCTACACCACGGGCAAGGTCATGATCGACGGCGAGGACGTGTACGGCCGCGGCGTCGATCCGGTGACCGTCCGCTCCACGATCGGGATGGTCTTCCAGCGCCCGAACCCGTTCCCCACCATGTCCATCCGCGACAACGTGCTGGCCGGCGTGAAGCTGAACAACAAGGCCATCTCCAAGAAGGACGCCGACGAGCTCGTGGAGTCGTCCCTGCGCGGCTCCAACCTCTGGAACGAGGTCAAGGACCGTCTGGATCGCCCGGGCTCGGGCCTGTCCGGCGGCCAGCAGCAGCGTCTGTGCATCGCCCGCGCGATCGCCGTGAAGCCCGAGATCATCCTGATGGACGAGCCCTGCTCGGCCCTGGACCCGATCTCGACCATCGCGATCGAGGACCTGATCCACGACCTCAAGAAGGACTTCACGGTCGTGATCGTGACCCACAACATGCAGCAGGCCCAGCGCGTGGCCGACCGCACCGCCTTCTTCAACCTGGAGGCCACCGGCAAGCCCGGCAAGCTCGTGGAGTACAACGACACCACGAACATCTTCCAGAACCCGCAGCAGCAGGCCACCGAGGACTACGTCTCCGGTCGCTTCGGCTGATCGGCAGGGCCTGCCCGCGCAGGCTCCTCAGTGGCACTCAGCGCCCCCGCTCGGATGGATCCGAGCGGGGGCGCTGTCGTGCTCGAACGGCGTGCCCGGGAGCAGATCGAGCGGTCCCGCGGCGTGCGTCGGGGGCAGGAAGCGCAGCGGCGACAGCCGGGGAAGGCAGGGGTCCTTCAGAGGCTCAGCAGGGGGGAGGCCGCAGTGACCAGCACGGCGCTGGCGACGGCGCAGGCGGGGATCGTGATGATCCAGCAGCCGATGACCTGGGCGACGACCACGTGGTGCGTGGAGCGGAAGCGCTGGTTCACGCCTGCGCCGAGCACGGCGGCGGCGGTCGTCTGCGAGGTGGACATCTGCACGTCCGAGCCCAGCGCCACGGGCAGCAGCAGGGCGCCGGCCACGGCCTGGGCGGTGGCCCCGCGCACGGCATCGGGGCGGACCATGCGGGAGGAGATCGTGCGGGCGATCTGCCAGCCGCCCAGCAGGCTGCCGCCGGCCAGGCACAGGGCCACGACGACGTCGATCGCGACGGCGGCCTCGGGCGCTTCGAGAGCAGAGAGGCCTGACAGCCCCGCGACGGCGGTGACCAGAGCGATCATGCGCGGTCCGTGGATCACGCCGTGGCCGAGGTTGATGGCGGTGGAGCCGATGGCCAGGACCACGCGCGCCGAGAGGGTGACCTGGTCGGCCTCGAACCGACTGGCCAGGTGCACCACAGGGATCAGCAGTACCCAGGACAGGGCGAAGGCGACCAGCGGGCCCAGGACCACGGGCAGGAGCAGAAGGCCCAGGGGCCAGGCCGAGCTCGGGGGATAGCTGGTCAGGCCCAGGGCCCCGGCGGTCAGGGAGGCTGCGAGCAGGGAGCTGGTCAGGGTGGCGCCCATGGAGGCGGGCAGGCCGCGCTGCCAGGTGAGAAGGGCCCAGGCGATGCTCACGATGAGCGCGCTGGCGACCACCAGCAGTCCCGTGCGCGGATCCGGGAGCAGCGTCTCCAGGTTCTCGGTGGCCTGCTGCATGGGCACCAGCAGGGCCACCAGCGCCACGCCCAGGACGTTGAGCACCGCGGCCATCACCAGCGCCGTGCGAGCAGTCAGGGCCCGATGGCGCACGGGCATGGCGATCGCGTTGGAGACGTCGTGCCCGGAGCTGATGACGGCGAAGGCCAGAGCCAGGACGAGGACGGCGGCGGAGGCTGCGAGCAGCACGGATCAGGCCTCGGAGATGCTGATGCGCCCGACCTCGTGGGCCAGCGCCGTCATGGAGCGGGCGGCCTCGTGCAGCTGATCGGCGGTCTGCAGCGACTCGAAGGCCTCTGCTGGCTCCAGCTCCCGGAACAGCTGCTGCCGGTGCACCAGGAAGGTCCGCTCGGTCTGCTTGCGGAGGCGGTGCATGTCGAACCAGTACTCGTCGAGCCCCTCGAGCGTGCGCAGCCGCAGCACGGCAGTGCGCGAGAGCGAGGCCATGCGGCTGATGCTGGAGAGCTGCTCCGTGGTGTGGGCGCCGTGGGAGAGACGGTGCGGGTCGACGGCAAGGGCCTCGACGCACAGCTGGAGGTGCTCGGAGGCCTCCGCCAGGTGGCTGCTGAGGATGTAGATGTCCGAACGGGGCAGGGGCAGGGCGTAGGTGGTGCGAGCCGAGGTCATGGCCCCGAAGTGCAGATCCGCGGTCCGGGTGCCGATGCTGCTGATCTGAGCCTGCAGCTCGGCCACGCGATCACCCTCGGCGGGAAGCATCTCGGAGCAGCAGCGCACCGCTTCCTGCACCTGATCGCTGAGCTGCGCCAGGGTGTGCAGCACCCCGCTGTCCTCGGGGAAGACACGCAGTGCCATGGAGCCATGCCTTCGGTCGATGGAGCGCATGAACCCGCAGCGGGGCGGCTGCGGGACCTGGTCAGGGACCGGCTCGTGGCCGATCGATGGTTTAGGGGGTGCCGGACCGGGAGCGCCTCTCGGCGTGTGGCCGCTCGAAGCGGCTGAATGATGGAGCCCGGGGCTGCCGCAGCCCGGCACCTGGCATCCATTGTAGGGGCCGCCCCCGGTGATGGGTCAAAGCCGCCGACGGGGCCGGGGTCCGCGCCGGCTCCGCGCGATCCCGTCGTGGGTCCGAGCCCGACGACAGGGTCCTGATCACTGCCCTGGCGGCGCGGGCCCATCGCCGGTCGGGCGCTGCCGGGCTCTCGGTCCGGCAGCGCCTCAGTCGAGCGAACCGGCCCGCCAGGCCCGAGCGGCGGCCTCGAGATCATCAGCGGTGCGCTCGAGGCGCTTGGCCCCGGCGATCTCCTGGCGCGCCATCCGCTCGCCGTCCAGCTCGGCGGCCGCAGCCTCGACGGCGAGCTCGCCTGCGGCGGGACTGCTCGGAAGGCGCTCGGTGGTGCGTCGGGTCTCGTCGTCCGAGGCCCAGGGATCGCCCAGACGGGTGCGGCCGAGCGCTGTGACGCGGCAGAAGGCGGCGAAGCGCTCCAGGGCGACGTCGAAGTCGCCGTTCCAGGCGCCCGAGAGGATCGCGTCGGCCATCTCCCGGATCTCCGCGGCCCGGGGCGGGTCGGCCACCCCGGCCACCACGTAGGAGACCTGCGCCGTGTCGCGCCCGGCCTCGAACCACCTGCTCAGGCGCACCGGATCCGCCTGCACGGCAGAGCGCAGGGCGTAGAGCCGCCACAGCGCCCCGGGAAGGCTGACCGGAGGGGCCTCCGACCACAGGGCGGCCAGGCCGTCGAGGCCCTCGGTGTCCGTGAACTCGACGAGCCGGCGCCTGACCTCGGGATCCTCGTGCCCCCGACCGCGGTGCAGCACGGCGGCAGCGGTGACGTGGGCGGCCTCGGCGAGCACGGCGGGATCGACCCCGCCGATCCTCTGGTCGAAGAGGGCGGGGTCGAACTTCACCGGGCGGTGATGATCACGAGCAGACATGCCTCCAGCGTACGACCGCTGCTGCCGGTCGCATCAGGCCGCACGGGTCCGATCAGCGCTCAGCCGAAGCCCCGTGCGAGCAGACCAGAGCTCAGTCCTCGACCGGGGTCTCGTTCCAGTGGTCGCCGGGTTCCCAGCCGATGTTGGCGCGCAGGGCGGTCTCCAGGTCCTCCGAGGCGGCCCGGGCCATCGAGCGCCACAGCTCCAGAGCTGCGGCGGGCTCCTCCTGCTCCAGCGCCCGCAGGGCAGGGGCGTCGAGCACGCGCACCACCAGGTCGGTGCCGGCCACGGCCTGCACGCTCAGCCGCTCGTCGCTGACGCCCGAGGAGCGGAAGACGGTGCCCGGGCGCATGCGGCGCACGACCGAGCCGTCCTCGTGGGAGCCGTGCGGGATCATCTCCACGAGGCCCTCGACCACCAGGACCACCGCGGACTCGCCGGGCTCCAGGTCCAGCACGGGCTCGCCCTCGCGGACCCGCAGCTCCTGGGCGCGCGACCAGATCGTCTCGGCGATCTCGTCGTCGGTGTCGCGCAGCAGGTCGGTGGAGCGCGCGGCCTCGATGGTGGACTCGGCGTCCAGATCGGGCATCTCGTCGGCGTCGGAGGCGGTGGCGTCGTCGTCGCGTCGGCGCAGCTGCTCGATCAGCTGATCCTCCACGTGCGCCAGGGCCTCTTCGCGGGTGGCGAAGACCGTGAGGTTCTCCGGCTTGGTCGTGGTGCGGATCTTGCGCGCCGCCGAGATGGCAGGCAGCGAGTCGGTATAGGGGTTGGACGGGCCATCGGGGTCGTCGTCGGGCTCGTCCGTCCAGATGTCCTCCCAGACGGTGTCCCAGGCGTCGTGCCAGTCGTCGGTCCAGGGGTCGCCCACGACCAGGGCGACGTCGCGGCCGGCCTCGCACAGCTCTGTGGCGGTCACGGCGATCAGGTGGCGGCCGAAGCCGGCGATCTGATCGACGTCGGACAGGTCCAGGATCACGGAGCTCGCCGTCTGCGCCGACTGGCGCAGGGCGCGCACGGTCTCCTCGGTGCCGGGGAAGAGCAGGTTGCCTTGGATCTCGATCACGGCGACGTCCGAAGCCAGCTCGCTGAGGGCCCGGCGCGAGTCCTCATCGCGGTGGGTCAGGGAGCGGGCGTCGGCCAGGGAGTGGATGGAGCGCACGGTGCGCTTGGACGGGCGCGGGCCGCGGGCGAAGTGCAGGTCCATGGCCTGGGAGATGCGCTCGCAGGCGGCCGTGCCGCGCACGCTGTTGCCGTGCTGATCCAGCGGCGGGGCGAACGTGGCCACGGCCAGCTGGCCCGGGACCACCGCGATGATGCCGCCGCCCACGCCGGACTTGCCGGGCAGGCCCACGCGCACGAACCACTCGCCGGCGTCGTCGTACATGCCGCAGGAGTTCATCACCGACAGCACGCGCTCGACCGTGACCGGCTCCATGACGCGCTCGTCGGTGAACGGATTGCGCCCGCCGGCGGCCAGGGTGGCGCCCATGATCGCCAGGTCCCGGGTGTCGACCATGACGGAGCACTGGGCGAAGTAGTCCTCCAGCGCCTGGGTGGGGTCCTCCTCGATGATCCCGACGGAGCTGAGCATCCAGCCCAGCGCGCGGTTGCGGTCGCCCTCCTTGTGCTCCTGGGAGTAGACGTCGGGATCCATCATCAGCTCGCGCCCGGCGAAGGCCGAGAACAGCTGCCGGACGCGCTCGCGGCGGGCGGTGCCGCGGTGCGGGTCCACGAGCCAGGAGGCGGTGATCGCCCCGGCATTGATCATGGCGTTGGCCGGGCGGTTGGTCTCCGGATGCAGCGAGATGCGGTTGAAGGACTCGCCGCTGGGCTCCACATCGATCTTGGCGTCCACGCCCCCGAAGCCGCGGTCCTCGATCGCCAGCCCGTAGACGAAGGCCTTGGAGATCGACTGGATGGAGAAGCAGTCGCGGCTGTCGCCGGCCTCGTAGATGTGCCCGTCGGCGGTGGCGACCACGACGGCCAGCTTCTCCGGATCGGCGTTGGCCAGCGCCGGGATCGACGACGACGGCTCGCCCTCGGTCAGTTCGCGGACCTCATCCAGCACGGCGGCCAGGGCGCCCTCGATGGGCGACGGGCCGAAGAGCTTCTCGGACTCGGACCACTCTGGGCTCGGGCGCTGGGTGTCGGCCCATCCCAGCGGGTCGCCGTTCTCGTCGAGCTGGTAGGCGGTGCTCTGGTCGTCGTCGGTGTTCTGGGCGGTCTCGTGTCGCTGCTGCGTGTCGTGGGAGGTCACGGGACGACGGTACCGGGATGGGCGGCGGATGCCGATTTCTCGGCCGAGGCCCATGCGGTGCCTGGTCTACGATGGTGGGCGTCGTCCGCACGTCCGGGCGGCGGTGGGGCCCTTAGCTCAGCTGGCAGAGCAGTGGACTTTTAATCCATGGGTCGTGGGTTCGATCCCCACAGGGCCCACTCCCTCCCCTCAGCCCCTGCGGTGACCATGTCGCCGCGGGGGCTTCTCCGTGCCTGGAGCAATTCCGGCCCCAGTAGGTCTGCCAGCGAGATGTCGAGCCAGGCCGCGATCTCGACAAGCTCGGAGATCGAGAACTCCCTACTGCCGTTCAACCGGACGCTGACCGCGCTCTTGGCGATCCCCATGTGACGAGCGAGGTCGCTTTGGGTGCGGCGCCTGCGCCCGAGCCATGCGCGGACTTCATTGCTGACGTGGTGGGCGACGGCGCTGTCGCGCTGGCCCTCGTTGGTCGTAGTCATGGCGAAAGCATATCGCGATGCGTGGTCAAGGTGCGCTCAAGGCGACACGTGGTTCTCGAAACACGATCAGTGATCGTGACATGGGGTGCTCAAATCGAGCACGATGATCGCATGACAAAGCAGAAGCAGCTCGCGCTCCAGATCCGATCCCGGCTGGCGCTGCGCGACATGACTCAGAAGCAGCTCGGTGAGGCGCTCGGGCTCGGTCATGCAGCCCTCTCGGCGCGCATGAACGGGCACAAGGACTTCACGTTCACAGAGCTGATGAAGACGGCGGAGGTGCTCGGGGTCTCGCTCCGAGATCTGCTGCCGGCAGAAGACAAGGAGATGCAGCGATGAGCACGACCATGACGACGAACACGACCCCGCTGAATGAGGCCGATGCACGAGAACTGACGGATCAGATCGCGGAGGGGCTCGCTGATGTCCATTCGCTGATCGTGCAGGCCTGGGAAGGCCGCGTATGGGAGGCCCTGGGCTTCGAGACCTGGGACGCCTGGATCGATGCGAACTTCCGTGGGCTCCAGCTGCGTCCACCGCGTGAGCAGCGCGAAGAGGTCGTGCTGTCGATGCGCGAGGCCGGCATGAGCATGCGTGCGATCTCGCAGGCGACGGACCTGTCCTACGGAACGGTGAATCGCTCGGCTCGTTCAGGTGATCCAAATGGATCACCTGAACGGGACTCGAACGTGGTGGGGCTGGATGGCAAGTCCTACAAGCGGCCCGCTCCGACGGCGGAGGACGCTGCTGAGTTCGCGGATGTGTCGCTGGATGGGCTCGGGATCCCGATGGTCGATCCGACGAGCCTGCCTGGGGTTGGTGCTGACCAGGTGCTCTCCGGTGACGTCCTGGATCCGGAGCCTGCATCGAACCGGGAGCCAGTCCGGGCGGAGTCCGCCTGGTGGGAGGAGCCGCGACAGGCGCTGCTCGAGGCGGAGTCCCGTTGCGCAGCACTGCTGAGGCAGCGCAAGGCGGAGCCGCGCTTGACTGAGGATCCGCAGGATCCGGGGCCGTCTCAGCTGACGATGGCCGCAGCTCGGACCGTGCTGGCAGCCGGCGGCGTGATCGGGGACCTGGAGGACGCTGACGATGACGAGGCCTGAGCGCACAGAAAACGATGCGCGCCCGGGGGCATCCGGACGCGCATCTCATCAGCAGGAAACCCAGGATCTAAGAGGATCAACGCTGGTGAGCGACACGGTAGCAGCCACCCCACCCCGCACGTCTCGAATCGACCCGGACACCCGGGGCGTCCAGTGGACGGTCGTCGGTCTGGTGGGCCTGCTCGGACTGACGTCGTTCGCGGTCTCGTTCCGCGCGCTGCATGACGTGGCGGCGTGGGCGGGCATCGGTCCCGGGCTCCAGTGGGCAGTTCCGGTCTTCATCGACGGCGCCATCTTGACCTACGCCTTGGCGGTTCTGGTGCATCGGTCGCGGGGTGAGGCGGTGTGGCCGTCGTGGACCTCGCTGGGGGTGTTCACGGCGATGTCGGTGGCGGCGAATGCGGCGCATGCCGTGGCGGCTCCGACGTCGGTGTGGTGGCAGACCGTGATCGGGGCGCTCCTGGCCGGGCTGGCCCCGCTGGGGGTGTTCGCGGCGACGGAGCAGATGGCTCGTCTGGTGGTGCTGCGCCCGCAGGACCGTCAGGCCCCGGTGGAGCCAGTGGAGGTGCCCGAGGGCTCGCTCTCGGCCCCAGTGGTCTCGCCCGGGCCGGCGCGGCAGGTGGAGCAGGAGGCTCCTGCTGAGGTGCTGGCACCTGCGGGTCATCATCGACACGTCCCTGTCAGCCATACCCCATCGTCGCCGTGCCACCGAAGCCACGGAAGATTTCGCGGGGAAAACCATGTGAGGCACGGCCCCTGCTACGCGGGGACTTTATGTGAGTCTCGTCGTTCTCTGGCGGTGAACACGCGCCTGCGCCCAAAATGGCGTGAGTAGGGTCATTGGGACCGATCAGATCAGCAGGCTGTCCTTCCGGTCGGGGCGGCGGCCCTGGGAGAGGAGGACGCATGAAGGCTTTGACTTGGCAGGCGAAGCGGACGGTGAGTGTGGAGGAGGTCCCGGATCCGGTTATCCAGGAGCCCACGGACGCGATCGTGCGGATCACCTCGTCCGCGATCTGCGGTTCGGATCTGCACCTGTACGAGGTGCTCACCCCGTTCATGGATAAGGGCGACATCATCGGCCACGAGCCGATGGGCATCGTGGAGGAGGTCGGCTCGGCCGTCACCCACATCAAGGCCGGGGACCGGGTGGTGATCCCGTTCAACGTCTCCTGCGGGCACTGCTTCATGTGCACCCAGGGCCTGCAGTCCCAGTGCGAGATCACCCAGGTGCGGGAGTACAACAACAACGCCCAGTTCCTGGGCTACTCCCGTCTCTACGGTTCGGTGCCCGGCGGGCAGGCCGAGTACCTGCGCGTGCCGCACGCGGACTACGGGCCCATCAAGGTCCCGCACACCGGGGAGGACGAGCGCTACCTGTTCCTCTCCGACGTGGTGCCCACTGCCTGGCAGGCCGTGCAGTACGCCGCGCCCGGGCAGGGCGGGTCCCTGGCGGTGCTCGGTCTGGGCCCGGTCGGTCAGATGTCCGCCCGCATTGGCAAGCACTTGGGTTATGAGGTGTTCGCGGTGGACCCGGTCCCGGAGCGCCGGGCCATGGCCGAACGCCACGGCATCGCCACCCTGGACTCCACGGACGGCGTGGTCGAGCAGCTCAAGGACCTCACCGGCGGGCGCGGCCCGCATGCGGTGGTGGACGCGGTCGGGATGGAGGCCCACGGCTCCCCGGTGGCCGGGATGGCCCACCAAGCGGTGGGAGCATTGCCGTCCGCGCTGGGTCGCAAGGCGATGGAAACGGCGGGGGTGGACCGACTCGATGCCCTGTACACCGCGATCGAGGCCGTGCGGCGCGGTGGGACGATCTCGATCAGCGGGGTGTACGGCGGGATGAAGGACCCGCTGCCGTTGATGACGATGTTCGACAAGCAGCTCCAGTTGCGGATGGGTCAGTGCAACGTGCGGCGGTGGACCGAGGAACTGCTGCCGCTGGTCGATGACCCCGCCGACCCGCTGGGCGTGCTGGACCTCACCACGCACACCGCCCCCCTGGACCAGGCGCCGGCGATGTACGAGAAGTTCCAGAAGAAGGAAGACGGCTGCATCAAGGTCGTCCTCAAGCCCTAGCCTCCCAGTACGCGCCGGAGCCCGGTCTCCATCTCGAGACCGGGCACTGGCGTGTCTTGGGCCCGTCCGTGGCCCGCGCCCACACCGGGTGGCCGCGTGGTGCGTTCACCGTTCACGGCCAGCACCGGGGTCGATCGCACACAGCAGCGCAGAGGGGCGCGGGGATTCATCGGGCGAAGTCAGTGGCCGGAATAGTGCTCTGAGGGGCCGTGTTGCCACGGGTATGAAGGCAATTGGATTCCCTACCCCCGGTGACCCGGACGTCCTCGACGTGATCGAGCTTCCCGATCCCGTTCCCGGCGAGGGCGAGGTCTTGATTCGTGTTCACGCGGCCGCGGTGAACCCTACCGACCTCACCGGGCGCACCCGGCAGCGGCGGGCGGGGACAGCCGGGGGACCGTATGTGCTGGGCATGGATGCGGCCGGGGTCATCGAACAGATCGGCCCCGAGACCCAGACCGATCTGAGGGTCGGTGATCGCGTCATGGCCATCATCGTCCCGCGCGGCTCACACGGGGCTTATGCCGAACGCGTGGCGGTTCCGGCCGAGTCCGTGGCGCCCATGCCGTCGAACACCGGCTTCGCCGAGGCCGCCACCTTGCCGATGAACGGGCTGACCGCGCGACTGGCCCTGGACAGGCTGGGCCTGGACGCCGGTGATGTGGTGGCGGTGACCGGTGCAGCCGGGGCCATGGGCGGGTACGCGGTGCAGCTGGCTAAGGCCGACGGGCTGAGGGTCGCGGCCGACGCCGCACCGCAGGACGAGGAACTCGTCAAGAGCCTGGGAGCGGACCTGGTGCTGCCCCGCGGCGAGGGCTTCGCACAAGCGGTGCGCGAGCACTACCCCGCCGGGGTGGATGCGCTGATCGACGGTACCGTACAGGGGAACGAGATCGCGGCCGCGATCAAGGACCGTGGAACGGTGATCACCCTGCGCGGATACGACCAACCAGGCGAGCGGGGCATCGTGTTCCAGCCGATCGTGGTGGTCGACTACGCCCGTGCCTCGGAGAAATTACACACCCTTGGCCGCCAGGCCGAAGAAGGCCTGCTGAGCCTGCGCGTAGCCCAGGAGCTCCCGATGGACCAGGCTCCCCAGGCTCACCGGCGCCTGGAAGCGGGAGGGGTGCGCGGGCGGCTCGTCCTGGTCTTCTGAGGTGGCGACAACGGGAGCGCCGTTACCTACTACCTCACGAAGCGTGTAGGGCCGAGGACATGCCGGTATTGGAGGGGGGAGGTGCCGGCAGGCCCTCGACCGTTATCGACGGTAGACCAGCACCCTGTGCGCATGAACCGCTGTGGACACCCGAGGATTACCCGACTTGCCCCGAGGTGTTGGGCCGGGAGCACTCACCTTCTGAGGCGGTCTCATGCGGTTGGTGCGACTGAGGGTCGTAGTGAGTTGGGACTGATGCACGAGTAGGTGTCACATGATCTGTGGCGCTCCGCGGCGCTGCAGGGAAGGGTGTGCACCATGCCTGCTCCCTATCCCCAGGAGTTCCGTGACGACGTCGTGCGCGTCGCGAGAAACCGCGAACCTGGCCAGAAGCTGTCGATGATCGCGAAGGACTTCGGGATCTCCGAGTCCTGCCTGACGAACTGGATGCGCGAGGCCGATGTCGAAGACGGTGCCCGGCCCGGCAAGACCAGAGAGGAGTCCTCCGAGCTGCGCGATCTGCGTCGCCGGAATCGGTTGCTCGAGCAGGAGAACGAAGTCCTGCGCCGCGCGGCCGCCTACCTCTCGCAGGCGAACCTGCCGGGAAAATCCTCTACCCGCTCGTGAGCGAGCTCGCCGGCGATGGCGTCCCTGTCGCGGTGTCCCTGCGGGTCCTGAAGCTCTCCCGCCAGCCCTACTACCGCTGGCGGAAACAGCAGGTCACCGAGTCCGAGCTGGTCGAGGCCTATCGGGCGAACGCTCTGTTCGACGCCCACCGCGATGATCCCGAGTTCGGCTACCGGTTCCTCGCCGGCGAAGCGGAATCCGTTGGCCAGCGCATGTGCGAGCGGACCGCGTGGCGGATCTGCCGAGACAACCAGTGGTGGTCCGTGTTCGGGAAGAAGCGCGGCAAGAATGGGAAGCGCCCCGGTCCGCCAGTCCACGACGATCTCGTCCAGCGCGACTTCTCAGCCGACGACGTTAACGAGCTGTGGCTGACCGACATCACAGAGCACTGGACCGACGAGGGAAAGCTCTACCTCTGCGCCATCAAGGACGTGTTCTCAGCCCGGATCGTCGGCTACTCGATCAGCGACCGTATGAAGGCGCGACTGGCGGTGAACGCCCTGGACAACGCCGCTTCCCGCCGCGGTGACGTCGCTGGCTGCATCGTGCATTCGGACCGAGGATCCCAGTTCCGGTCACGCAAATTCGTGCAGACGTTGAACCGTCATCACCTCATCGGATCGATGGGGAAAGTCGGTGCCGCTGGGGACAACGCCGCGATGGAGTCCTTCTTCGCCCTGCTGCAGAAGAACGTCCTGGACCGGAAGCGGTGGCGGACCCGCGACGAGCTCCGGATCGCGATC
>CAACXD010000206.1_pt1 | contig 18101 bp, 15 predicted proteins | sample 2275841 | NCBI WGS metagenome assembly CAACXD01 (sample SAMEA5312477, study PRJEB27640) | indoor metagenome | biome: indoor environment; feature: uncontrolled; material: tiles wood | place: Germany | collected 2014-07-07
ATGGGCTCCGTGCACTACCAGCTGGTCCTCACCAACACGGGCTCGCAGCCCTGCGTCCTGTCCGGCTACCCGGGCGTCTCCTACGCGGATGCCGCGGGACAGCCCGTCGGCATCCCGGCCTCGCGCGCACCGGAGGCGGGCGCTGCGGTGACCGTGGCACCGGGCCAGTCGGCCTCGGCGGGTCTGCAGGAGACCGGAGCCGGCTCCTACGGCCAGGTCTGCAACCCGCACGAGACCTCCGCGCTGGTCGTCTACCCGCCGGGCAGCACGGAGGCGCTGAGCATCGCCCATTCGACCCAGGCCTGCGGCAACCCCAAGATCGGGCAGCTGCAGGTGAAGGGCTTCGGTGCCTGAGCCCTCCGAGCGCGCAGCACCTGCCCAGGTCCGAGGGCTCCCCGCAGACGAGGAGCCCTCGGACGGACGCCCCGCGCCGGGCTCGTCGCTCGAGGCGTTCTCGCCGGCTGCCCGCGACTGGTTCACGGGCGCCTTCTCCACGCCCACCGCCGCCCAGGAGGGCGCGTGGAAGGCCATCGCCGGAGGCGAGCACGCCCTCGTGGTCGCTCCCACCGGATCCGGCAAGACCCTGGCCGCCTTCCTCTGGGCGATCGACCGGCTGATCTCGCAAGCGGCCGTGCCGCAGCCCGCTGGGCCCCGCTCCGGCTCAGCCGCCCCAGGTGCGCCGGCTGCCTCAGCAGCGTCAGCCGAAGCGTCCTCCGAAGCTGCTGCTGCTGCGAACGATCGTTCCGGATCCGACCTGCGCAGGAAGGCCTCGAGCGCCTCGTCCAAGCGCAGGGCCACCACGCGCGTCCTGTACATCTCCCCGCTCAAGGCGCTCGGCGTGGACGTGGAGCGCAACCTGCGCTCGCCCCTGATCGGGATCACGCAGACCGCCCGCCGGATGGGGCTGGAGCCGCCCGAGATCTCCACCGGCGTGCGCTCCGGGGACACCCCTCAGGCCGTGCGGCGCGCGCTGCTGGCCTCCCCGCCGGACATCCTGATCACCACGCCCGAATCGCTGTACCTGATGCTCACCTCCAAGGCCCGCGAGTCCCTGCGCGGTGTGGAGACCGTGATCCTGGACGAGGTCCACGCCGTGGCAGGCACCAAGCGCGGCGCGCATCTGTCGGTGTCGCTCGAGCGCCTGGACGACCTTCTCGAGCGCCCGGCCCAGCGCATCGGGCTCTCGGCCACCGTCGACCCGGTCGAGACGGTCACGCGCTTCCTGGGCGGGCGGGAGCCGGTGGCCGTCGTGCGCCCGGAGTCGACCAAGCGCTGGGACCTGGAGATCAGCGTGCCCATCCCGGACATGACGGTGCTGGGCGGTCCCGCCGCGTCGAGCTCGCTGCTGGAGTCCGACTACGACGCCGACGAGCCGGCGAACGTCGCCTCCATCTGGCCGCACGTGGAGGAGCGGGTGGTCGATCTGGTCGAGGCGCATCGCTCCACGATCGTCTTCGCCAACTCCCGAGGCCTGGCCGAGAAGCTCACCGCCCGCCTCAACGAGATCCACGCGTTCCGGCTGGAGCACGCACCGGATGATGACGGCCAGGCGACCCAGCCCAGCGGGATCGAGCGGCAGCACAACCGCTACGAAGGCGCAGCGCCCCTGCTGGCCCGAGCCCACCACGGCTCGGTCTCCAAGGATCAGCGCGCCCTGATCGAGGAGGACCTCAAGTCCGGCGTCCTGCGCTGCGTGGTGGCCACCAGCTCGCTCGAGCTCGGCATCGACATGGGGCTCGTGGACCTGGTGGTGCAGATCGAGTCCCCGCCGTCCGCGGCCTCGGGGCTGCAGCGCGTGGGCCGCGCCGGCCACCAGGTCGGCGAGATCTCGATCGGGCGGATGTTCCCCAAGCACCGCGGCGATCTGCTGAACGCGGCCGTGACCGTGGAGCAGATGCTGGCCGGGCGGGTCGAGCCGCTGCACATCCCGTCGAATCCGCTGGACATCCTGGCTCAGCAGACGGTGGCGGTGTGCGCCACCGAGACCGTGCCCGTCGAGGACTGGTGGGACACCGTGCGCCGGGCCGCGCCGTTCCTGGGACTGCCGCGCAGCGCGTTCGACTCGGTGCTGGACCTGGTCTCCGGGCGCTACCCGTCGGACGAGTTCGCGGAGCTGCGCCCGCGCGTGGTCTGGGACCGGGACGAGGGCACGCTCACCGGCCGCCCCGGGGCCCAGCGCCTGGCCGTGACCTCCGGCGGCACGATCCCCGACCGCGGGCTGTTCCCCGTGCACCTGGCCGGGCAGGACGATTCCTCGCCCAAGCGGGTGGGCGAGCTCGACGAGGAGATGGTCTACGAGTCCCGCACCGGCGATGTGATCGCCCTGGGCGCCTCGTCGTGGCGGATCGCGGAGATCACCCATGACCGAGTGCTCGTCACCCCGGCACCGGGGCAGGCGGGCAAGCTGCCGTTCTGGCACGGCGACGGCATCGGGCGGCCCGTCGAGCTCGGTCGAGCGCAGGGCCGATTCCTGCGCGAGGCCTCGGGTGCTGCGGAGGCCGCGCTGCGCGAGCGGCTGGCCGCCGACGGCCTGGACACCTGGGCGCAGGACAACCTCCACCGCTACCTCACGGAGATGCGCGAGGCCGTCGGGCATGTGCCCTCGGACCGCACGCTGATACTCGAGCGCTTCCACGACGAGCTCGGGGACTGGCGCGTAGTCCTGCACTCCCCCTACGGGCTGCCCGTGCACGCGCCGTGGGCGCTGGCCGTCGGGGCGCGGCTCGAGGAGCGCTGGGGTCTGGACAGCTCCGCGCAGGCCTCCGATGACGGCATCGTCCTGCGACTGCCGGCCACCGACGACCAGCCGCCGGGCGCCGAGCTGTTCCTCTTCGACCCGGAGGAGCTCGAGCAGATCGTGACCGAGCGGGTCGGCTCCTCGGCGCTGTTCGCCTCCCGCTTCCGCGAGTGCGCGGCCCGCGCTCTGCTGCTGCCGCGCCGGGATCCGGGACGACGCACGCCCCTGTGGCAGCAGCGCCAGCGCTCCGCCCAGCTGCTCGACGTCGCTCGCAAGCACCCCCAGTTCCCGATCGTGCTCGAGACGGTGCGCGAGTGCCTCCAGGACGTCTACGACCTCCCCGCTCTGCAGGAGCTGCACCGCCAGATCGACCGCCGCGCGCTGCGCATGGTCGAGGTGACCACCGAGACGCCCTCGCCCTTCGCCCGCACCCTGCTCTTCGGCTACCTGGGGCAGTTCATCTACGAGGGCGACTCCCCGCTGGCCGAGCGCAAGGCCGCGATCCTCTCCCTGGACACCGCCCTGCTCTCCGAGCTGCTGGGCCGGGCCCAGCTGCGCGAGCTGCTCGACGCCGAGGTCATCGCCCAGACCGAGGCCCAGCTGCAGCACCTGGCCCCCTCCCGGCGCCTGCTGGGCATGGAGGGGCTGGCCGATCTGCTGCGGCTGCTCGGGCCGCTGGGCCTCGAGGAGGCAGCGGCTCGGCTGCGCCCGGAGTCGGGCGGGCCGGCCGCTGCGACCGGAGCGGACGCCTCCGTCGAGGACTCGGACGACCCCTCCGAGCCCTCCGTCAGCCCCGAGCAGGCCTCTGCGTGGGCGGAGGAGCTGGTGCGCAGGCGGCGCGCCTTCTGGCTGCTGCGCGAGGGGCAGCAGGTGCTCGCCGCGGTCGAGGATGCCGCCCGGCTGCGCGACGCACTGGGCACGCCGATCCCGCACGGGGTGCCGGTCAGCTTCCTGGAGCCGGTCGAGAATCCGGTCGAGGACCTCGTGGCGCGCTTCGCCCGCACTCACGGGCCGTTCACCGTGGCCGAGGCCTCCCGGGGCACCGGATTGGGCCCGGCCGTCGTCGCCGGGACCCTCGAGCGCCTGGGCGCTGCGCGCCGCGTCCTGGAGGGCGAGTTCCGCCCCGACCGGCAGGAGGAACACCACCGCGGGCCGCGCTCAGAATGGTGCGACAAGGACGTGCTGCACCGGATCCGGCGACGCTCGCTGGCCGCGCTGCGCCAGCAGGTCGAGCCGGTGGCCCCGGAGGTCTACGCCCGCTTCCTGCCCTCGTGGCAGTCGGTCGGGCCGGGGCATCGCCTGCGCGGGGCGGACGGCCTGCTCAGCGTCGTGGATCAGCTCGCGGGGGTGGCGGTGCCGGCCTCGGCGCTGGAGCCGCTCGTGCTCCGTCAGCGCCTCGAGGGCTACCGGCCCGAGCTGCTCGACGAGCTGCTGGCCTCCGGGGAGATCGTGTGGTCCGGGGCGGGCTCGCTGGCCGGCGACGACGGCTGGATCAGTCTCCACCTGGCCGAGTCGCAGCAGCTCAGCCTGCCTCCGCGAGCGGATCTGCGCGCCCGCGCCGCCGGGATCGACGACGCCGTCCAGGCCGCACTGCTGGCCATCATGGGCGATGGCGGCGCGCGGTTCGGCCACCAGCTGCGCAGCGCCGTGCTCGAGCAGAACGATCGTTCACAGATCCCCGGGCTGGACATGCGTGCCCTCACCCGCGCCCTGTGGGAGCTCGTGTGGGCCGGGCTGGTCACCAACGACACGTTCGCCCCGGTGCGCTCCCTGGTCGCGGGCGGCTCCGCCGCTCACCGGCAGAAGCCGCGCACCCCACGAGGACGCACCGCAGGCAGACGCGGAGCAGCCCGACTGCGGGCCCGGGACGCGGGGCTGTCGCGGCCGTCATCCGAGCGCACCCCAGGGCCCGCGGAGGCGGGCGATCCCACCGGGCTGTCCGGGCGGTGGTCGCTGCTGGACCCCGAGCCGCTCGAGCCCACGCTGCGCGCGAGCGCCTCGGCCGAGCTGCTGCTGGACCGCTACGGCGTGGTGACCCGCGGGGCGGTGGAGGCCGAGGACATCGCAGGCGGGTTCTCCGCCGTGTACAAGGTCCTGGCTGCCGTCGAGGAGGCCGGTCACGCACGGCGCGGCTACTTCATCGAGGGTCTGGGGGCCGCGCAGTTCGCGCAGTCGGGCACCGTGGATCGGCTGCGCGGCTTCGCCGACGACGAGCAGGCGCGCACCGAGCCTCGCGAGCCCGTCGTGCTGGCGCTGGCCGCGACCGACCCTGCGAACCCGTACGGCGCCACGCTGCCCTGGCCGGAGACGATCGACTCGCACGACAGCACCGAGTCCACCACGGCGGCGCGGCACCGGCCGGGACGCAAGGCGGGGTCGATCCTCGCGCTCGTGGACGGCGATCCGGTGCTCTACCTGGAGCGCGGCGGGCGCACCGCCCTGGTCTTCGACGACGACCCCGAGCGTCTGCGGATGATCGGCCCGCCGATCGCCGACGTGGTGCGCGCAGGGGCCGCCGAGAAGCTCACGGTCGAGCGCGTCAACGGCATGCCCGCCCTCGGGCACGGCGCGCTCGAGACCGCGGTGCGCGAGTCCCTGGTCGCCGCCGGGTTCTCGACCACGCCCAAGGGCCTGCGGATCCGCCGTGCCTGAGGGGGATTCCGTCTGGCGCGCGGCCGCTGCCCTGCACTCCGGGCTGGCGGGGCGGCAGCTGCTGCGCAGCGACCTCCGGGTCCCCGCGCTGGCCACCGTCGATCTGTCCGGGCGCACCGTCCAGGAGGTGGTCTCGCGCGGCAAGCACCTGCTGATCCGCATCGGGCCCGATCCGAGCACCGGTGCCCGCGCGGTCACGCTGCACTCGCATCTGATGATGGAGGGCCGATGGGAGATCGAGGACCTCGACCCTCTCGCGGCGGGATCGGACTCCCCCGGCCGCCGTCGGCCCGGCGCCTCGAGCGCGCGATCGCAGCGCCGCGCCCGGCCGAAGCACACGATCCGTGCCGTGCTCGAGACCGCGGGGACCCGGGCCACCGCGTCCTCCGTCCAGCAGCTCGTGATCGTGGCCCGGGAGCAGGAGGACCGGCTCGTGGGGCACCTGGGCCCGGACCTCCTGGCACCGCAGTGGTCCGCGCAGCACCTGCAGGAGGCGGTGCGCCGTCTGCTGGAGCGCCCCGATCGCCCGATCGCCGCAGCGCTCATGGATCAGTCGAGGCTGGCAGGGATCGGCAGCATCTATCGCTGCGAGCTGCTGTTCCTGCACCGCCTGGCTCCGCAGACGCCCGTGGCCGATGTTCCGGATCTGCAGGCGATCGTCGAGGATGCGCACGAGCTGCTGCTGTACAACCGCGACAGCGGCCCGCGAGTCACCACGGGCGATCCGCGGCCCGGCAGGCAGCTGTGGGTCTACGGCCGTGAGCGCAGGCCGTGCCGACGCTGCGAGACGCCGATCCTCAAGCGGACCTGGGACGATGCCGCCGGTCAGCGCGATCCCCGCACCGGCCTGCAGGCGCCGGCCCGCGAGCGCCCCTTCTACCTCTGCCCGCGCTGCCAGCGCTGAGACCCGGACAGCCGAGATCCAGCCCGGGCTGGGCTCCTCAGCAGTCGAGGGCGGCGAGCAGCCCGGGCTGGGAGAGCTCCTCGTTGAGCCAGGGGCTCAGCAGCTGCGGCACGGCCCGGCTGGCCCGCAGCAGCTCGGCGGGATCGACCCAGAGGGACTCCGCGACCTCCTCGGGATTCGGCACGGGCGAGGACTCGGCCCGGGCGGTCCACACCGGGCAGAACTCGTTCTCGACCACGCCCGAGGCATCGCGCGCCCAGTAGGCGAACTCCGGCACGACCTCCCGCAGCTCGGTCAGCTCGAGTCCCAGCTCCTGCTCGGCCCGGCGGTGCAGCGCCGCAGCCATGGATTCACCCGGTCCCGGGTGGCCGCAGAAGCTGTTCGTCCACACGCCCGGCCAGGTCCGCTTGCTCAGGGCACGACGGGTGAGCAGCACCCGCCCGTCGTCGTCCAGGACCCAGCAGGAGAAGGCCAGGTGCAGAGGGGTGTCCGCGGTGTGGACCTCGGACTTCAGCGCCGTGCCGATCGGCAGGCGCGCGGTGTCCAGCAGCACGACCTGCTCGGGCCGCCTGGGGGTGGTCATGGTGATCGCACTTCCTCACGTCGTCGTTGCCCCGAGTCTGCCAGGATGCCCCCATGTCCCGCCGCCGCGCACGTCCCAGACCGCTCTCCCCGCGCGATGGCATCGATCCGGTCTCGGTCCGGCTCCCGGACGACCGCAGCTGCACGGCCGGCGAGCACCTGCTGCTGCGCTTCCCCGCCTCGCGCGCGCAGCTCGAGCGGCTGCTGTCGGGCGGCGAGATCGTCGACGACCGCGGCGCCCCGCTGCCCGCCGACGCCCCGTGCGCCGGTCAGCGGGTCTGGTACCACCGCGAGCTTCCGGTGGAGCCCGAGCTGCCCCATGACATGCCGGTCCTCTACGAGGACGAATGGCTGCTGGCGGTCGACAAGCCGCACGGGCTGCCGTCCACACCGCGGGGAGGGTTCATCGCGCAGACGGCGCTGAGCGTGCTGCGTCGCCGCCGCGGCGAGGACGACCTGGTTCCGGCGCATCGCCTGGACCGGGACACCGCCGGCGTGCTGCTGCTGATCCGCGATCCCCGGGCGCGCGGGGCCGTGCAGCGCCAGTTCCAGGACCGTCGCACCGAGAAGTCGTACGAAGCGGTAGCCCACCTGGGCGGTCTGGTGCTCGAGGACCTGCCGGATCGGCGCAGCAGCCGGCTGCTCAAGCAGCGCGGGGTACTGCAGGCCGCCGAGGTCCCCGGCGAGCCCAATGCCGTGACGCACCTCGATCCGCTGAGCGCCTTCGAGGACGACGACGGCCGCTGGGCCCATCTGCGCCTGCACCCCTTGACCGGGCAGACCCACCAGCTGCGGGTCCACCTGGCAGCGCTCGGGACGCCCATACGCTGGGATCCGCTCTACCCGCAGGTGCTTCCCCGGGAGCCGGGCGACGTCTCGCGTCCGCTCCAGCTGCTCGCGCGCACCCTGCGACTCACCCACCCGGTGACCGGGCAGGCCCTGGAGCTGAGGAGCCGTCGCCGCCTGGAGACCCTCCCCCGCTGATGCCGCCTCGGAGATCGCGGGGCGGCGTCGGGGCGGATCGCTAGGCTGAGGGCCAGCCGTCCGCGACAGCCCGCAGCACTTTCGACGGCAGCGCACGACCCCCACGCACAGGAGAGCCATGAGCCACGACCCCGCCGCCTCGATCCTCGCCGATGCCGTCGACGACCGCGCCGTGCGCGCAGCTCTGGCCGCCCGCTCGGTGCAGGAGCTGTTCGGGCAGCGGGCCCTCGGCATCCCCGGGACCTGGCTGGCTGCGATCACCTTCCCGGGGCCGTCGCGGACCAACCTGACCTGGCACTACTGGTGGCAGGCGCACCTGCTCGACGCCCTCGTGGATGCCGCCCTGCGGGAGGCCTCCTCGGGAGGGGACCCGGAGCCGCTGCGCAAGCGCGCGCATCAGCTGCTGCGCGGCATCGCCGTGCGCTCGGGCGGGTCGGTCGTGATCAACAGCTTCTTCGACGACATGTCCTGGCTCATGCTGGCGCTGGGCCGCCTGCGCCAGCTCGATCAGGTCTGCGGCGCCTCCTCCGGCGACGTCCTGCGGGCCGGGAGCCTCCTGCTGTCCCAGATCCGCTCGGCGCACACCGACGACCTCGGCGGCGGCATGTTCTGGAGCCGCGAGCGCACCTACAAGAATGCCGCGACCACGGGCCCGGCGGCCCTGATCGCTGCGCGCACCGCCTCCGACGACTCCGCCGAACGGCTGCTGAGCTGGCTGCGCGAGAACCTCTGGGACGCCCAGCGCGGCGTGTTCTGGGACGGGATCAAGCTGCTGGCCGCCGGCTCCGGCCAGGAGACCACGCAGCGCGACGACGCCGTCTACTCCTACAACTCCGGCCCCGTGCTGGCGGCATGCCTGGAGCACGCCGCCGTCGTGCCCCGGGATCGGGCTCAGTCCTGGCTGGAGTGGGCGGGACAGATCATCGCCGGCGCCGAATCGCACTTCGGGCGCGACTCCACCAGTGCTTCCGGTCGGCGACGTCGGAGCCTGTCCACGCACGGCACCGGCGACGGCGGGCTGTTCACCGGCATCCTCGTGCGGAACCTGGCGGAGGCCGCCGAGGACCCCCAGCTGCCAGAGGCCTCCCGCCTCACCGCACGGCGCCTGGTGCTCGACACCGCCGACGCCCTCTGGGACGGCCGTCGCGAGTTCGATCCCGGCATGGACCCCCACGACCCCAACGCCCGCCCGGAGCCCCGGCGCGTGCGCGCGATCTTCTCCTCCGACCCCCTCAAGGACGCGGATCAGACCCAGCGCGTGGGCGCCCCGGTGGATCTGTCCACGCAGATCCAGTCCTGGATGATCCTGGAGGCCGCGGCCCGCCTGGAGCGCAGCCTCCGCTGATCGCGGAAACCCCGGCACCGACCCACCACGAGACCCGACGGCTGAGGTAGACAGATCCCATGAGCTCCGTACGCACACCGGACCCGAATCCCGGCTGGCTGTCCGAGGAAGACCTCCGCGAGGCCCGTGCCCGCCTGCCGATCGTCTACGTCCAGGCGATCCCCGTGCAGCTGGATCCCGTGGGCTGCGTCTCGGAGGTGGGCCTGCTGCTGCAGCCCAATGACGTCGGCGAGCTGGAGCGCGCCGTGGTCTCGGGGCGCGTCCTGTACCGCGAGACGATCCGCGGGGCGCTGCTGCGGCACCTGGAGAAGGATCTCGGGCCGCTGGTCATGCCCATGGTCCCGCCCTCGACCGTCCCCTTCGCGGTCACCGAGTACTTCCCGCATCCGTCGGAGACGGGCTTCACGGACAACCGCCAGCACGCGGTCGCGCTGAACTACGTGGTGCCCGTGCGCGGCGAGTGCCAGCCGCGCGAGGACGCGCTGCAGCTGTCCTGGGTCACCCCCGAGGAGGCGCTCAGCGCCGACATCCAGGCGGAGTTCGCCGGCGGCCGGGGCCGGCTGATCGAGCAGGCCCTGGCGCACGTCGGCTGGGGCCGCTGAGCGGCCTTCAGCGCGAGCGGTCCTGCGAGGGAGCGCTGTGCCCGTCGTCGTCCTCACCCGCAGCCGCGCCGTCGAGGTCCGCGTCCGCCGGGCCGCCGCGGCGGTCCGCCTGCGAGGCGGCGATGATCCGCGGCATGGCCTGCGTGTCTGCTCGGCGCTCCTCGCTGTTGCGCCAGAAGTAGATCACGACCATGCCGCACAGCGCGCCCAGCACGGTCTCCACCGCGCGGGCCTGCAGCAGCGGCGCGGCCGGGACCGGATGCGCCAGCTGCGTCATCAGCAGCGCCAGCGGCGTGATGAACAGCAGTGCCAGCGAGTAGTTGCGGCCCACGAACAGCTCGGCGAGTAGCTGGAAGAGGATCACCAGGACCAGCATCTGCCACGGGCCCAGATCGAAGGCCAGCACGAACGCGGTCACGCCCACGCCGCCCAGCGTGCCGACCATGCGGTGGACGCCGCGCTGCAGCCGCGCCAGGTGCGTGGGCGCCGCGATCGGAGCGGCGGCGGCCACCTGCGCCCAGTAGACGTGGCTGAGCCCGGCGGCCTGGGAGACGATCAGCGCCACCACGGCGGCCAGTCCCGTGGCCACCAGGAAGCGCCCGCCGTGCGCGGCCAGCTGGCCGCGGGTCAGGCGCACCACCGGCGCCGGGGGCGGTGACTTCCCCTCGCGCCCCTCGCCCACCAGGGACCAGATCCACGCCAGCAGGACGGAGAAGGCGGCGGAGCCGGCTGCGATCGCGATCGCCAGCAGCGGGTGCGCCACGGCATCGGGCCCCAGGGAGCCGATCGCGCCGGTGGCGAAGATGAAGAACACCGACCCGGCGGGCTTGAGGTTCCAGGCCGCGGCCAGCACCGCGCCGATCGCGGCGACCACGGAGGTGATGCCCAGGACCAGGGGCTCCGGCGCGCCGAACCAGGACAGCAGCGCGCCGATGGCCACCGAGACCGTGACCAGCGCGCCCGCCTGCAGCTCATGGCCCAGGCGCTGGCGCAGCGGCTCGTGCCGGGCGTAGATCGAGGTGAAGGCGCCGAAGGCCGCGTAGATCGTCAGGTCCGGGCGCCCCAGGAGCATCAGCAGCACGAGAGGGATCCCCACGGCCAGGGCGATGCGCACCGCAGGCACGTGGTCCCGGCGGGAGGGGCCCACCTCGAACAGCTGGCGGACGGTGGACGATCCGGACACGCGGGCTCCTTCCTGCGGAAGAGTCGGGGCTGCCCTGGGCGGGAAGCGCTCCGATGAGGGACTGGGGCATCCGCGCTCGAGCGGCGGGAGGGGATGCGATGAGGCTCGAGGGCCGCAGTCGATGCTAGCTCCGCCCCGGGCGGACCGGCTCGGGCCGCTGCATCGGGGACAATGGACGGATGGACTCCGAGCAGACCCCCGCGCCCAAGCCCCACCCGCTCTCCGGGCGGGACAGCTTCTCCTTCCGGGTGCGCACTCGGCTGACCGAGACCGTCGCCCAGCCCCCGCGGACCGATCCGCACGGCGACCCCGAGCCCCCGTGGCTGGGCCGCACCGGGGAGATCACCACACCGCACGGCACCATCCGCACGCCCGCCTTCATCCCCGTGGCCACCGCCGCGACCGTCAAGGCCGTGCTGCCGGAGGCCATGAAGGAGCTCGGCGCGCAGGCGCTGCTGGCCAATGCCTACCACCTGTACCTGCGCCCCGGTCACGATCTGCTCGACGAGGCCGGCGGGCTCGGCCGCTTCATGAACTGGGACGGCCCCACCTTCACCGACTCCGGCGGCTTCCAGGTCATGTCCCTGGGCTCCGGGTTCAAGAAGGTGATCGACATGGACGGCCCCTCCCCCAAGGGCCCCGTGGGCGATGACGACGTGGCCGAGGGCAAGGAGCGCCTGGCGAACGTGGACGACGACGGCGTCACGTTCATCTCGCACCTCAACGGCGACAAGCACCGGTTCACCCCTGAGGTCTCCATGCAGGTCCAGCACGGGATCGGCGCGGACATCATGTTCGCCTTCGACGAGCTGACCACCCTGCACAACTCCCGCGGCTACCAGGAGCGCGCCCTGGAGCGGACCCGGCTGTGGGCGCTGCGCTGCCTCGAGGAGCACGACCGTCTCACCCGGGCCCGGCAGCACCGGCCGTACCAGGCGCTGTTCGGCGTGATCCAGGGCGCCCAGTACGAGGACCTGCGCCGACAGGCCAGCCGCGACCTGGGTGCCATGGACTTCGACGGCTACGGCATCGGCGGGGCCCTGGAGAAGAAGAACCTCGGCACGATCGTGGGCTGGTGCGCCGAGGAGCTGCCCGAGGACCGACCGCGGCACCTGCTGGGCATCTCCGAGCCGGACGACATCTTCGTGGCGCTGGAGGCAGGGGCGGACACGTTCGACTGCGTCTCCCCCACCCGCGTGGCCCGCACCGGGGCCTGCTACCACCCCAAGGGCCGGTTCAACCTCCCGGCGGCGCGCTTCAAGCGGGACTTCCGCCCGATCGACGAGGACTGCGACTGCTACACCTGCGCCCACTACACCCGTGCCTACATCCACCACCTGTTCAAGGCCAAGGAGCGGGTGGCGGCCACGCTGGCCTCGATCCACAATGAGCGCTTCACCGTCCGGCTGGTGGACCGCGCACGCGAGGCCATGGAGGACGGGTCCTACCTGGCCTACCGGGACGCGACCCTGGCCGACTACTACAGCGGCGACCACCCGTGAGCCGCGCCCACGCCTGCGACCCGAGCACGTGAGCCACAAGGAGGCACAGATGCCCGAGAACCCCAGCGACCGCCCCAGCTCCGACCTGGATCGCGTCCCCGCCGAGCAGCGCTGGCGCCTGCATAGGGTCCTGCCGCACCCGTCGTCGCGGATCTACCAGGCCCTCATGGACCCCGAGCTGCTGCCGCACTGGTACGGGCCGCAGGGCTGGAGCGTCCACCCCGAGTCCCTCGAGCTGGATCCGCGGCCGGGCGGCATCCGCCGCTTCGCCATGGTCATGGACGACGACCCCCAGATGGGCGCCCCCTCCCACGGCCGGCACGCGGCGATCGTGCCGGAGGAGATGCTCGAGATCCAGGAGGCGCTGCCGGGGCCCGATGGCGAGCCCACCGAGCATCTGATCCTGCTGCGCATCGAGCTCGTGCCCGTCGACGGCGGGACCCGGATCGAGCTGCTGCAGGGGCCGCTGCCGAAGGAGGTCCACGCGACCGCCAAGGGCGCCTGGGACTCCTCGCTCGATCGACTGCGCGCGCTGCTGGATTCCCGGGAGTCCTGATGAGCCCTCAGATCCGTCGGCTGACCCGCCTGGTCTCCGTGCTGCGCGCCGAGAACCCCGGGCCCATGACGCTCGAGGGCACGAACAGCCTGCTGCTGCGCGCGCCGGGCTCCGACGGCGTCGTCGTGGTGGATCCCGGCCCCGACCTGCCGGAGCACGTGCAGGCTCTCGCCGCGGCGGGGCCCGTGGAGCTGGTGCTGATCACGCACCGCCACAATGATCACACCGAGGCGATCGATTCCCTGCGCGAGCTGACCGCAGCGCCCGTGCGGGCCGCGCTGCCGGAGCACTGTCGCCATGGGCAGCCGCTGCGCGACGGCGAGCGCCTCACCGCCGCCGGGGTCTCGATCGAGGTGCTGGCCACGCCGGGGCACACCTCCGACTCCCTGAGCTTCCGGATCCTCGACGACGCCGCGCTGATCGATGGTGCCGCGATCGCCCCCATCCTCACCGGCGACACCGTCCTGGGCCGCGGCACGACCATGATCGACCACCCGGACGGCACGCTGGGCGACTACCTGGCCTCGCTCGATCAGCTCGAGGCCGCCGGTGGCCTGGGTCTTCCCGCCCATGGTGAGCCGCTGCCGGATCTGGCCAAGACCTGCCGGGAGCTGCGCGACCATCGGCTGGAGCGCCTGGACGAGGTCCGCGCAGCCCTCGAGTCCATGGGCGCGACAGCCCAGGGGGTCTCCGCCGACGAGCTCGCCGAGCGCATCTACCCGGAGGTCCCCGCCCAGGTCCGCCCCGCGGCCCGCCGCTCGATCGAGGCTCAGCTGGCGCATCTGCAGCGGGACTGAACCCCGCCGTCGTCGTCGAGCGGCCTCTGCGTGCGATGGCGAGGAGCCAGCAGGCCTCAGGCGGTCACGGCGCCGTAGTCCTCGATCTTCTTGACGCGCGCCACCACGGCGTAGGTGACCGGGAGCATGACGACCTCGATCAGGCACTTCCAGACGTAGCCGACGAGCACGTAGTTCAGGAACTGCCCCGGCGTCTCGATGCCGATCACGGGGGCGGCGATCGCGCAGAAGATGATCGTGTCCATGAGCTCGCCGACCAGCGTGGAGGCCATCAGCCGCGCCCACAGGTGCCGCTCCCGGGTGCGCTGCTTGACCTTGACCAGCACGTACGCGTTGAGCAGCTGCCCCACCAGGAAGCCCAGCAGGGAGGCCAGGACGATCAGCGGCACCGGGCCCAGGGTCTGCGCGAAGGCCTCCTGGCCCTCGTAGAACGGTGCGGCCGGCAGCGCGATGATGATCCAGAAGCACAGGCTCGCGAAGGCGCCGGCGGCGAAGGCCATCAGCGTGGAGCGCCGCGCTGCGCGGAAGCCCCAGACCTCGGAGACCACATCGCCCACCACGTAGGCCAGCGGGAAGAGGAAGAAGCCGCCGTCGGTGATGATGGGGCCGATCTGCACGCCCTTGGTGGCGCCGATGTTGGACAGCACCAGGATCACGGCGGTCGCGGCCACGAACAGGTCGAACAGGCTGCGGGGGCGGCGGGCGTACTGGGCCGCGGTCATCGGGGACGACGACGGCGTGCGGGGGTCGCTGGTCATGCGGCAGGGCTCCTGGGGAGGGGTGGTCAGCGCCGAGCGGAGCGGGCTGATGCCGTCTCCGTCGCGCGTGGATCCGAGCGCGGCACGACCTGCAGGAGCCTGGGGCTGCGCAGGGCCGACGGACACGCTGCCTGCCACCCAGCGCGTCGAACCGTCTCGACCGCGCCAGGATACAGGCCGCGATGACCGCCCACGACGGCCATGTTGGTGCCACCCGCCCAGCAGGAGCAGAATCGAGCCATGACTTCTGCACCCGCTGCTCAGACTCCCCCGTTCGCGCTCACGATCGCCGGCAACGAGGCCACCGGCGGCGCCGGCGCCCAGGCGGATCTCAAGACCTTCCAGGAGCTCGGCGTCTTCGGCTCGCTGGCGCTGACCTGCATCGTGTCCTTCGACCCCAGCAACGACTGGAGCCACCGCTTCTCCCCGGTGGATCCGCAGGTGATCGCCGATCAGCTCGACGCCGCCTCCTCGGCCTACGACCTCAGCGCCGTCAAGATCGGCATGCTCGGCTCGCCGCAGACCATCGACGTCGTCGCCCAGGCCCTCGAGTCCCTGAAGACCCCGCACCTGGTCCTGGACCCGGTGCTGATCTGCAAGGGCCAGGAGCCCGGTGCCGCACTCGACACGGACAAGGCGCTGACCGCCCAGATCCTGCCGAAGGCCACGTTCGTGACGCCCAACCACTTCGAGTCGATCTCGCTGTCCGGAATGGACGACATCACGACCGTCGAGCAGCTGGAGGAGGCCGCCAAGCGCATCCACGAGCGTTCCGGGGCCGCCGTGCTCGCCAAGGGCGGCGTGCGCCTGGAGGGTCCGGACGCCGTGGACGTGTTCTACGACGGCACCACGACCGAGGTCCTGTCCTCGCCGAAGGTCGGCGACGTCGCCGTCGCCGGAGCCGGCTGCACCCTGGCCGCGGCGATCACCGCCGAGCTGGCCAAGGGCGTGTCCCCGCTGGAGGCGGCCCAGGCCGCCAAGGAGTTCGTCTCGGCCGGCATCCGCCAGCGCGTGAGCTCCCACGCCCCGTTCGACTCCCTGTGGCAGGGCGGGCTGGCCGCCGAGCGCGCCTGAGCAGCAGCGCCCCACACATTCCATTCAGGGCATATGACGATCGCGTCCCCGCACTGCAGTCGATGCAGTGCGGGGCCGGCTTTCGCCTCCGAGCAGCTCCCGGACACTTCCGCGGGGTCATGAGCTCCGGAATCCCGATGCGAACCCGACTGAGGATCAGAAGGTCCTGGACGGCGGACGCAGATCGAGGCGAGGAGGCGCAATGGATCCGACAACAGGCCCCGCGCCTCGCGAGTCGATCGACGACGTCGTCCGCCCGAGTCGCGCGCACGACCGCGTACGACGCCTTCCGCATGGGCCGCACCCGGCTGGACGCGTCGCTGGTCGGGGAGATCGCCGCGGCCCTGGAAGAGGATGAGCACCAGGGTGCCGCGTGGGCTCGTCGGGCCCGGAGGGCACGACCCCGCCAGGAGCCCGAGCTGCCGCCGAGCAGCGAGACCCAGCAGCCGGCCCCGCCGCCAGAGGTCCCTGCCGCCGCCGATTCAGGCCCAGAGCAGGCCACCTCCCCGCTGCCGTCCGACGAGAACTCGGAGCAGGCCTCCGCTGCGCAGACTCCGCCTGCTGCGGCACCCAGCAGCCCGCAGGTGCGCCGCCGATGGGTCGTGCCGATCATGCTCGTGGGCCCGGAGACGTCACTGGCCCTCATGCCGGTGAACATCGCGGGCGCACTGGTCTGGGGATACGGCGCCCGCCGCTGGGGGATGACGCGCACCCCGGCCCGAGGCCTGCCGCCCCTCGGCGCAGCGCTGACGGGCAACCTCTTCACCTCCGTGGCGGACAAGCTGATCTCAGGGGTGATCGCACTGGCGGCCGTGAGCCTCCTGCCCGCAGCCCGGCCCGAACAGCCGCCCACTGCCGAGACGACGCAGCCCGGCACTTCTCACAAGGAATACGCTCAACAGACTGAGGGTTATGGGAGATGATGCGGCACGGAAGAATCCGTCGCCGTACACGAACCTGAATGAGAGGAGCACGACATGGCAGTCTCCGATAAGAAGGTGGCCTTCCTGCTGACTCGCGGCGTGGAGCAGGTCGAGCTGACCAGCCCCCGCCAGGCCCTCGACGAGGCCGGTGCGACCACCACGCTCATCTCGCCCTCGGAGGGCACCCTCCAGGCCATGCAGGGCGACTGGGACCACGCCGACACCTTCGACGTCGACCTCCCGGCCGGCCAGGCGCGGGTCGAGGACTTCGACATGCTGGTGCTGCCCGGCGGCACCCTCAACGCCGACGCCCTCCGTCTGGACGAGGACTCGGTGGAGCTGGTCAAGGCGTTCTTCGCCGCGGACAAGCCCGTGGCCGCGATCTGCCACGCCCCGTGGATCCTGGCCCAGGCGGGCCTGGCCAAGGGCCGCCGCCTGACCTCGTTCGCATCCACCGAGGTGGACCTCAAGAACGCCGGGGCCGACTGGGTCGACGAGGAGGTCGTCGTCGACGGCAACCTGATCACCTCGCGCGATCCCGGCGACCTGGAGGCCTTCAACCGCGAGATCGCCCAGGCCCTGTCCTGAGCCTTCGCGCAGCACTGCGCCCCGCCCGCTCCGCTCGGAGCAGGCGGGGCGCCTCCCTGTCAGCTCATGCACAGGAGATTCCGAGTAAGTCTCGCCTCACTCAGGGATCTTTTGGCGACATCTGGTAGTAAGGTGTCAGCATGCCCAAGATCCAAGCGGCCACCAACGCCGAGCAGCGCGAGCACACCAAGCACGCCATCCTCGAGTCCTTCGGCCAGCTGCTGTACCAGCAGGGCCTGACCGGGCTCACCATGACCCATGTGGCCCGCAACGCCGGCATCGGCCGCACGGCCGTCTACAACTACTTCGCGGACATGGGCGAGCTGCTCATCGCCTTCACCATGGACGAGACCGATCGCTTCATGCGCGAGCTGCACGCCGAGCTCGCCCTGGTCGAGAATCCCGTGGACAAGCTCGGCGTGTACGTCCGCGCCCAGCTCGACGACCTCTCGCGCCGTCACATCCCCCCGGGGCCGGCCATGCGCACGGTGCTCTCCCCGGAGGACTTCCAGAAGCTCGGCGCCCACGTGGGCTCGCTGCGACTCGTGCTCATCGACATCCTCCGCGAGGCCGTCGCCGACGGCTGGCTGCCGGACGGCGACCTCCCGGAGATGGGCCGCCTGGTCCACGGCTCCCTGGCCTCCACGGCCGACCGGGAGGCCAACTCGGAGGAGGACCGCGCCGCCCACGAGCGCCACGTCCGCGCCACGGTCACCTTCATCCTGCGCGGGCTGGGTGCCCGCTTCGACGACGAGGGCTCCCCCGTCCGCCTGAGCGAGCCGGCCCCCGCTCTGAGCCTGGCCGGCTGATCAGCCCACCTGGACGGTCTCGACCCGGTACCACTCGCTCAGGATCCTGACGAAGGGCGCCGCCAGGTCCTCGGCGCGGTCCAGTTCGCGCTTCTGCGAGCGGAT
>CAACXD010000259.1_pt1 | contig 18064 bp, 15 predicted proteins | sample 2275841 | NCBI WGS metagenome assembly CAACXD01 (sample SAMEA5312477, study PRJEB27640) | indoor metagenome | biome: indoor environment; feature: uncontrolled; material: tiles wood | place: Germany | collected 2014-07-07
CTGGACCGGCTGCCGCGGCACATCTCCATGCACCCGTGCGGGGTGATCCTCTCCGATCAGTCCCTGCTGGAGCGCACTCCCGTGCAGGCCTCCGGGCTGGGTCTGCCCATGAGCCAGTTCGACAAGCACGACATGGACCCCATGGGCATGCTCAAGCTCGACGTCCTGGGCGTGCGCATGCAGTCCACGCTGACCTACGCGCTCGACGAGATCCAGCGCCTCGAGCTGATCCGCGCCCGTCGTCGCGATGAGGAGGATGAGGCCGCCGTCGTCCCGCCGCGCATCGATCTGGAGGCGGTGCCGCGGGACGACCCGGCGACCTTCGAGCTGATCCGCTCCACGCACACCCTGGGCTGCTTCCAGATCGAGTCGCCGGGCCAGCGGGAGCTGATCGGCAAGATGGCCCCGGAGAGCTTCGACGACCTGATCGTGGACATCTCCCTGTTCCGCCCCGGGCCCATGCAGTCGAACATGGTGCGGCCGTACCTGGATCAGCGCCACGGCTTCGCCACGGTGCCCTCGATCGACCCGCGCCTGGACCCGATCCTGGCCGAGACCCACGGCGTGACGGTCTTCCACGAGCAGATCCTGCGCATCCTCGACACCGTGACCGGCTGCGGTCTGGCCCGGGCCGATGAGCTGCGCCGCAAGCTCGGCGGCCCCGAGGAGCCGGCCGTGGAGCGCTTCGTGCGCGAGTCCGCCCGCGCGCAGGGGGACTGGAAGCCCGCGGTGCTCGATCAGGTCTGGGAGATCCTCTCGGCCTTCGGCTCGTTCGGCTTCTGCAAGGCCCACGGCGCGGCCTTCGCCGTGCCCACCTACGAATCCGCGTGGCTGAAGACCCATCATCCGGAGGCCTTCCTGGCCGGGGTGTGGGAGCACGACCCCGGCATGTACCCCAAGCGCCTGCTCGTGGGGGAGGCCCGACGCATGGGCATCCCCGTGCTGCCCGTGGACGTGAACCGCTCCGATGACCACCACCGCGTGGAGGAGCTGGCCCCGGAGGAGGGCCTGGACGCTCAGGGGCGCCGTCGGCTGGGCATCCGGCTGTCCCTGCGCGAGCTCAGCGGCGTCTCGGAGGCCGAGATCGCGCGCCTGGTCGCCGGGCAGCCCTATGCCTCGCTCGGGGATCTGCGCGCACGGGCGCGGCCCACCAGGCGCTCGCTCGAGCGCCTGGCCTCGGTGGGCGCGCTGGACGGGCTGCTCGAGAGCTCCGGCAGCACGGCCAACCGCGCGGACCTGGTCCAGGCCATGCGCCACCGAGCCGACGCCCGCCCGTCCGCCGTCCGCCGCGAGGTCTCCGGGCAGCTCGAGCTGCCCCTGGGCGATCCGGAGCTGCGGGGCCTGGTGCCGGGCCTGCCGAGCCCCAGCACCGAGCAGACCGTGCGCGCCGAGCTCGACCACATGGCTCTGGACGTCTCCGCCCACCTGGTCGACAGCTACGCCCCGCTGCTGCGCCGACTGGGCGCCACCGCCGCGGGCGATCTGCTGGAGCTGCGCTCGCAGGCCGAGGTGCTCGTGGCCGGGGTGCGGGTCTCCACCATGACCCCGCCCATGCGCGGCGGGAACCGCGTGGTGTTCATCAGCCTGGACGACGGCAGCGGGACGGCCGACTGCGCATTCTTCGACGAGGCGCAGAGATTGTCCGGGCCGGTGCTCTTCGGCACGCGGCTGCTGCTGGTGCGCGGGACCACCCGGCGCACCGGCCCGCGAGGGATCAGCATCACCGCGCTGCAGGCCTGGGCCCTGACCCGACCGGACCTGGAGCAGCAGGTGGCTGCCGCTCGGGAGCGCAGCGAGAAGCGAGGCGGCTCGGAGCCGGGCCGTCCGCGTCGCCGCGTCGGCTGACGACGCTCCGGGTTCTGCACCGCACCAGCGGCCGCCGCAGACGCCGCCCGGAGGCGGATCCGCTCAGCCGCGGGGCATCTCGTCGCGGATCGACTGCAGGGCGGGAAGGGCCTCGTCGATCATCTGCTCGACGCTCTGGCCGATGTCCAGGACGTAGCCGGTCTCGTCCTCCGTGAGCGCCTCGAGGGTCTCCATCTGCGAGCTCAGCAGCGCCGGGGGCATGAAGTGCCCGCTGCGGCCCTCGATGCGGGCGGTGAGCACCTCCAGCGACCCGTGCAGGTGCAGGAAGATCGTGCTGGGAGCGGTGGCGCGGATGCGATCGCGGTAGACGCGGCGCAGCGCCGAGCACGCCATGACCACGCCCTCGCCGGACTCCTCGGCCTCCTGCAGGCGGCGACCGACGATGTCGAGCCAGGGCCAGCGGTCCTCGTCGTCCAGGGGCGTGCCCGCAGCCATCTTCTTGACGTTGTCGATCGGGTGCAGGTCATCGGCATCCACGAACGGCACGGACTTGGCATCGGCCACCAGGGCGCCGATCGTCGTCTTCCCGGAGCCGGAGACTCCCATCACGACGACCACAGGGGTGGGCCTGGCAGCTTGCTCGTTGGCGACCATCACAGAAGTTCCTCTCCTCGGTGCTCGGCGGGGGCATCGTCGCCTCCCGCGGCAGACCGCCCGCCAGGCTACGGCCCGGCGGGACGGAGGCGTCGCGGCCGATGCCCTCGGCGGTCTGCTCGATGTACTGGATGGTGCCCTCGGGGTCCACCAGGAATGTGGCGCGGTCGGCCTGGCTGACGCCCTCGCGCATGTTCTGGAAGTTGCGGGTGATGTCTCCGGTGGAATCGCCGAGCATGTAGTAGCGGACCTTGCCGACGTGCTCGGAGGTCTCCTGCCAGGCCTTGTGCACGAAGTGCGAGTCGGTGGACACCGAGTAGACCTCGACGAACTCGCCGTTGTGGAAGGCCTGCGTGGTGAAGGGAAGGATCTGGGTGTTGACCAAGGACATGCCTGGTTCTGCTCCTCTTGCGCGTCGCTTATTCTAACTAATTCTCAATAAGGGCACGGACCGCAGGCGGAGTCCATGCGACACGGGGGTCATGTGGCGCACCTCACCCACAGCTCCGGATTCCCTGGCAATCCAGTCAGCCTCCTTACTTTTCAGGCCGCGCACGGATAGACAGGAGGCGGGCCGGCGGCCGACAGCCCCGACCGGCACAGCGACGACGTCAGGAGGATCCGCCATGTCAGATCACCGCCCCGAGCTTCCTCAGGTGCCAGGGGTCCCTGGCTCCGAACCGGCATCCGCGCAGGAGCCCGTCCAGCCGCGCAGCCCGCTGCCTCCCAAGCCCGATCAGTCCGCCCCGCAGACTCGCACGGCCACCGGAGAGCAGACCGGCGCTCCCGAGGGCGCCCGAGCCCAGCAGGGCGAGTTCCTCACCACCGCGCACGGGACCCGCCTGAGCACCTCCGAGGACTCCCTGAGGGCGGGGCGCCGCGGACCCGCGCTCCTGCAGGACCATCACTTCCGCGAGAAGGTCTCGCACTTCGATCACGAGCGCATCCCCGAGCGGGTGGTCCATGCTCGCGGTGCCGGTGCCCACGGCGTCTTCGAGTCCTACGGGACGGCCTCCCGCCTGTCCAGCGCCGGGGTGTTCGCCGAGGGGAAGCAGACTCCCGTCTTCGTGCGGTTCTCCACCGTGCTCGGCTCACGCGGCTCGGGGGATCTGGCCCGCGACACCCGCGGATTCGCCACGAAGTTCTACACCGACGAGGGCACCTGGGACCTGGTGGGAAACAACATCCCGGTGTTCTTCATCCAGGATCCGATCAAGTTCCCCGATATCATCCACGCGGCCAAGCCCCAGCCGGATCGGGAGATCCCGCAGGCGCAGTCCGCCCACGACACCTTCTGGGACTTCGTCTCCCTCCATACGGAGGCGCAGCATCACACGATCTGGAACATGGCCGACCGCGGCATCCCGCGCTCCCTGCGGATGATGGAGGGCTTCGGGGTCCACACGTTCCGCCTCGTGGCCGCCGACGGCTCCACCTCGCTCGTGAAGTTCCACTGGAAGCCCAGGCTGGGCGTGCACTCCGTGCTGTGGGAGGAGGCGCAGCTGATCAACGGCGCCGATCCCGACATGCACCGACGCGACCTGGCCGATGCGATCGAGGCCGGAGCACATCCGCAGTGGGAGCTGGGCGTCCAGGTCTTCCCGGACACCGAGGACGAGACCTTCCAGGGGATCGACCTGCTGGACCCCACCAAGCTCGTGCCGGAGGAGCTTGCCCCCGTCGAGGCGGTCGGGCTGATGACGCTCACAGCCAATCCCTCGAACTACTTCGCCGAGACGGAGCAGGTCGCCTTCAACCCGAACAACCTGGTCCCAGGCATCGATGTGACCAACGACCCGCTCCTGCAGGGGCGGCTGTTCTCCTATCTGGACACGCAGATCACACGGCTGGGCGGGCCGAACTGGACCCAGCTGCCGATCAACCGCCCGCATGCCCCGGTCAACGACATGCTGCGCGACGGCATGCACCAGTCCGCCGTGCACTCCGGGGTCGCGCCCTACCGCCCGAATTCGCTGGACGGGGGCAATCCGTTCGAGACGCCCGACTCACAGCGGCCGTTCATCGACGTGGCGCAGCCGATCGCGGAATCGGTCAAGGAGCGTCGCCGCCCGCAGTCCTTCGAGGATCACTTCAGTCAGGCCCGGATGTTCTGGCTCTCGCTCAGCGAGATCGAGCGCGAACACACCGCGCAGGGATACATGTTCGAGCTCGGCAAGTGCTGGGATGAGAACGTGCGCATCCGCCAGCTGCAGCATCTGTCGGCGATCGATGCGGAGCTGGGCCGCACAGTGGCCGAGGGCCTCGGCCTGCCCGAGCAGGAGCCCACGACGGCGCCCGCCCAGGACGTCCAGCCATCCCCGGCGCTGTCGCAGCTGGGGAGGACCTGGCCGGTCGACGGGCGCCAGATCGGCATCCTGGTCGGGAGCCGCGTGGACGGCGACTCCCTGGCGCAGGTGATCCGCGAGATCGACGGCGCCGGCATGGTGCCGCTGGTGATCGCCCCCACCGGAGGCACCGCAGCCGGGGATGTGGTCGCCCAGCGCACGCTGCTCACAGCCCGCTCGGTCGAATTCGATGCGGTTCTGGTGGCTTCGGACCCCCTGCCCGGACCCGATGCCGCCCAGGGCCTGGACGCCAAGGCCGCTGCGCCCAGCCCCCAGGAGGTGGATCCGCGTGCGAGTCTGCTCCTGCAGGAGGTCTGGCGCCAGGCCAAGCCCATGGGCGCGTGGGGCACCGGCATCGACACCCTGGGGGCCCTGGGCATGGCCGACGGCGCCGGTGTGACCGTGGCGCAGACGCCCCAGGGCGTGCTCACCGGCGTGAAGGAGGCACTGACGCGCCATCGCGTATGGGACCGCTTCCCGACCACCGGCAGGCTGGCCTGAGTCCTCCGGACACCGGCACATGCGAGCCATGAGCGGCCGCACTCGCATCTCGCACGCGCCCCCGTCGACGGCGGCCCCGGTCCCTCACGGCGATCGGGGCCGCCGGTCCGTCAGGGCCGCAGCGGGTGGGCGTCGATCGCGGCCGAGAGCTCTCCGGGCAGCTCGTCCAGGTAGCGGCTCGTGGTGGACACGGAGCTGTGCCCGAGCAGCCGGGCGACGACCTTGACGTCCCAGCCGTCGGCGAGCATCAGCGTGGCCGCGGTGTGGCGCAGCCCGTGGGGGACCACGCCGCGGGCCAGGCGCGGCTCGGCGGCTCGGGTGCGCTGCACGGCGCGCTCGAGCAGGCGCTCGATATCACGCACGGCCAGGCGGCGCCCGGTGGCCGAGAGCAGCAGCGGCGCAGGCGCCTCCGGACCCAGGCGGGCTCGATACGACGAGATCAGCTCGTCGATCCAGGCCGCGATCGGGACCACCCGCGTGCTGCGGCCCTTCCCGTAGACCGTCACCCGCGCCGGACCCACCGGACCGGCGGGCGAGTGGTGATCCGCATCCAGGCGCACGATCTCCCCGGCGCGCAGCCCGACGACCATCATGAGCCCCAGCGCGATGGCGTCCCGGTCCCAGTGCCGGTTCGACTCCCGAGTGCCCGGGCCGTGGCGCAGCAGAGCCTGGGCCTCCTCGATGTCCAGGGAGGTCCGCTCGACGCGCAGGGGATCCTCGCCCTGGGGTATCAGCTCGGAGGCGGCCATGGGGGAGACGGTGGCCCAGGACTGCTCCGTGCAGTACGCGAAGAACCGCGACAGGGAGCGTCGCATCCGCAGGGTCGAGCCGGCCGACTTGGCCTCCCGTGCGGTGGCGGCCATCCGACGGCGAACGTCCCCGCTCTGCTCGCCGAGCCCCGGCTTGCGCCGGTGATCCGCGGTGCCGGCGAACAGCAGCAGGGCCTCGTCCACGTCCTGGCCGGTGACGGATTCCGCGGTGTGCTCGCTCGCGCGGGGGAGCAGCTCCAGGAAGCGCTCGAGGTCCACGCGGTAGTTCTTGGCCGTGGCCGCCGACAGCGACTGCACGCGCGCCCGTCGATCCACCGAGGCCAGGAAGCGCGCGACGGCCTCCTGCAGCGGGATCTCGACGGGCGGGGGAGGCAGAGCCATGGCGGCGGAGTCCTTCGGGTCGGCGACGACGGGCGGGTCGCCGAGCCCGGGGGAGTCGATCAGCGGATCGATCACTCGATCGGCGACTCGAACATACTATCGAAAAGCGCGACGGAAGAATGGGCCTGCGGGGGAGCGTCGGGCATCTCACCGGAATCTTCGGGAATCGATGCCGGGGGAGTCGGCGGTACTGGTCTATCGAATTTTGACGAGCACCAGGGATGGCCTCCGCCATCTCGTGTCGTTCTATTTGTCTACTACGACACGGAATCGACGCGGGCAAGTTACTGCGACAGCAGATATTCCACCGTATGACGCTCAGGCCAGGGGCGACAAGGATCTGTCGACCGTCAGAAGAATAGCTCAGAAGAGCTCCGGGTGGAATCTGCCAGAAACCCTCATGGGACGGGCCGCGCGTCGCGGCGGAGGAATACGGGATTTCGCCCGGGCATATCGTGGACCACCCGGAGGATGTTCACGAGGGCCACGCGAATCCGTCACGACCATTGCACTGCGGCAGCCCGCATGGAATGCCGTCTGCCGCCTGGGACGACACAGCTGGCGGTGAGCACTCGTGGCGAGTTGGGAAGATGGAGCCACACAGGCGCAATCGGAGGAGATCGTCGAGGAAAGACTGCAGGGCGGAGCCGAGACCGCCCGGCGGAGTCGAGCACCGCGCGGACAGATCCCGCGTGAGGCGGCCCGCGGCGAGGTCGTCGCCCCGCGCACAAGCCGTGCACTCACTCCGAGGCACGCCTCGAGCGAATGCCCACCGCCTGCGAGGGAGGGGCCATCCGGTCGGCGTCGAGCCCTCCGCTCAGCCTCACTTTACATAATGTAGATTATCGGCGAACGAGGTGCAGGATCGAGCGACCCTCTGGATCCCCGGCACCGCACCCGCAGGACGACTCCGTCTTCGGACGAACCATGCTCCGGGACGGGAGTTTCTGCGGCGTTCGGACTACGGTGGTCACGGTCCGATCGGCGCTTACGCCTCGGATCCAGCCGCAGATCTTCCGGAGAGGCCGCACACCGACCATGAGCAAGGAAATCGAGTTCCTGAAGGGCGTGGACAAGCTGCACGCCTTCTACACGGAGAACGTCCGCATGCTCGCGCATGCCTACGACCTCGAGGACGAGGAAGCGGCCCAGCTCCTCGGGCGCTACGACTACCGCAACGTCTCCCGCAGCATCCTGCGCCCGCCGCGCGTCGATCCCCTCGGGCAGATCATCGGCGATCAGCCGCAGCAGTCGGACTCCGACGAGGACTCGCAGGGTTCCTGAGCGCCCGGCCTCAGCCGAGAGCTTCGGCCGACGAGGCCCCGGTGCGCGCCTGCACAGAGCGTGCCAGTGCAGACATCGAGTCGCCGAGAACGAACTCCCGCTGGTGATCCGCCGGGACGGATTCCGCCAGCGCTCGCACCTGCGCCCGTCGGCGCGCCGAGCAGCGGGCGTCCGTGCGCAGGTCCACCAGGATCGCCGGGGCGTCGTGCTCGGCTTCCAGTGCCCGACGCCACTGCTGGGCCTCGTCCGCAGCCGTGCCGCGGGTGCGGTGATCCGTCTCCCCCGTGCACAGCAGCACCCGACGGCCCGCCAGATCCGGCACCGGTTTCATCAGATGCGCCATGAGTGCAGGCATGTTGGACTGCACCGCCGACAGCGTGATCAGACCCGCCGCCATGCCGGTCACGCCGGCACCCACAGCCGAAGCTGCGATCGAGGCGATGGGTCTCATGGTCACTCCTGTGCGGACGTCGAACGGAATCCCCAGATCCTAAGCGGATGAACGCCAGATGAACAGAGGGTGACGCCACTCCCCTGCTGGACGATGCGATCTCGGGGAATCGACGACACACGCATGGACCTGCCTGTTCTCGAATGCGAATTCTGGCAGGATGGAGACCCGGATCACCGACGACGGAAGGCCGCCCGATGCTCGAGATGCTCGCCGACAGCGGATGGATCGTGTGGCTGATCCTCGCGGCCGTGCTGATCGTGATCGAGATCCTGAGCCTCGACCTGACCTTCCTGATGCTGGGAGTCGGCGCCCTGGCCTCCGCCGGTGCCTCTGCCCTGGGCGGAGGCGTGGTCGTCCAGGTGCTCGTCTTCGTCGCCGTGTCCCTGCTGCTGCTCTTCCTCGTGCGCCCGCGCATCCTCGCCCGGCTGCACCGAGGCCCGGGCCGCGACGGTCTCTCCAACGCCGACCGTCTGCCCGGCTCCGAGTGCACCGTCCTGGAGCCCGTCACCTCGGCCACCGGCCTGGTCCGTCTCGACGGAGATGTCTGGACCGCCCGGACTTCGGGTCCGGAGATCCCGGTGGGCGAGACCGCCTACGTGCATCGCGTCGACGGCGCGACCGTGAGGGTCGAACGCAGCGCCCCCGCCATCGATCCCGCGGTGCACCGGGCCTGAGCCGCCGCGGCCGGCCCGTCGATCGCCAATGATCCGAACGCCCCCCCGAACACCGACGTCACGAGGAGAGCTCCATGATCGCCACGATCATCCTGCTGGTCATCCTTGTCGTGGTCGCTGTGGTGATCCTGCTGAAGGCGGTGCGGATCATTCCGCAGGCCCGCGCAGGCATCGTCGAGCGACTGGGCAAGTACCAGTCCACCCTGTCCCCCGGCCTGCACATCCTGGTCCCGTTCATCGACCGGCTGCTGCCCATGATCGATCTGCGCGAGCAGGTCGTGTCCTTCCCGGCGCAGTCGGTGATCACCGAGGACAACCTCGTGGTCGGCATCGACACCGTCGTCTACTTCCAGGTGACGGACCCCCGCTCGGCCACCTACGAGATCACCAACTACATCCATGCGGTCGACGAGCTCACCTCCGCGACGCTGCGCAACGTGGTCGGCGGTCTGAACCTCGAGGAGACGCTGACCTCCCGCGACAAGATCAATGCGGAGCTGCGCGGCGTGCTCGACTCCACGACCGGCCGCTGGGGCCTGCGGGTCTCGCGCGTGGACATCAAGGAGATCACTCCCCCGGCCTCCATCCAGGACTCGATGGAGAAGCAGATGCGCGCCGAGCGCGACCGTCGCGCGGCCATCCTCACTGCCGAGGGCGAGAAGCAGTCCCAGATCCTCACGGCCGAAGGTCAGCGCCAGGCCTCCGTGCTCTCCGCAGAGGGCGATGCCAAGGCCGCGATCCTGCGCGCCGACGGCGAGGCCCAGGCGATCCAGAAGGTCTTCGACTCGATCCACCGCGCCAAGCCCACGCAGAAGCTGCTGGCGTATCAGTACATCCAGACCCTGCCCAAGGTCGCCGAGGGCTCCGCGAACAAGGTGTGGATGATCCCCGCTGAGCTCGGCGATGCCCTGCGCGGCGTGGGCGAGTTCCTGGGCCGTCCCGACGCCGGACCGGACTGGGGCGAGGTCATGGAGGAGGAGGACGAGCAGGAGGCCGAGGCTCGTCGCCGCGCCAAGGAGGACGAGGGCCTGGTCAAGGTCACCGACGAGGACCTCAACCCCTCCAAGCGCTTCACCGACCCCGATGACTACGAGGTCCCCGGCCCCGAGACCATCGACCCGAACGCCCCGGTCGACCTCAACGCCAAGCTGCCCGGCGAAGACACCCGCGCCGGCGCCCAGCGCCCTCGCCAGGCGGCCGCCCCTCAGGGCCGGGACCAGCCGTTCGATCAGCAGGGCCAGCAGCACCCTCAGCAGCACGGCCGCGATCCCTACCGCCCGAGCGGGCACGACGGATACGGTCAGCCCCCGCAGCGCTGACCCCAGCGGCCGCAGACCACGGAAGAGGACGCGCCGAGAGCGCGTGGGAGGCATCAGCACCGCGACGTCTCGGGAATAGACTCGAGCGTCGCGGTGCTGTGTCTTCCAGCAGAGGTCTTCCCACCGACACCCCCACCGACAGGAGAAACATCCGATGAGCGATCGCAGCCTTCGCGGCATGCGCCTCGGTTCGCAGTCCATGGAGTCGGAGGCCGGCGTCGAGCCCGCCTCGCGTCAGCGCGTGGAGTATCGCACCACGTCCGGCGAGTCGGTCTTCGTGACCTTCGCCATGGAGGCGGAGATCCCGCAGGTCTGGTACACCAAGACCGGCCAGGAGGCCATCATCGTCGACGGCGAGAAGCCGGAGAACCCCAACGAGAAGCACCAGCGGACCCACTGGGACATGCTCATGGAGCGGCGCACCACGGAGGAGCTCGAGGAGATCCTCCAGCAGCGCCTCGAGCACTACCGGGAGCTGCACGCTCTCTGAGCCGCAGCCTCTGACAGGTCCGCCGTGGACCGATCAGTGCGCCCATGACGAAGGCCGCCCCCGATTCGGGGGCGGCCTTCGTCATGGGCGCGGGGGCTACTGAGCCTCCCGCGCGGGGGCTTCAGCGTCCGAGCAGGCCCTGGGCCTTGTCCCGCAGCACCTTGGCGCGAGCGGTGACGCCCCACTTGGCCACGTTGACGATGGCCTCGCGAGTGATGTCGGCGCTCATCTTGGAATCACCCTCGGCGCGCTCCACGAAGGTGATGGGGACCTCGACGACCTGCAGGCCGGCGAGCTCGGTGCGCCAGCCCAGGTCGATCTGGAAGCAGTAGCCGCGCGAGGTCACCGAGGTGAAGTCGATGGCTCGCAGGGTCTCGGCGCGGAAGGCGCGGAAGCCGGCCGTGATGTCCCGGATGTTCGAGCCCAGGAAGAAGCGGGCGTAGATCCCGCCGCCGCGGGAGATGAACTTGCGGATCCACGGCCAGTTCACCGTCGAGCCGCCCGGCACGTAGCGCGAGCCGATCGCCAGGTCGGCGCCGTTCTCGACGGCCTGCAGCAGCTTGGGCAGCTCCTCTGGCTGGTGGGAGCAGTCCGCGTCCATCTCCACGAGGATCTCGTAGCCCTGCTCCAGCCCCCAGCGGAACCCGGCGATGTACGCCTGGCCCAGGCCGTTCTTCTCGGTGCGGTGCAGGACGTGGATCTGCGCATCGGCCTCGGCCATGCGATCCGCCATCTCGCCCGTGCCGTCGGGGCTGTTGTCGTCCACGACGAGGACATCGCCCTGCGGGACGGCGCGACGCAGTCGGTCCATGACGGTCGGCAGCGACTCGCGCTCGTTGTAGGTGGGGATGATGATGAGGGAACGCACGCTGCGCGCATCCTTTCGCCGAAGTGCACCGAGCAGGACATCGAGGGCCGATCCTGCGGGAGGCCCCCGCACCGACCGGGAATGGTGCGCCTCCTCGAGCCCTGCTGGGTGCAGTGCCGGGCCGGGAGGCGACGAGCCGGTGCAAGACGGTCAGTCTAGTCGCGGACGCGCCAGGACCCTCGAATGCGACGACAGGTCCCGACGCAGCCGTTGATCAGGCCGCTGTGCTCCGACTCTGCCACGACCAGGCGCAGGGCCCCGGCATCGACAGGCCCGGCACAGGATCACCGAGCGTCTTCCCAGGGTAGGTGACGGGGCGTCGGAATGCCTCAGCTCAGCGGGAGGATGCGTCCGTCCACGACGGTCTGCGTGCAGCGCGGGCTCGCCTCGTCCTCGAGCGCCGGCAGCAGCGGGGTGCGGGCCCGGGGGTCGGTGCTCCAGGAGGCGCCGGTGCCCTCGGCTTGCTGGACCATCAGCGCCTCGACCTCCCACACGGCGTAGGTGGCCGGTGTTCCGGAGGCCAGCTGCCCGGCCATTGGATGTCCTCCGCCCAGAGCCCGCCAGGCGCCGCGGGTCGCGGCCACGAAGGCGGCCCTCGCGGAGATGCGCTGCTGCGGATCGGGGTGGTGCAGCAGGGCTCGCACGGCCTCCCAGCCGTCGAGCAGAGCGGCGCCCGTGCCCCAGACCACCGGGATGCCCTGCCGGTAGAGCTCGGCCACCGGCGCCTCGACCGAGGGATCCAGGCACAGCGTGACGGAAGCGGCGGCGAGGCGCTCGAGGTCGCGCTGGGTCAGCTCCACCGCACCCACGAGGTCCACGCGCACGCCCATGGCGTGGGCGGTGCGCTCCCCCGCGCTGCTCGCCACGAGCTCGAGGCCCTCCAGCGCGATCGCCAGCTCGTCGGCGCGGCTGACGGCCAGCGCCGGGGCCAGAGACTCCTGCGACACGGCCGTGCAGAACGACGCCACGGCCTGGGCGTCAGCGTCCGCCACCGGCAGCCGGAGGCCGACCAGCGCAGCGCTGAAGCGCTCACGGACCTGCTCGACGACCGAGGCGACGTCATCCTGCGGATCGAGGCTCGGCCACAGCAGGACGCGCGCGGCACGGCCCTGCTGCGCCGCCTCGACCCAGTTCTGCAGCGCCTCGGCATCCTGCAGACCGCCGGTGTGCACCACGGCTCCGAGCCCGAGCGCCGCCGCTGCGCTCGGGTGCGCGCTGCGGCTCAGATCCGCGGAGCTGTCGACGAAGGCCGGGGTGATCAGCCGGCCGTCCAGCTCGACGACCTGCATCCGCTCGTCCTGCAGCGAGTCAGCGGCCTGCTCCGATCCGACCCAGACCACCTGATCCCCCTCGGCGATCAGCGCCGAGGCTCCCGGATCCACCGTCGTGTAGACGGAGCCTCGGCGGTAGAGGACAGGACCCTCGAGGGGGCTTCGCGCGGTGGACTGCTGGGACATGGTGCTCCTTCGGGAGGTTCGGGAAGTCGAAAGGGGACTCGGCACGCCCGGCGGACGGCTCGGTGCTCCGTGCCCGTCACTGCTGCGAGCCGGTCAGCGCTCCTGCAGATCGGTGCGGGGGCCGGTCGGTGCTCGGTGCGGCTCAGGGCTCAGGGTCCTCGAGGACGGATTGGACGACCACGCCGCGTCTGATCAGGTCGACGGCGCGCTGGCAGCCGGTGCGTGTCTGGGCGTCGAGGCCGCGGATCGAGGCCACCTGATCGAGAAGGTCGATCACCTGCTTGGTCCAGCGCACGAAGTCGCCGGCCGCCAGCTCGGTGTCCTCGAGCGTGGCGCGCAGGGAGCCGCCGCGGGCCCAGCGGTGCATGGGTCCGACCATGCCGAGCTCGGGCTCGGCCGTCTGATCGACGCGGTGCTGCTCCTCCAGATCGGTCAGCCGGGTCCAGTGCGTCACGGCGGTGGCGACGGCCTGCTCGATCTTGGCGGAGGGCAGTCGCGGCCGCGCACCGGCGTCCTGGCGCTTGGCCTGATACGTGAAGACCGTGGCCACAGCGGCGATGGACGCCGGGTCCAGCCCGTCCAGGATGCCGTCGCGCAGCCCCATGGCCAGCAGGAGATCGCGATCGCCGTAGATCCGCCGCAGGCTCTGCCCGGCCGGGGTCAGCCGCAGCTCGTCGTCGCGGCGCTCGAGGTAGTCGAGCTCGTGCAGCACCGAGGTGATGCGGTCGAAGCGGGCGGCCACCGCGTTCGTGCGTCCGTCGAGCTGGCGCATGAGGCGGTCGGTCTCGCGGCGCAGCCGCTCCCAGCGCTCGGCCCAGCGGGCGTGCTGCTCGCGGTCGCTGCAGCCGTGGCAGGGGTGCTCGCGCAGGCGCCGGCGCAGCTCCGTGATGCGCGCCTCCGAGCCCGAGCCGCCGCGGGCGAAGCGCGGCTGATCGCTGCGGCCTCCCGTCCGCGGAGGCACGCCCTCCTGCAGCGCGGAGCGCATGGCCCCGGAGATGACCTTGCGCTCCTTCATCGAGGAGACCGCGATCCGCTTGGGCAGACGGATGCGCGAGATCGGCTCGAGCGGACCCTCGAGATCCTGAGCGCCCAGGCGTCGCAGGTGGGCGTCGTGGGTGACGATCGACGGCCGCGGCTGCGGCGAGTGCGGATCCGGGGAGACCACCACGGCGAAGCCCCGGTTGCGGCCAGTGGGGATGTCCACCACATCGCCGGGCAGCAGGTCCTGCAGCGATGCCGCGGCCTCAGTGCGCCGGGCGTGCGAGCGGGCCTTCTCGGCCGACTTCTCGGTGTCCTTGAGCTCCCTGCGCAGCGCCGCGTACTCCGTGAAGTCGCCCAGGTGGCAGGTCATAGACTCCTCGTAGCCGGCCAGCGCCTCCTGATTGCGGCGCACTTCCCGGGCGATGCCCACGACCGAGCGATCGGCCTGGAACTGGGCGAACGACGACTCCAGGATCCCGCGGGTGCGCTGGGCGCCGAACTGTGCGATCAGGTTGACCGACATGTTGTAGGTCGGCCGGAAGCTCGAGTTCAGCGGGTACGTGCGCTTGGAGGCCAGCCCGGCCACGGCCTGGGGGTCCGTGCCGGGCCGCCACAGCACGACCGCGTGGCCCTCCACGTCGATCCCTCGGCGCCCCGCGCGTCCGGTGAGCTGGGTGTACTCCCCCGGCGTGATGTCCACGCGGGCCTCGCCGTTGAACTTGTCCAGGCGCTCGAGCACCACGGAGCGCGCCGGCATGTTGATGCCCAGCGCCAGGGTCTCGGTGGCGAACACGGCTTTGATCAGCCCCTGGGTGAACAGCTCCTCCACGACCTCCTTGAACAGCGGCAGCAGCCCCGCGTGGTGGGCCGCCACGCCGTGCAGCAGGCCGTCCCGCCACTGCCGGAAGCCGAGGACGTCCAGATCGGCGTCGTTGAGCGAGGCGGCCGCCTCCGCGGTCACAGCGCGGATGGTGCGCCGCTCGGCCTCGGTAGTCAGCTGCAGGTCGGCGGCCAGGCACTGGGTCACGGCGTCGTCGCAGCCGGCTCGGGAGAAGATGAACGTGATCGCCGGCAGCAGGCCCTCGCTCTGCAGCTGTCGGAGAAGGTGGGGGCGGCTGATGCGCGGGATGGAGCCGCCGCGGTCGTCGCGCCCGGAGCCGCGTCCGCGGTCGTCCCGTCCGTGCCCGCCGCGCCCTCGGCCGTTCTTCTGGCGCATGCGCTCTCGGGACCGCCCACCCGGACCGCGCCGTCCGGAGGCCTGGGAGCGGGCCAGATGCAGCAGCTCGGGGTTCACCGCCGGTGGCTCGATCCGGGCCTCGAGCCCGGCCTCTCGCGCTCGCTCGAGCCGTTCGGCCTTCTCGGCGGCCTGCTCGACCGTGTCCGTGACGAACAGGTCCATCAGCTCGGTGCCGACCTGCATGTGCTGCCACAGCGGCACCGGACGGTGCTCGGAGACCACCACGTCCGTCTCCCCGCGCACGGTGCCCAGCCAATCGCCGAACTCCTCCGCGTTGGAGACCGTGGCGGACAGGCAGGCCATCTGCACGTGCGGCGGCAGGTGGATGATGACCTCCTCCCACACGGCGCCGCGGAAGCGATCGGCCAGGTAGTGGACCTCGTCCATGACCACGAAGCCGAGGTTGCTCAGGGTGGGCGAGTCCGCGTAGAGCATGTTGCGCAGGACCTCGGTGGTCATCACCACCACGTCCGCCTCGGAGTTGATCGAGGTGTCACCGGTGAGCAGCCCCACGCGCTCGGCACCGAAGCGGCGCACGAAGTCCGAGTGCTTCTGGTTGCTCAGCGCCTTGATGGGCGTGGTGTAGAACGCCTTCTGCCCGCGATGCAGCGCCAGGTCGACGGCGAACTCCCCCACGACGGTCTTGCCGGCGCCGGTGGGTGCTGCGACCAGGACGCCGCGGCCCTCCTCGAGCGCACGGCAGCCCTCGATCTGGAAGTCGTCGAGCTCGAAGTCCAGGCTGGCCGCGAAGCGGCTGCGGTAGGTCCTGGCCTCGGAGGTGCGGGCCTTGGCTGCCATGTATCGCTCGGCTGGACTGGACATGCCCCCACCCTACGACCCGACGACGACAGCCCCGCGCCCGCCGGAGCGGGTGCGGGGCTGTCGGGTGCTGCGGCCGCCGGCAGGCACGCGGCGCTGAGGCAGACCGATCGGATCGGGTCAGCTCTTCTCGTCGGTGCGCCCCATGGCGCTGAGGTCCTCAGCAGAGGTCGCGCTGTCTGCGCCGAGACCCGTCTCGGCCTCCCGGGCCGCCGCCCGCTTGGCCTTGCGGCGGTCGAGCAGCAGGCACAGCGCCACCGCCAGGAAGAACAGCAGCAGCAGCGGCACGGCCAGGTAGAACATGGTCATCATGTCCGGCCCCGGCGCCGCCATGGCCGAGATGATCAGCACGATGATCACGACCCAGCGCCATGAGCGCAGGATGGTCCGGCCCTTGAGCAGACCGAGCATGTTCAGGCCCACGAGCAGCACCGGCAGCACGAACGAGATGCCGAAGGTCAGGATCAGCTGCATGAAGAACGTGACGTAGACGTCGGCGCCGATCAGGTTGGTGCCGCCGGTGGGCGTGAACGACGTCAGCGCGATGACTGCGGTGGGCAGCACGAGCACGGCCACGGCGCAGCCTGTCAGGAACAGCGGGACCGCCGCGAGCAGGAAGCCGTAGGCGTAGCGCTTCTCCTTCTTCTGCAGCGCAGGCATGATGAACGCCCAGATCTGGTAGAGCCAGACGGGGCTGGAGATGATGACGCCCAGGGTCAGCGCGACCTGGACCATCTGGTTGAACGGACCGCCGACCGAGTTGTAGTTGACGGCCGCTTCCTGCCCCTGGGCCTCCGCGACCGCCGTGAGCGGCTCGGTGATGTAGGACATGAACGGGTTGTAGACCACGAAGCCCAGGATCATGCCGACCACCAGTCCGATGGCCGCCTTGATCAGGCGGTTGCGCAGCTCGCGCAGGTGCTCGGTGAGCGCCATCTGCGCCTGGGGGTTGCGGCGGCGGCTGCGCACGCGGCGCTGCTCGCGCCGATCCGCGGCTGAGGGCCTCCCGGCGGGCTTCTCCGGCTGCATCTCGGTCATCGTCGATCTCCCTGGGGGCCGCGGCGACGGACTCGCCGCGGCAGGCGAACCGGGCCGGAGTCCGCAGGGACTTCGGCCCGGAGGTCAGCTGACGGGGCGGTGAGCCCCGGGGTCATCGGACGGTGCCGTCCGAGTTCGAGGCGCTGTCCGCCGCCGTGGAGCCGTTCGTGCCCGTGCTGGTACTGGTCCCGGACTCGCGCACGGTCTCGCCGTCGACGATCGTGGACTCGTTCTCCCCCTTGGAGTCCTTGCCGTCGTCCTTCATCTCCTTGACCTCGGACTTGAAGATGCGCATGGACTGGCCGAGGCTGCGGGCCATTCCGGGCAGCTTGGGAGCCCCGAAGAGCAGGACGATGACCAGCAGGATCAGGACGATGAACATCGGGTTGTCGAAGAGCTTACCCATTCGGGAGTTCCTTTCCTCGTGCCGCGTGCAGGTCCTGGACCCTCTGCGGCTGAGCTCTCAGCGCCCGCCGCGCGATGCGGCGCTCGACGCGCTCGGAGCGTCGTCTGTGACTGTCTTCACGATACTTCAGCCTGGCCTCGCGCACCGGCGTGAACACGTCCGACGCGCCCCGCACCGCCAGGCTCCGGGTCCACCCGGCGGACCCAGAGGGATGCTGCGACCCCACCCGCTCGATCACGGCCCCCAGCCTGTCGAGCTCGCCCAGTGCGGCCAGAAGCCGCCGCCAGGCGAACCACAGCAGTGCCGCCAGGAACACTGCCGCGACGAGCACGAGCCCGGTCCACAGCAGGAGCCACATCCACCAGGACATGACGCTCACCCTAGTTCCGATTCCTGATCATCGGCCGCATCCAGATAGGGGGCCATGGCGGTGTTCACCCACTGTTCCCCGGCCTGGACGACCGGCGGCGGGGCCAGCGCGCCGAGCTGCCCGCCGTAGCGGGTGACCAGCGAGAAGGCCTGCTCCGCCGTGGTGAAGGAGATCTGCGCGGCCTCGAACTCGACCGGCGGGCGCCCGCCT
>CAACXD010000183.1_pt1 | contig 17497 bp, 17 predicted proteins | sample 2275841 | NCBI WGS metagenome assembly CAACXD01 (sample SAMEA5312477, study PRJEB27640) | indoor metagenome | biome: indoor environment; feature: uncontrolled; material: tiles wood | place: Germany | collected 2014-07-07
GACTACCTGCAGCTGATGAGCTCGGGCAAGAAGGTCGAGTCGCGCCAGCAGGAGGTCTCGGAGTTCTCGCGTGCGCTGAAGCTGCTGGCCAAGGAGCTCGACGTCCCCGTGATCGCGCTGTCGCAGCTGAACCGTGGTTCCGAGCAGCGCACGGACAAGCGGCCGATGGTCTCGGACCTTCGCGAATCGGGCTCGATCGAGCAGGATGCCGACATGGTGATCCTTCTGCACCGCGATGACGTCTACGACAAGGAGTCGCCGCGCGCAGGCGAGGCGGACGTGATCGTGGCCAAGCACCGTAACGGCCCCACCAAGACCATCGTGGTGGCGTTCCAGGGCCATTACTCCCGCTTCGCGAACATGGCGAACGAGGGGTTCTGACCCGGAGGCCGCCTCCTGGGAGCCCTTGAGGTCATCCGTGGTCAGGGCCGACCTGTGTTCAGCCCGGATCCTCAGATCTTGCGGTCCGCGGCCTGGTGCGGCGGCTCTCCGGTCCCTTCGAAGGCCTGAGTCATGTCCGCCAGGAAGTCGAGCACCGCCTGCCTGGACTCCTCGGGGACCCGTCGGGCCGCCTCGAGCATCCGGTCATGGGGCTGCGTCATCACAACCCGGACGCGTTCGTGGGCCAGCGGCTGGGCGATCACGGTCACAGATCGCCCGTCGCGGGGGTGGCGCACGCGTCGGAGGTGACCCGTGCTGGTCAGGCGGTTGAGCAGCTTGGCGGTGGAGGCGGTGGAGATCCCCAGCTCGGCGGCCAGGGCGGAGGCGGTGAGGGGGTCATCGGCGCGCTCGCCGGCGATGATCAGCTGCAGAGCCTTCAGGTCGGTGGGGTTCAGCTCCATCTCGGCGGTGGCTCGGTGATGCATGTGGCGACGGGCGCGCTGGAGGCGTCGCATGGCGCGCAGAAGCTCGCGCTCGGGGGCGGAGTCGTCGTACCAGTAGGAGTCGCTCGACGACCCCTGCTCTGGGGGCCGGGTCATGGGCGAAGGGTATCTGAATAGTTATCTAGGCAGGCTAGCTTTTCTATGCGAGGCTGGCCCACGTGATGAGTCAGCAGAAGCCGGCAACCGTGCAGCGCGAGCTGCAGGAAGTGTGGAGGCGCGGTGGAGAGCGCTCCGCACGTCTCGGGCCTGAGCACGGACAGCTGTGGGGCGCGCTCGATGAAGCCGCCCGAGGTGGGAAGGGGTTGCGCCCCGACCTCGTCATCGCCGTCCATGCGGCCCTTGGAGGCACTCGGTACGAGTCTGTCGCCAGTGCTGCTGCGGCGGTCGAGATGCTGCACACCGCGTTCGTGGTCCATGACGATGTGATCGACGGCGACGACACTCGCCGCGGGCGGCCGAACGTCTCCGGAGCCTTCGAGGTGCAGGCCCGGAGGACGGGTGCGAGCGCGGCAGCGGCACAGCGGCAGGGTTCCGCCGCAGGGATCCTGGCCGGTGATCTGGCGCTGGTCTCGGCCCTGCGCCTGATGGCCCGCAGCGGCGCCTCGGCCGCCCAGACCGAGCAGCTGCTCGAGCTGCTGGAGGAGGCGGTCCACGCCACGGCATCCGGCGAGCTGGCGGACGTGCGCCTGAGCCGGGTCGGCGAGGGGCAGGCGCTGCAGCTCCAGGACGCTCTCCGGGTGGCTGAGCTCAAGACCAGCGCCTACTCCTTCCAGCTGCCCATGCAGGTCGGGGCCGTCCTGGCCGATGCTCCGTGGGAGCTGCTCGAGAAGCTGGCTGTGATCGGGCGATTGGTCGGCATCGGGTTCCAGCTGCTGGACGACCTCCTGGGGGTCTTCGGCCGCCAGGAGCTGACCGGCAAGACCGTGATCTCCGACCTGCGCGAGGCAAAGCCCACTGCGCTGCTGGCCCTGGCTCGAGGCACGTCGTGCTGGACGGAGCTCAGCGCGCTGATCGGGGACCCGGAGCTGGGCGAGGAGCAGGCCGATCGAGCCCGTGATCTGCTCACCGGGTGCGGTGCCCGGCGCGCCGTCCAGGATCTGGCCGACCAGCAGCTCGAGGAGGCTCTGCGCCTGGCTGCTCGACCTGCGATCCCGGCAGAGCTGGAAGCCGTGGTGGCCCAGCTGATCGAGCGGGTCAGGGCATCGGCCTCCTCGGCCATGACGACGCACAGCGCTGAAAGTCAGTTCGGTGCGGCTCCGCTTCGGGAGCAGGCGTCATGACGGCGGTGAGGCCGGCGTCGCGCTACGACCGGGTGGCCGCGGCGAGCGCCGCAGAGGTGATCGGCCGATATTCGACGTCCTTCGGGTGGGCCGTGCGACTGCTCGCCGAGCCGACTCGCTCGGAGATCCGCAGCCTCTACGCACTGGTGCGCGTGGCCGATGAGATCGTCGATGACCCGGATCCGGGCCTGAGCCCGCAGCTGCGGTCCGAGCTGCTGGAGGAGCTCGAGGCCGACACGCTCCGAGCCCTGCAGCACGGGCGCAGCGCCAATCTGGTGGTCCAGGCCTTCGCCTCCGTCGCGCGACGGCGGGGCGTCGGTCCGGAGCTGATCCGCCCGTTCTTCGCCTCCATGCGCGCCGATCTGGGACTGCGCACCCATGACGACGAGAGCCTGGACGACTACGTATACGGCTCCGCCGAGGTGATCGGGCTGATGTGCCTGCACTGCTTCCTGGGGGCGGACGGCGGTGCCTACGAGCGGCTGGCCCCCGGGGCGCAGCGGCTGGGCGCTGCCTTCCAGAAGATCAACTTCCTGCGGGATCTGGCCGATGATCACGACCTGCTGGGACGGACGTACTTCCCTGGCCTGGATCCGGAGGCGTTCACCGACAGCCGCCGCGACGAGCTGCTGGATGACATCGACGCCGATCTCGCGGTGGCCGCCGAGGCGATCGCCCAGCTGCCTCCTGACAGCCGTCGGGCGGTCCGTGCTGCGCACGGGCTGTTCGCCGAGCTCTCACGGCGCCTGCGCCGCACCCCTGCCGCGCAGATCCGGCGCACCAGGATCCGGGTGCCCGATGCGCGAAAAGCGGTCATCATCCTGCGTGCGCTGGGAGGCCGCCCATGAGCCGGGAACGTCGGGCTGTGGTCGTCGGCGGGGGCATCTCGGGGCTGGCCACGGCCGCGCTGCTGGCCCGGCGCGGCTGGTCCGTGGACCTGCTGGAAGCGCGGGGGGCCCTCGGCGGCCGTGCCGGGACATGGGAGGCCGACGGCTTCCGCTTCGACACCGGGCCCTCGTGGTACCTGATGCCGGAGGTCTTCGAGCGGTTCTTCGAGCTGATGGGCACGAGCGTCGACGAGCAGCTGGATCTGCAGCAGCTCGATCCGGGGTACCGGGTGTTCTTCGAGGGCCACGACGAGCCGCTGGACATCGCGGCCGATGTCCGGACCAACATCGAGCGGTTCGAGGAGATCGAGCCCGGTGCCGGCCGGGTCCTGGAGCGCTACCTGGACTCCGCCCGCTCCACCTACGAGCTGGCGCTGGCCCGCTTCCTCTACACATCCTTCGATTCGCTGCGGCCCTTCATGGATCGCCGCGTCCTGGGATCGGCGCATCGGCTCGGCCCGCTGCTGCTGCAGTCGCTCGAGCGCTTCACGGCGCGACGATTCCGGGACCCGCGGCTGCGTCAGGTCCTGGGCTATCCCGCCGTCTTCCTGGGGTCCTCGCCGGACAGGACGCCTGCGCTGTACCACCTGATGAGCGCCATGGACCTCACGGGCGGGGTGCTCTACCCGCAGGGCGGTTTCGGCGAGCTCATGGCCGTCCTGGAGCGACTGGCCCGGGCTGCTGGAGCCCGGCTGCACACCGGGGCGGAGGTCACGGAGATCCGCACGGGTGCAGGAGGCCGTCGCGGGACACGTGCACAGGCGACGGGGGTGCGCTTCCGCGATGCCGACGGCCTCGAGCGAGTTCTGGAGGCGGACGTCGTTGTGTCCACGGCGGATCTGCACCGCACGGAGACCACGATGCTGCCCCGGCACCTGCAGACCTACCCCGAATCCTGGTGGGCCCGGCGCACCAGCGGTCCGGGCGCGGTGCTCGTGATGCTGGGTGTGGACGGTCCGCTGGAGCGCATGCCGCATCACAGCCTGTTCTTCACGCGGGACTGGCGGCGCAACTTCGCCGCCATCGCGGACGGTCGAGTGCCGGAGCCTGCGTCGGTCTACGTGTGCCGGCCCTCGGCCACCGACCCGTCGGCTGCGCCGGCGGGTCAGGAGAACCTGTTCGTGCTCGTGCCCATGCCCGCCGACCCTCAGCTGGGCCGCGGCGGGGTCGACGGCGGCGGTGATCCGCGGATCGAGGCCATCGCCGATGCCGCGATCGACCAGGTGGCCCGCTGGTCCGGCCACGGGGACCTGGCCCAGCGCATCGTGGTGCGGCGCACCGTGGGCCCTGCGGACTTCTCCGAGGACCTGGGGGCCTGGCGAGGCAGCATGCTCGGTCCGGCGCACACCCTCGGCCAGAGCGCCATGTTCCGCGCCGGCAACCGCTCTCGGAAGGTGGACGGGCTCTACTACGCCGGGTCGAGCACGATCCCGGGGATCGGGCTGCCCATGTGCCTGATCAGCGCCGAGATCGTCGCAGACCGGATCGCGCGGGAGCTGTCATGACGGGGCTGATCTACCTGGGCGCCCTGCTGATCTCGACCGGCTGCATGGCACTGCTCGACCGCCGCTTCCGTCTGGTGCTGTGGCGGGCGCCGCGAGCCGGCGCGCTCACCGTCATCGCAGGGATCGCGGTCTTCCTGCTGTGGGATCTCGCGGCCATCGCCTCGGGGCACTACGGCAAGGGGCAGGGGCCGATGACCGGGGTCATGCTGGCGCCCGAGCTGCCCCTGGAGGAGATCGTCTTCATCACCTTCCTCTGCTACCTCACGCTCGTGCTGCGGGGACTGATCGCGCTGGCCGTCGATCGCTCCCGGGCCTTGCCGAAGGAGGGTGCGCGATGACCTATGCCGCCCTCGCCGCGCTGTTCGTGGCCGCGACGGCCGTCATCGCCGTCCTGGTCTCCTGGCGGTGCAGGCTCGGGCCCGCCTGGTGGGTGACGACGGCCCTGACGATCCTCGGCCTGCTGCTGCTGACCGTCGTGTTCGACAGCCTCATGATCGCGGTGGACCTCTTCCGCTACGACGAGGCGCAGCTGCACGGCTGGTTCGTGGGCCTGGCCCCGATCGAGGACCTGGCCTGGCCGATTGCGGCCGGTCTGCTGCTGCCGTCCCTGTGGGAGCTTCTCGCTCGGCCGGCGGATGACGGCGAACGGGAGAGGAGCGGCCGATGACGCGCACCGAGGGGACGGCGGCAGCCGCCCGGCAGCTCGTGGGCGCCTCCCGCCCGCTGAGCTGGGTCAACACCGCGTATCCGTTCGCGGCCGCCTACTTGATGGCCGGTGGAGGACTCACCGCCGAGCTGGTGGTGGGGACGGTCTTCTTCCTGATCCCCTACAACCTGCTGATGTACGGCATCAACGACGTCTTCGACTACGAATCGGATCTGCGCAATCCCCGCAAGGGCGGGGTCGAGGGCATCGTGCTGGCCTCCCGCTGGCACCGGCTGACGCTGTGGTGGGCCTGCCTGCTGCCGGTTCCGTTCGTGCTCGCGCTGCTCTGGTGGGGGTCCTGGGCATCAGCGGCGGTCCTGGTGGCCACCCTGGTGGCCGTCGTGGCATATTCCGCCCCTGGCATGCGGTTCAAGGAGCGTCCCGTGCTGGACTCCATGACGTCGTCCGCCCACTTCGTGGGCCCGGCGGCCTTCGGCCTGGCGCTGACGGGCGCGCCCCTGACGACGACGGCCGCCGTCTCCCTGCTCGCGTTCTTCCTGTGGGGCATGGCCTCCCAGGCCTTCGGGGCGGTGCAGGATGTGATCGCCGACCGGGAAGCGGGGATCGGGTCGATCGCCACGGCTCTCGGCGGTCGCAGGACCGTCCGGCTGGCGATCGGGCTCTACGCCGCAGCCGGGCTCGTGATGGCCACGACGGACTGGCCCGCGGCGCTGGCCGGACTGCTGGTCGTGCCGTACCTGGTGAGCATCCTCCCGTTCCATGACGTGCCCGATGAGCGCTGCGAGGTGGCGCGCCGCGGTTGGCGGCGCTTCCTGTGGCTGAACATGGTCACGGGGTTCCTGCTGACGCTCCTGCTGCTGTGGATCGCATGGGCCCGGTGATCTGCGGGGGGGGGGGCTGCCCGCGGTTCGCGAACATGGCGGAGAGGGACTGTGCACCGCAGATCGCAGGGGCCCGAGGGCGGATAGTCTCGCCTCATGCCCGTTGCCACGCCATCGATCCGCCTCCGCATCCAGGACTCCATGGACAGCCTCAGCAATGCCGAGCGGAAGGTCGCCCGTGCACTGCTGGCGCGGTATCCGAGCGCTGGGCTGACCACTGTCGCGCAGCTGGCGGGGGAGGCGCAGGTCAGCGCCCCCACCGTGCTGCGCTTCGCCGGCAGGTTGGGCTACTCGGGCTTCCCAGACTTTCAGCGGGCGCTGATCGCCGAGCTCAATGACGATGGCTCCCCCTTGCGCCAGTACGAGCAGAAGCGCGCAGCGGAGGGCGGTGATGGAGTCCTGGCCCGAACAGCGCGGAACGTGCTGGAGGCCGTCCAGAGGACGTATGACGAGCTGCCGGAATCAGAGTTCACGGCGGTGGCCCAGCTGCTCGCCGACCCCGGCAAGCGCATCGTGGTGGCGGGTGGGCGCTTCTCGGGGCTGCAGGCCGACTACCTGGTCCGCCACCTCCAGCTGCTGCGCCCGGGGGTCCAGCTGCTGCCGCAGGAGGTCATCGCCTGCCGAGACGCGGTGCTCTCGGCATCGTCGTCGACCCTGCTCGTCATCTACGACTACCGCCGGTACTCGCAGGACAGTCACGAGCTGGCCGCGGAGATGCGCCATCGTGGTGCGACCGTGGCGCTGATGACGGACAGCTGGCTCTCGCCGATCGCGGATGCGGCGCGGCACGTGCTGCCGGCGCGCGTGGAGAGTGCTTCCCCGTTCGACTCTGCGGTGGCGGCCACAGCGCTCACCGAGAGCCTGGTGGCGGCCGTGACGGAGATCCTGGGCGATGCCGGGATGCAGCGGGTCGCGCAGTTCGAGGCCCAGGCCGAGCTGGAGGCGGGTGCGGCCGACGAGGCCTGGGGCTGTACGCGGACCGGCAACGGATGTAACGTGCGAAACAGAATGAACCAGATCACGTCGTTCTGAAACGCAGGACGACCCATGGGTGCGGATGCTGTTCCGGACCCCCGGCCCGTCTGAGGAACCATGGCTGCTCCGACCCTGACCTTCATCGCCACCAACGACCTGGTGGGGCACACCCGAGGTCGTGCGGTGCCCTCCGCCGACACCACTCGGGCCCTTCGTCGCGGAGTCGGGTGGGTCCCCGCGAATCTCGCGATCGATTGCTTCGGCCACATCGCCGAGGGCAATGTCTTCGGCTCGACCGGCGACCTGCGCCTCGTACCAGATGCGACAACGGGGATCGACATCCCCGCAGGCCAGGACAAGCCCGAGGTCCGTCTCCTGCTCGCGGAGCAGCGCCACCCCGACGGCAGGGAATGGCACTGCTGTCCCCGGACTTTCGCCCGCAGGGCGCTCGAGGAGTTCACCGAGGGGACGGGGCTGGAGATCATCGCCTCCTTCGAGCACGAGTTCACGATCCGCGATGCCGCGGACAGCGCCCCGTTCTCCCTGCGCCGCTTCCGCGATGCGGAGCCGTTCGGCACCGAGCTCGTGGAGCTGCTCGACGCCGTGGGGCTCGATCCCGAGAACTGGCTGCCCGAGTACGGGACCCAGCAGTACGAGATCACCCTCAAGCCGGCCCCGGGGCTCGTCGCCGCGGATCGGGCGATCCTGCTCAGGGACCTGATCCACGACCTCGCGCAGCGCCACGGCCGCAGCGTGACCTTTGCGCCGCTGTCTGCGCCGGATTCCGGCGGCAACGGTGTCCACGTCCACCTCTCCCTGCATGACGCCAAGACGGGCGCGCCGGTCCTGTACGACGACGACGGTCCGGCGAACCTCTCGCAGATCGGTCAGAAGTTCGCAGCCGGCATCCTGCGCCACGCCAAGGCGCTCACGGCGCTGAGCGCCTGCGGGCCGAACTCCTACCTGCGCCTGGCTCCGGACACCTGGAGCGTGGGCGGGATCTTCCTGGGCGAGCGCAACCGCGAGTCGCTTCTGCGCATCTGCCCCACCTCGACCATCGGGGGCGGCGATCCCACCCAGCAGCTCAACCTGGAGTTCCGTGCCGCCGACGCCACATCGAACCCGTGGCTCGTGCTCGGCTCCCTGGTGCGCGCGGGTCTCGAGGGCATCATCCGCGACTACGAGCCGGAACGGGTGTGGCCGGAGGAGACCGCCAGCGAGGAGCTGACCGACGTCCCGCGGCTGCCCGCCTCGGTCTCGGAGGCGCTCGAGTGCCTCGCGAGCGACGAGATCGCGTCCGGGTGGTTCCACCCCGATCTGCTGAAGACCTACCTGGACATCAAGCATGCCGAGCTGCGGGCGGTCGAGGGTCTGACCGACGAGCAGCTGTGCGCCAAGGTCGCCGATGCGTACTGAGACTTCGGCCGCGAGCCCGCGGGGCACCTGGGAGGCCGCACAGCGCATCCGGCTCGTGGATCACCACGTGCATGGCCCCCTGTCCGGCGATGTCACGCGCGAGCAGCTCGAGATGCTGCTCACGGAGTCGGATCGCCCGATCCCGGAGGGGACCACGGTCTTCGACTCCCAGGTGGGCTTCGCGATCCGCCAGCACTGTGCGCCACTGCTGGGCCTTGAGCCAGGGGCCTCGCCCGAGGCCTACGTGGCTCGTCGCAGCCAGAGCACGGCCGATGAGCTGGCCGAGCTCTTCCTGGAGGGCGCCGGCGTCTCCGACTGGGTGGTCGACACGGGCTTCGGCACCGATTCCATCTGGAGCGCGGAGCAGATGCGTGGGCACCTCAGCGGCTCCGTCCACGAGATCGTGCGTCTGGAGGCGCTGCTGGAGCAGGTCGCTGTGGACTGCGCGCCGGAGCAGCTGCAGGAGAGCTTCGAGGCGGCTGTGGCCCGAGCTGCCGAGAAGGCCGCAGGCTGGAAGTCGATCGTCGCCTACCGCTTCGGCTTCGACTTCGAGCCCCGTCGTCCCAGCCCCGACGAGGTCCTGGCTGCCGCGCGCCGGTGGCTGGGCGAGCTCGTCGAGGGCGAGGGGCTGCGCGTGGAGGATCCGGTGCTGCTGCGATGGCTGCTCTATGCCGCCTGCGACACCGGGCTGCCGATCCAGCTGCACTGCGGCTACGGCGATCCCGATCTGGACCTGCACCGCTGCGATCCGCTGTTGCTGACCAGCTGGCTGCGCGACATCGAGGGCTCGGGCAGCCGCATCATGCTGCTGCACTGCTACCCCTTCCATCGCAATGCCGGCTACCTGGCCCAGGTCTTCCCCCACGTCTACTGCGACGTGGGGCTGAGCATCAACTACTCGGGGGCGGCCAGCCGCCAGATCGTCGCCGAGTCCATGGAGCTGACCCCGTTCTCCAAGCTGCTGTACTCCTCCGATGCCTGGGGCCCCCCGGAGCTGCACTACCTGGGCTCCCTGCTGTGGCGTAGGGCCACCGCCGCGGTCATGGATCGTTGGGTGGATCAGGGAGACTGGCCCGAGGAGGAGCCCGAGCGCATCCTGCAGATGATCGGCCGGGACAACGCATGCCGTGTCTATGGACTGGACGAGACGCGCGAGGCCCAGTCCCGCGCATGAGAGAGGAGCACACTGCTTCGATGGACGCCGCACCCCTGTGGGACGCGCTGGAGCGGCACCTGCCCGCCGCCGTGGAGCTGCGGCATGAGCTGCATCGGCGTCCCAGCCTCTCCGGGGAGGAGGCCCCGACGCGCGATGCCGTCGTCGCCGCCCTGCCCGAGGGGATGACCAGAGCGGATGTCGCAGGGACCGGGTCGGTGCTGCGGCTCGGAAGGCCGGGCCCGGCGATCGGCGTGCGCGGTGAGATGGACGCGCTGCCGATCCATGAGACCACCGGCGTGGAATGGGAGTCGCGGAACGGCGGCGTCATGCATGCGTGCGCGCACGACGTCCACATGGCCGCTCTGGTCGCCCTCGCCGGGGCCGTCGACGAGATCGGAGTGCCGCACTCGCTGCTGGCGGTGCTCCAGCCTCGGGAGGAGACCTATCCCTCCGGCGCGGAGGACATCATGGCCGCCGGCGTGCTGCGCGATCAGGAGTGCGCAGCCATGATCGGCGCGCACATCCAGCCGACGCTGGGGCACCAGCAGGTGGCGTGCGTTCCCGGGGGCGTCAATGCGGCCTCGGACGAGTTCGTCGTGGAGATCACCGGCTCCCCCGGTCACGCCGCCTATCCGCACCTGGCCGTGGATCCGGTGCTGACCACGGCCCAGGTGGTCGTGGCGCTGCAGGCCGTCGTCAGCCGGATGGTCGATCCCATGCGCTCGGCGGTGCTGGGGGTCTCCTCGATTATCGCGGGGGAGGCCGCCAACGTCATCCCCGGCACCGCCCGCGCCCGAGGGACCCTGCGGGCTCTGGATCCGCAGACCCGTGGACTGCTGCGCGAGCAGCTGCAGGCCGTGGCCACCGGGGTCGCCGCAGCCCACGGCTGCCGGGCGGAGGTGACGATCACCCCGGGGGAGCCGGTGCTGGACAACCACCCGGAGCTCACCGAGCTCTCGCGCGCGCACCTGGAGGGTCGGGGCTATTCGATCTCGGACTCCCTGCGCTCGCTGGGCTCGGACGACTTCTCGTTCTACGGGGAGCAGATCCCGGCGCTGATGATGTTCGTGGGGACGGGGGCCGGTGGCGGTCTGCACACGAGCGACTTCCTTCCCGGCGACGACGACGTCCGCCACGTCGCCCAGGCCATGTGCGCCGGCTACCTCGCCGCCGCGCAGATGATCGAGATGGATCTGGGAGCTGAATCGCACCGCTGATCGCGGGCCCCCGGCCCTGGAAGGAGCGACGATGACGCGCAGCAGCATGAATTCGACGGAGGTCGGCCTGACCGACGGAGCCCTCTACGCGCGCGACGCTGCGGCCATTGCCGTTTCCGAGCACCTGCGGTTCTTCCCGCTCGAGGTCCAGGGCGCTCGTGGAAGCGTGCTGCGCTCCCCGGCGGGCCGGGAGCTGATCGACCTGTCGGCGGGCTGGGGCGCAGCCGCGGTGGGTTACGCGCATTCCCGGGTCGTCGAGGCGATCGCGACCGAGGCGGCTCGAATGCCCGGTGTGGGCGTGCTCTCGGCCGCCAACCCCGCGAGCACGCGGTTGGCCGAGAGCCTGCTCGAGATCGTGCCCCTGTCCGCAGAGCGCGGTCAGGCTGCCGTGCACTTGGGGCTGAGCGGCTCCGACGCCAACTCCGCCGCCCTGCGGGCGATCCGGGCCTGGTCGGACCGGCCCGGGATCCTGGTCTTCGAGAACTCGTACCACGGCGGACTGGGTCCGGCGCAGCATGCTTCCGGCTTCTATGCCGCTGACGGCATAGCGATGGATCCCGGGGTCGAGCAGGTGCCCTACGGCGATGCCGAGGCCGCCGTGGCCGCGCTGGAGACCGGGCGCTTCGCAGCCGCTGCGGTCGAGCCGATCATGGCCGACGGCGGGCTGATCGTCCCCTCACCTGCGTTCCTGCCTGCGCTGCGAGAGGCGTGCGATCGCACGGGGACGCTGCTGATGGTCGATGAGGTCAAGGTCGGCATGGGCCGCACCGGGTCCCTGCTGGCCAGCGGCTGCGACGGGGTCGTCGCCGACGTAGTGACCCTGGGGAAGGGTCTCGGTGGCGGCATGCCGCTCTCCGCGGCGATCGCGCCGCGGCAGGTGTGGGAGGCCGCGCCGGGCGCCTCGCTGCTGACGCTGGCCGGCAACCCGGTGTGTGCGGCGGCGGGGCTGGCAGTGCTCGAGACGCTAGAGGCCGAGGGCCTGATCGGGCGTGCGGGCGAGCTGGGGCGGGAGCTGTCTGCGGCGCTCGCAGGGCTGGCCGGGCGTCACGAGCTGATCCACGATGTGCGCAGCCGCGGCATCGTGGCCGGGATCGAGCTGCGCCGGGCGGACGGGTCGGCCGCCGATGCCGAGACCGCGGCCGTCGTCCATCGGGCCTTCGAGCTGGGCGCGGTGGCCTATCCGGTGGGTCCGGAGTCGAACATCATCGAGCTCACCCCGGCGCTGACGATCACCTCCGAGCAGCTGCTGCACGGGATCGAGCTGCTGGGGCAGGCCGTCGCGGATGTCGAAGGCGGACGCATTGACCTTCAGGCCGCGGCCGGCTTCGGCGGCTGGTGACCCGACGTCGCCGGGCTGCTGCTGAAGAGATCTCAGCCGAGGCGGTCCGCTCTCCGGCGGAGATCCTCAGCCGGAGACCTCAGCCCAGGTCCTCGGCCGTCATGCGCTTGCCGATGCGCTCGGCCAGCGCCGGGCGGGCGATCACGATGATCAGACCGATCAGGCACCATGCCCCGGCCATCCAGGGGAACCAGGTGTACGGCGCCTCCTGGCCGATGATCTGCACCGCGTAGACGAAGACCAGGTAGGCCAGTCCGAGCACCGGGAGGATCAGTTCCCAGCGCGGGACTGCGCTGCCCGGACGCAGGATGAAGCGGATGATGCCCACGCTGGTCATGCCGTAGGCCACCACCATGCACAGCGTGGCGATGGTGGCGAACCAGTAGTAGACATCCACGGAGCCGGCACCCAGGACGCCCGAGAGGCAGGCGACGATGACCGTGAACACCGTGACCAGCACGACGGCCGGGCCGGGGACGCCGGTGCTCGGGCTGGTCCGGGCGAAGACGGCCGGGCCGAAGCCGTCGCGGGCCAGGGCGAAGAGCAGGCGCGCCGCGGCGGCCGTCGAGGACAGCAGAGAGGCGAAGGCCACCAGGAACGCGATCACAGAGATCAGGACTGCGAACCACGCTCCGATGTAGGTCGACGACAGCGTGGTCAGGGTCGAAGAGGCACCCGCGAAGGCGGCGACTCCGGCCTCGTCGGTGCCGAAGCCGATGGTCTGGGCGAACATCATGAACGTGTAGATCAGGCCGGCCAGCACCACGGCTGCGCCCAGTGCGCGGGGGATCGTCTTCCTGGGGTCCTCGGCCTCCTCGGACAGCGACGTCCCCGACTCGAAGCCGGCCCATGACAGGAAGCCGAACACGGAGGCCGTCATGATGGCCGACAGCGGAGCTCCGCCAGGAGCGAGCGTGGACAGGTCCAGCCCCGTGGACACCGGGGCGCTCCCCGAGGCCACGCGCACGACGATGACGACGCCCAGGATCAGCATCACCAGGATGCCGATCATGCCGATGGCCAGCAGAGTGCGGGCCGTGACGGCCGATTCGCGCAGGTTGAGCACCAGCACGAGCGCGCCGACCACCACCGGGATCAGGATCCACAGCCCGTCTGCGAAGGCCAGGCCGAGCTCCGCCATCATGGCCTGGAAGAACACGGCGCAGGCCCCGGCGATGCACACCGCGAAGAACAGGTAGGTGCCCAGCAGCGCGAAGCCGCCGAAGAAGCCGGCTCGGGCGCCCAGGGTCACCCCGGACAGCGCGTAGACCGACCCAGCGTGGGTCACGTAGCCCGTGAGCCGGATGAAGGCGTAGGCCACCAGCATGGTGCCCAGGAACGAGACGGCGAACGTGAAGGGGACGCTTGCGCCTACGAGGCCTGCGACGCCGATCCCATTGAGGCTCATGGCCATGACGGGGCCCATGAAGCCCACGGATATCGCAGCGACCTCGGGGGTGCGCAGGCGGCCTGCGAGCTCCCGGGTTGCAGAGGGTGCCTGGCCGACCGCGGCAACGCTGCTAGGTGGTTGGTGGTCCTGTGCCATGGGGATCAGGCTTTCCGCCGCCGTCGGGCACCGCGCCCGGAGGATCAGGCCGTGAGCCGAGGGTCAGCTGGGTGGAGAAGAGTCTTCTTGTGCTGCACGTTACAGACGGACCCCAGCTGCCGCAATCCTTTTCCTGCTGATACATGTTCTTGGGGCTTTCGGCCCCCTCCGCTCATGTCTGGCCGGTCATGGGCCGTGGCGGCACGTCCTGCAGGCGGAACCAGAGGCGGGCCTCACGGCGCCGGGCTGCCGTGAGCACCGACCAGCCGCCGGCGTCGGCACCCGACTCGGCGACCGCCTGGTCGAGCGCATCGCGGACCAGCCAGGTCGTCACGGGGTGGGCGTGGCCGTCCATCTGCAGGACGTGCTCGAGCTCGGACGGTGACAGGTCGAGCCACTCGCACAGCTGCTGACGCGTCAGGTCCGAGACCTCGAGATGGCGGCGCAGGTCCTGACCTGCGCGCGCGGTCTGGGCGTCGGTGAGGGACATGCGGGCTCCTGAGCTCGGGGCGGATGAGGCTCCCGGTGGGGCCAGGGGCGGGCGGCCTCCATGTGATATGCATCATACCCACGGCTCGATGATCGGGGTCCGCGCCGAGACGTCTCAGTAGGCTGGGTTCCATGACCAGCAGCGAGCAGCCGCTTCCGCGCGGCATCCAGCACATCGGCGTCACGGTTCCGGATCTGGACGCGGCCACGGAATTCCTGATCCAGGGGCTCGGGGCGAAGGTGGCCTACGACGGCCTCACCCCGGATGACGAGCCTCGACAGGGCGAGGCGGTCGAGCGACAGCTCGGTCTGCCGTCGGGGGCTGCGATCCGGCGTCAGCGCTTCATCGTCATCGGCGAGGGCCCCGGCCTGGAGATGTTCGAGATCTCCGGGGAGCAGCGCGAGGCTGCGGGTCTGGCCGACTTCGGGCTGAACCACATCTCCCTGTACTGCGACGACCTCGAGGGCTCCCGCGACCGCCTGGTCGCCGCCGGCGGTGAAGCGCTCTCGGAGATCCACGGCAACAGCCGTCACGAGGACACCCCGGGCAACGGCAGCGTCTACGTGAAGGCTCCGTGGGGGATGCTCATCGAGCTGCAGACCATCCCGGGCGGTCACTACTACCCCGAGAACTCGCAGGCCGATGTGTGGATGCCGTTGGCGCCTGAGCAGCAGGGCTGACAGGCCAATATCGTGAAATACCTGGACGCGAGGGCCGCGCCGCAGGTAGCCGAGACGACTATACACAATAGGAATTTGGAGTATGGCATGATTCATGTCGCCTTTGATAAATCCCATTTTTCAAAGTGTACTAGAATATGAATATCTGAAACTATTCGGTATCTTTAGTGAGGGTGTAGTCGTCGAAAAGGGTCGCCGCGAGCTGCTGTATGGAAACTCCCCGCTCGGGATCTATGCCTAGATCTACTCGAGCTGAAGACACCACGCCGGCCAGGCCTTCTTGTACTTCCCTTCGCTGTTCGACGGGGATTGTTACCGAACCCTTTCCTGCAAATTCGGAGATAGAGTCTCGCCAGAGAGCGTACGATATTATGAATGACTCAGATCCCCAGAGGGACACTTGCGTACGTATCACACCCTCCGACTCTGCGGTGACGCCTCCCGTAAATGAACTGATCCCATGATTGATTACTTCCTTGTAAGCTTGCGATCGTAGTTGCCGAGCATTTGTAAGCCGTTCATAATCACGCTCCTCGATATGTCGATCGCGCTCCTCTTGGCGCTGGCTAGATCGTGCATTCTCTTCGAAGGCGCGTCGCTCTTGAACTGTTTCGTAAAGTGAGAAGGCAACGAGTGCTGCAAGGAGGGGGGTTGACAGCGCAGCAACGTCGCTAGCACTCATAACCCGAAGTATAAATAGGGTTGCCAGAACTATGAGCAACAGTGCGATCAATGCCTGAAGCGTCCGTCTGTAGCCCCCAGATTTCTTGGTCTTCAAAAAATGCTGTCCCTCACCCATGTTGGGGCCGCCTTCCTGGTTGAATTTCAGCGCAGACAAGTATTCGTAGAATTTCTGCCGCACAAACAATTAATGTCTTAGGTCAGAATTTGTGAGCATGACACTTCGCTGACCTGACTGTCGAGACCTCAAGGGATTATTTCGCATCCTTGCCTCAACGAAACACGAAATCCTGCGTTCACCCGAGAATTCCTCGATATACTGCCAGCGGAGTGATTGAAAACCCAGGGTCAGCAGGCATGTCAACCAGTCCAGCTGATTCTCCCAAAAATTTTGCAATCATATCGACGAATCCAGCACGAATCAGTGCGTTATCTGACTTGCTCATATTTGCATCTTCAGTCGAGGCTAGATTAGAGCCTAGCTGACCCAAAATCCCCACTAACGTGAATTCTTGTGGTACTAATCCATACCTGGATAAAAGAACATCGGGCTGGGAATCGAAAAACCGTCTGCCTTCTTCAAGACGGGCGCTAATTATTGGTCCTGTCGTGCCTGTCGGGCGCATGTGCAGATGAATCCCGTCGCCAAAAATTCCCCGTGTGGCTCTGATCATTCCTGCGAGCAGTTCTCGAGGTGCGTCGAGATAAGGGATAGTCTCAATATTTGGCAGTTGTGTCTCTGGCAAGGAGGGATCAGGTGGAGTCGTGGGTCCTCCGCGCCTTGCCGTGTCATTTCGATTCTTCTTCTTGGCGGTCGGAGCCACTGATTGTGCTGGCTCTCTATCCGATTCGAAACTCTCCATTACTTGATGGATTCCATCGGCTGCAGTTGCCAAATTCAAAATGGTGGTCGATAGGTGAGTGGGGTGGAATAGCGTCGCAGGCGCAGTTATGCGAACGATCTGTCCAGGCTGGAGTCTTTCGTGCAACTCATCCCAGCCCTGAGGGGTTGATATTTCGTGCGATATGTCGCTCAAAAAGTTGAGCGACTCCAGATCGGACTCCAGGTCCTGGAAAACGGCGTCGCCGAGGGATTTATCAATAACTTCTTGCTTGGATTTACCCCTAGACCCTTTTAGGAGCTTCAAATCAACTCCCAACTCGCTTTGGCGTGCGGCTAGGTCGCTAGATTTTTCTGGGACACCATCGTAGATCTGCGTCGCCAGTCCGTGGACCTTGTCAATGTCTACATAAAGGTAGTCTCTCAAGAACATGAAACCTCCAGTGGCTGATCCGAGGTGCTGATAATTTAGTATTTAGAAGTTGAAGTTAACGGGGCGCATTACTGGGTGACTGTGCGCAGCACCTGCATCTGCAGCAGCTCGTCGGGGTCGTCGGTCAGGGGATCGCGGTCCAGCACGCAGAAGTCGGCGGATAGTCCGGCAGCGATCCGACCGGTGCCGTCGCGGCCGGAGGCACGGGCCCCGGCAAGTGTCAGCGCCTCCAAGGCATCGGCCGGATCGAAGGCCCTCTCCGGTTGATACGGAGCCCGGCCGGCGTCGAACGCGGAGCGAGCTGTCAGGGCGATGAACAGATTGCGCGCGGCCTGGTGCGGAGCGGTGGGGGCGTCGGTGCCCAGGGCGATCGGCACGCCGGCCTCGCGGAAGCGGTGCCAGGGGAATCCTTGAACGGCGCGGTCGTCGCCGAGCATGGCCCTCCAATTGTCCAGCACGGCGGGGTCGCAGTGCACCGGCTGCATCGAGGCAGTCACGCCCAGCTGCGCCATCCGCTCGATCGTGTCCTGAGCCACCGACTCCAGGTGCTCCACGCGGGGGCGTCGTCCCTCCCGGGGCCCGTTGACGCGCACGCACTCCTCGACCAGATCCAGCGCCA
>CAACXD010000414.1_pt1 | contig 17122 bp, 21 predicted proteins | sample 2275841 | NCBI WGS metagenome assembly CAACXD01 (sample SAMEA5312477, study PRJEB27640) | indoor metagenome | biome: indoor environment; feature: uncontrolled; material: tiles wood | place: Germany | collected 2014-07-07
GTGCGGCTGCGCACGATCGACTACCGGGACAAGCCCAGGGTGGATCCACGCTACTTCACGGACGAGGAGGGCTACGACATGGCCGTGGCCGTGGCCGGGATCCGGAGGGCGCGCGAGATCGTCTCCCAGTCGGCCATGGACGCCTACCGCGGCCGCGAGCTCTTCCCCGGCGAGGAGGCCCAGACCGACGAGGAGATCGCCGACTACGTCTCCAAGACCCATAACACCGTCTACCACCCGGCCGGCACCTGCCGCATGGGTGCGCTGGACGACGACCTGTCCCCGCTGGATCCCCAGCTGCGGGTCAAGGGCGTGAAGGGACTGCGCGTGGTCGACGGCTCGATCATGCCGCAGCTGGTCGCGGTGAATCCGAACATCACCACCATGCTGATCGGCGAACGCGCGTCGGACATCATCCGAGGCTCCTGAGCTCCGATGGGCTGAGTCAGCCGCCGGCCTGAGGCGAGAGCCCCGCAGATCCGGTGATCTGCGGGGCTCTCGAATGACGCAGCGCCTCGAGCCGTCCGAGGACGGCTCGAGGCGCTGCGCGCTGTGCAGCGTCGGCTCAGCCCTTGAGGCGGTCGATGTGCTCGGACGCCTGCGCCTTGGTCAGATCGGTCGGAACGGACTCCCCCGCCTGCTTGGCCAGGGTGTCCAGATAGGACTTCTGGGACTCGGTCATGGGCTCGTCGCCGCTGACCCACTCCTCCGGGTCCTTCTCCAGGGACGAGGCGCCGCCGGCGTCGCCGGTGGCGCCCATCATCTCCGCGCCGCCCTCGGTGTCGTCCGTGACGGGCGTGTAGAGCTCGTCGTCGCCCTGCGTGTTCTCTGACATGGAAACCTCCTGGATCTGCGGCCGCCCGCGAGGGCGACCGGTTCGGGACATCGGCGCGCATCGCGGGCTCGGGCCTGCGCCTGTGCGCCTGATCTCATCATGGCACCGCCCACCGACGGGACGTCAGCCCCGCGAGGTCGGGCCGCGGAGGATCGGGCCCGCAGCTCGCAGACGCACCGCGGCCCCGGCCTCAGGGAGAGGCCGGGGCCGCGGTGCGCGCGGGATGCTGCGGATCAGAAGGTGCCGAAGTTCTGCGTGGCGTAGACGTTGCCGTCGGCGCCCTCCGCCAGACCGAAGCCGGCGGCGTTGAACTCGGGATTCATGATGTTCGCCTCATGCGAGGGGCTGTTCATCCAGAAGTCCACGAAGTACGAGGCCGTGGCCTCGACGGAGCCCTGGGAGCCCACGCTGTAGGCGATGTTCTCGGCCATGCCGGTCGAGCCCGCGGCGCTGGTCTGCGCGATGAACGACGGGTTGTGCGACGGCGCGCCGGCGGCGGCCTGCTGGCCCGACCAGTCGGTGCTCATGGCGTCGAGCTGCCCATTGCTCGACAGCGGCGACAGCCCGGCCTGGGAGCGGTGCTCGTTCATCTGGGCGAGGACCTCCTGGGAGACCTGTGCGGAGAACGATGCATCGGAGGCCGGCGCGGCCTCGGGGGCCGGAGCCTCACCGGCCGATGTCTGAGCCTGGGTCTGCATCGGGGTCTCGGCACCCGAGACGGAGACCGCGGCCTGCGCGGGAGCAACGGCGGCGCTGGTGCCGGCGAAGGCGAGCGCGGCGGCTGCGGCGTAGCGAGTGGTCTTCTTCTTCATGGCGTGCTCCTCAGCGGATGTCGATGCGGGCGTGCTGCCCGGAGTCCGCCAGAGAACCTAGGAGGTCACGCAAGACCCGCTCAAATCGCATTCGTTATCAAACCGTGATTGTACCGTGATGGAATTGTAACCTGAACAGTGGCTGAGTACGGCACATCCCTGCCATGACAGGGATGATGTCCTCGCCCACCTCGATCGTCATCGTAAAGCTGGGAGTTCCCCCAGAATCGGTGAGCTCGGCTGCTCGCACCCCGCCTCGCGAGCAGTCCGCGCTGCCGCACGGGTTCTGCTCAACCTTGCGTCGCGATGCTCGCGTGAGCCGCGCCGCAGGTCGTCCAGCCCCTAGGCTCCGAAGAACCCTCCACCCGGTCGTCGCCGTCTTGGCCCTGATCGGATCGGACGCGACCACGACCCGGTGCCACCGCACCGGCGGAGGCGGATCCGCGGCCCCACCCGGCCGACCGTTCGAGGAAAGACGAGCCCCGTGCGCGCACTCACCAAGCTGTCCGCCGACCCCGGACTGGAGCTGCTCGACCACCCGGAGCCGGGCTGCGGCGCCTGGGACGTGAAGATCCGCGTGCTGCGCGCCGGCATCTGCGGCACCGATCTGCACCTGGCCGACTGGGATGACTGGGCCCGCTCCACGGTGGACCCGCCCCTGGTCATCGGCCACGAATTCTACGGCGAGATCGTCGAGGTGGGCTCGGAGGTCACGAGCGTCGCCGTCGGCGATCGAGCCTCGGGTGAAGGCCACATCGTGTGCGGGACCTGCCGCAACTGCCGTGCCGGGCACCGCCACGTCTGCATCGCCATCGAGGGCCTGGGCGTGAACCGCGACGGCGCCTTCGCGGACTTCGTCGTCCTGCCGGCCACGAACGTGTGGGTCCACCCCGCGGATCTGGACCCGGACCTGGGCGCGATCTTCGATCCCCTGGGCAATGCGACCCACACGGCCCTGCAGTGGCCGATGGTCGGCGAGGACGTCGTGATCACCGGCGCCGGGCCGATCGGCGTCATGTCCGCCGCGATCGCCCGCCACGCCGGCGCCCGCTACGTCGTCGTCTCGGACGCCAGCGACTACCGCCTGGAGCTGGCCCGCACCGCCGGTGCCGACCTGACGATCAACGTGACCCGCGAGTCGCTGGCCGATGCCCAGACGAACCTGGGGATGAAGGAGGGCTTCGACATCGGGATGGAGATGTCCGGAGCGGGCCCGGCCGTCATAGACATGATCGCCAACATGAACCACGGCGGACGCATAGCGCTGCTCGGGCTGCCCCACCAGTCCTACGATCTGGACTGGGGCAAGGTCATCACGCACATGATCACGCTCAAGGGCATCTACGGCCGCGAGATGTACGACACCTGGTATGCGATGTCCCAGATGATCGCCGCCTCGCAGCGCTTCCGATCAGCCGTCTCCCAGGTCATCACCCACCGCTTCCCCGCCGAGCGGTGGGAGGACGCCTTCGCCGCGGCCCGCTCCGGGCAGTGCGGCAAGGTCGTCCTGGACTGGTCCTGACGGGCCCGGCGACAACGCCTCCCCTCACCTCCGACCCCGAAGGACGACCATGTACGGCACCCTGAAGGACGAGCTGACCGCCACGCTGCGGGAGATCCGCGACTCCGGGCTCCACAAGGACGAGCGCCAGCTGACCTCTCCGCAGTCCGCCCACATCACCACGCTGAAGGCCCAGGCGCTGAACTTCTGCGCCAACAACTACCTGGGCCTGTCCGATGACCCGGCGATCGTCGAGGCCTCCAAGCGGGCCCTGGACGAGTGGGGCTTCGGGATGGCCTCGGTGCGCTTCATCTGCGGCACGCAGCACCTCCACGTACAGCTGGAGGACAAGCTCTCGGAGTTCCTGGGCACGGAGGCCGCGATCCTCTACTCCTCGTGCTTCGACGCCAACGGCGGAGTCTTCGAGGTGCTCTTCGGCGCCGAGGACGCGGTCATCTCCGATGAGCTGAACCACGCCTCGATCATCGACGGCATCCGCCTGTGCAAGGCCCGGCGCTACCGCTACCGCGACGCCGAGATGGCCGACCTGCGGGCCCAGCTCGAGGCCGCCGACGCCGCCGGTGCGCGCCGCAAGGTCGTCGTGACCGACGGCGTCTTCTCGATGGACGGCTCGTATGCGCCGCTGGACGAGATCTGCGACCTGGCCGAGGAGTTCCAGGCGCTGGTCTTCGTGGACGACTCGCACGCGGTCGGCTTCATCGGCGAGGGCGGGCGCGGGACGCCCGAGCTGTTCGGCGTCATGGACCGGGTGGACATCCTCACCGGCACGCTCGGCAAGGCCCTGGGCGGGGCGTCCGGCGGCTATGTGGCGGCGCATCAGGAGATCGTGGACCTGCTGCGGCAGCGCTCGCGCCCGTACCTGTTCTCCAACTCGGTGGCCCCCGGCGTCGTGGCCGGGTCGATGGCCGCCCTCGATCTGATCGAGGCCTCCGCCGAGAAGCGGCGCGCCCTGCAGGCCAGCACGGAGCTGTTCGACGCGCTCATGCGCGAAGCCGGCTTCGACGTCCTGCCCGGCACGCACCCCATCCGCCCGGTCATGTTCCCCGGCGACGACGGGGCCCGACAGGCCACCCAGATCGCCGATCGCATGCTCGAGGCGGGCGTCTACGTGATCGCCTTCAGCTTCCCGGTCGTGCCGCGGGGCAAGGCGCGGATCCGTGTGCAGCTGTCGGCCTCGCACTCGGAGCAGGATGTGCGCGAGTGCGTGCGGGCCTTCATCGACGCCCGCGACGCCGTGGCCTGAGACCCGCACGCAGCGGCCCGCGCCAGGGCACAGCGACAGGCGGACCCGACGAGCTCGTCGGGTCCGCCTGTCGCTGTCACGGGCAGGGGTCTCGTCGTCGCGCTCAGGCCGCCTGCCGGCGTCGGGCCGCCTGATGCCGGCCGTGCACTGCGTGGTAGAAGATGCCGGCCACGACCACCACCACCGCCAGCCCCGCGTACATGGGGCCGTAGCCGGTCGCCGAGAGGACGGCGCCCAGGAGCACCGGGCCCAGCCCGATCCCCACATCGGCCAGCAGCAGCAGCGTGGAGATCCCGGTGCCGAGCTTGTCGGCAGGCACGGCGCTCACGGCGATGGCCTGGGCGGCCGGCATCAGCGTGCCGTAGCCCAGACCGGTGAGCGCACCGGCTGCCACCACCTGCCAGTCCTGCTGGGCCGCGGACAGCACGACCAGCGCCAGGACGAAGCACACGATGCCGAACCACACGACGATGTTGTCCCCGCGCTGATCCTGGACGCGGCCCAGCACGAAGCGCATCACGAGCATGGCCAGGGCGTAGGCCACGAAGAACAGTCCGGCGCCGGTGGCGACATCGCGCTCCACGGCATAGGCGTTCAGGTAGGTGATCACCCCGGCATAGCTCAGTCCGATCAGCACCATGAACAGCCCGATCGGCACGACGGCCGGATGCAGGATCTCCGAGAGCGAGAACTCGGCCTTCCGCGCGGCGACGGCCTCGTCGTGCTCCTCGGCCTCCTCGTCCGTGCGCGCCGGGGTGCCCTCGGCAGGACGGCGCAGGAACAGCGCCAGCACCAGCCCCGCGGTGCTCGCTCCCAGCGCAGCCGCGAACAGTGTCCCGTAGCTGAAGGAGCCGACCAGGAAGAGCCCGAGCGCCGGCCCCACGGCCGTGGCCAGCGTGGTGCCCAAGGCGAAGAAGCCGGTGCCCTCGGCGCGACGGGCTGCGGGGATCACCGACTGCACGATGGCCATCACCGCCGTGGAGGCGAAGGCGTAGGCGAATCCGTGCAGGATGCGCACCGCGATCAGCAGGGGCAGCGAGGCGGTCGGGAGGTAGAGAGCGCAGGCCAGGATCGTCACCGCAAGGGCCGCGAGCATCACGCGACGGCGCCCCAGCCGATCGACGATGAAGCCGGTGACCAGTCGCGCGACGGTCGCCCCCACCACGAAGGAGCTCGAGGCGAAGCCGCTGGCGGCGTCGTCGGCGGCGAACTCGCGCACGGCGTACAGCGCCATGGTGGTGACCAGCAGGTAGAAGACGAGGTACTGCGAGAAGTTGACCAGCCAGGCCAGCACGAAGGCCGGGGTGATCAGGGGCTGAGCGCTCGGGTGGTCGATGCGCGGGATCTCACCGGTGGCGGCGGACAAGGATCATCTCCTGGGATCGAGGTTTGTATGATGCAAATCTAGCACTGAGTTTGCACGATACAATTCGAGGTGACGAGATCGCACCGCTGGAGGGGGCCGCCGCATGGACGAGCAGAGCGACAGCCGGACGCTGCGGGCGCTGATGTACGAGCACATGCTGATGTCCCGGCACGCCCTGCAGGGCTCGGCCCCGCGTCTGCGCCCGGAGACCCTGGAGCGCAGCGCGGCCGTGCTGCTGGCGCGCCTCCAGGCCTCGGGGCCGATGTCCGTGGGCGAGCTCGCCGAGGCCTTCGACCTGGACGTCTCCACGGTGCACCGCCAGGTCGCCGCCGCCATGAAGGCCGGGCTGATCGAGCGGGTCGAGGATCCCGACGGCGGCTCGGCCCGCAAGCACCGCCCTTCCCCCGAGGGCGCGAACCGGCTCCGCGAGGACTTCCGCGGCCGCACCGACTCCGTGGCCGCCGTGACGGCCGAGTGGCCGGAAGAGGACGTCGAGCAGCTGACCCGCCTGATGCGCCGCTTCAACGAATCGGTCGAGGCCATCCGGGCACAGCCCTGGCCGCGCCCCGATCCCGAGTGAGCCGCGACCGCCCGATCCCTGCGGGCTGGAGCTACGCGGAGACCACGACGTCCGAGAGCTCGAGCCAGTCGGCCATCGAGCGCAGCTGCACAGCCAGCGCCTCCCGTGCCGCCCCCGGCGCCTCCGGCTCCCAGGTCAGGCGCTGCACGCGCAGGGCATCCGCGGCGCGGTCGGCCTTCAGGTCCGCGCGGGCGACCAGCGTGTCCCCGTAGACGAACGGCAGGACGTAGTAGCCGTGCAGCCGCTGAGCTGCGGGCGTGTAGATCTCCAGGCGGAAGCGCATGCCGAACAGCGCCTCGGTGCGCTCGCGCTGCCACACCAGCGAGTCGAACGGGCTGACCAGAGCCTCCACATGGGCTCTGCGCGGCCGTCGGGCCTCGGCATGCAGGTACGCCGGGCCCAGGCCGCGGACCGTCACCTCCTCCAGCTCACCGGCCGTCACCAGATCGACGACGGCCGCGCGGGACTCGTCGGCCCGCAGCCGGAAGTAGTCCCGCAGGCTGCGCAGGCTCGCCACCCCGTGGGCGCGGGCGGCGATGCGGATCAGCTCCACATGGGCCCCATGAGCGTCCATCTGCCGCGAGCGCTCGAGCAGCTCGGGAGGAAGGATCCGCCCGGGCAGGACGTAGGTGCGCTCGAACTGCTGGTTGCGCCCGCTGCTGATGATCTGCCCGGACCAGAACAGGAACTCCAGCGCGGTCTTGACCGCCGACCAGTTCCAGCCCCAGCCGTCGCCGCGGCCGGGGACCTGATGCTCCACGAGCCCGTCGCACTGCCGGGCGGTCAGGGGCCCATGGGATGCCACCACGGCGAGCACCCGCTCCACGAGCTCGGGCTGCTCCTGGGCGATCCGGCGGATGCCGCCCCAGGCCTCGTCGCGAGCGCGAGCCCTGCGGAAGGCCAGCAGCGGCCAGGTCTGCGGCGGGATCAGGCTGGCCTCGTGCGCCCAGTACTCCACGAGCCGTCGGGGCGAGCGGTCGCGCAGCCGATCCAGCCGAGCGCGGTCGTACGGGCCGAGCCGGGAGAAGAACGGCAGGTAGTGGGAGCGGGTGAGCACGTTGACCGAATCCACCTGGACCACGCCCACGCGATCGATCACCCGGTTCAGGTGCCGCGCCGTGACAGCGCCCGGAGCCGGGCGCGGGTCCAGGAAGCCCTGGGCGGCCAGGGCGATGCGGCGGGCTGCCGCAGGAGTCAGCTCGGTCATCGGGACTCCTGGCTCAGCGCGGATTCCAGCTTCGCCAGAGTCTTGGCGCACGTGCGCTGCCCGATCAGCCCCTCCCGGGCATGGGCCGTGGCTTCGAGGCCGTGCTGCGACCACACGACCTGCAGGACGCAGGGATTCATCCCCGCCGCACCCGATCCGACCATGCCGGTCATGAACACGACCGGTCGGTCCGGGGCCCATCCCCACTCGGCTCGACCGCCGAAGACCTCCCGCAGCACGTGCTGGACCAGGTCCTGATCCAGCGCCACCGGCAGCTGGGCCCGCGCCCCGTCCAGGTGCGTGAGGTGGCGGGTGCCGACCTGCGCACCGAACGCACCTCCCGAGCGGCCTCCGACGACACCGGGGATCCCGGCCCCGACCCCGCCGCCGAAGCCTCCGCCCGCACCGCCGAGCTGGGCGAGCCGCCCCTCCAGGCGCGCCTCGACCTCTGCCAGGGGCAGCACCGGAGAGGGCACCTGCGGTCGAACCGAACGTCGGCGGCGAAGCAGCGGCAGCAGGATCAGCAGTACTCCCCCGACCCCGAAGAACAGGGCACCGATCAGCATGATCGCGACCATCACCCAGTCCCCCGCGTCGCTCGGCCCACCGCTCAGCCCGCCGGCCAGCATCGCCAGGCACCCCAGGCCCATGCCGATGGATCCCACCCCCATGAGGATCGGGGTGGCGGGGTGATCAGCGCCCAGCAGCTGCGTCAGCCCGATCAGCGCGCAGCCGCCGAAGAAGGCGATCACGACCAGGCCGAGCATCACGGGACCGAAGAGCAGGACGAAGACACCGGCCGCCACGAACAGCAGGGAGATGACGAGCAGCAGGATGGCCTTGAGCCGGCCGGGCTGAGATCCGCCCATCGCTCAGGACCCCGACGGCCAGGTGTCGCGGACGGGTGCTCCGCCTTCGACCACGTCCTCGGACCTGCCGGTGAAGCGGGTCCAGGAGTCCTGCGGCCGGTAGCCGAGCTCGACCATGGTGTTCGTGATGTCCCAGCGCCGGTTGGGGTTCTCGGAGATCGCGTAGTACGCCCCGAAGCTGCGATCCGCCTCGATCGCGCAGCGCACCACCTGGACGCAGTCGTCGGGCGAGAGCCACATGGCGTGCAGCAGCTCGTCGTCGGCCTCCAGCGGATCCTGGGCGTACCAGCCGATGCGCAGGGCGATGAACTCGAGGCCGAACTCGTCGTGGTAGTAACTGCCCAGCGCCTCGCCGAAGACCTTGGAGACCCCGTAGAGCGAGTCCGGTCGAGGCAGCGTGGTGGGCAGCACGGGCCACTGCTCGTTCCGATCCCACATGCCGAAGGCGTGATTGGACGACGCATAGACCACGCGGCGCACCCCGGCCTGCCGGGCCGCTTCCAGCACGCTGCGGGTGCCCACGATGTTGGCGTCCAGGACGTCGTCCCACTCGGCCTGCGGCGCGGAGGCCCCGGCCAGATGGACCACGGTGTCGACGCCGTCCATGAGCGCCAGCATGTCGTCCAGATCGGTGAGATCCCCCGGCCGCAGGACGCGCTCCTGCTCTTCGGTCCGGGGCGTGCGCCCGTGCTGGATGATCTCGTAGCCGGGGCCCTGCTCGTTGAGCCGCTCGGCCAGCAGCAGCCCGATCCCGCCGGTGGCACCCGTGATCAGGAGGCGGCGGCTCGGGGCGGAGGACTCTGATGGCGTGGTCATGGCCCCATCCTCCCCCGGCGCATGGATCGGCGCACGCGCCGCAGCAGGGTCGTGCTCGGATCCTGGTCGCGCTCCACCGACGGCTCGTCGGAGGCGCCGTCGATCACGGCCTGCGCCGCCGAGGGCTCCACCCCCGCGTAGAGCATCGCGTCCAGGGCCAGGAGGCGGATCATCCGCACGGTGGGATCGCACTGCCGAGCGGGGCCCAGCTCGGACAGCGCCGCCGGGAAGTCGTCGACGACGCCCTGGCGGGCGCTGCGGCTCGCGGGGTCCTCGGCCAGGCGCTCGATCAGTCCCGCGAAGCGCTTCAGGGAGGCGCCATGGGCCACCCGGGACGACGGGTCCGCGGCGATCGCCAGGCGCACGGCCATGATGGCGTCATCGCCCAGCAGGTCCAGATGACCGGCGTTCTCGGTCATGACCACCAGGGGGCGCCTCCCGGAGCGGCGGGTCAGCGAGTGCCGGGCCACGCGCTGGCTGCGCTCGCGCGCCGAGGCCACATCGGCCAGGTCGTCGCGCGTCTCGCGCAGGTCGTCGAGGGCTGCGACGGCCGCGTCCTCGTCGTCGTGCTCGAGGGCCTCGGCGGCCCGTCGCAGTCCGGAGCCCACGGCCGTCAGCGCCTCGGACTCCGCGGCGCGCAGCATCTTCAGCGGGTTCGGGGTGAACAGCAGCTGCGTGAACACGAGCGCGACTCCCGCCCCGATCAGGGCGTCGATCAGCCGCTCAGGGCCGGCGCTGCCGTCGGAGATCGACACGGTCAGCACGGCCGAGGCCGCCGACTGGGCCACCAGCAGCCGGGAGCCGCCTGCCAGCGTGGAGATGCTCAGCGACACGAGGACCGCGATGCCCAGCGCGAGCGCCAGATCGGAGACGGCCAGTAGGGTCAGCTCCCCCACCCCGATTCCGAGCACGACGCCCAGCAGCAGCTTCAGCGCGTTGATCCCGCGCTCGCCCAGATCCGTGTTCAGGGAGACGACCGCAGCGATCGGGGCGAAGAACGGGTCCGGCTGGCCCCCGAGCCAGCGAGCCAGCAGGAAGGCGATCAATGCGGCGGCGGCGCGCTGCAGGATGGTCCAGCCGTCCTCGCGCAGCCGATCGCGCACCTCACCTCTCCAGCTCACCGCACCTCACCCGTCCTCCTCGGCGCCCTGCGCCAGCGGCCTCAGGCCATCGCCCTGCCCTTGGTCTCGGGCAGGGACTTCCATACGAAGCACACGCCCAGCAGCGCGAAGGCCGTGTACAGACCGTAGGCCAGATCCAGGCCGATGCCCGCCAGGATGGGGAAGGTCAGCGTGATCAGCCAGTTCATCAGCCAGTTCACGGCGGTGCACACGGCCACGGCGATCGTTCGGAGGTCCGAGTCGAACAGCTCGCCGAGCATGAGCCACATGACCGGCCCCCAGGTGATGCCGAAGGAGATCGCGAAGCCGTTCATGCCGATCAGGGCGGTGAGCGCAGCCCCGCGCGGCAGAGCGCCCTCGGCGCCGCCGCCCTGGGCGAAGGCGATGGCCATCGCGGCCATGGAGGCGACCATGAACGCGCCGCCGACGATCAGCATGCTCCGGCGCGGAACGCGGTCCATGACCAGGATCGCCACGACCGTGGCCGCGATGCTCAGCCCGGCGGTGAGCATGCTGACCTGGAAGGAGGCGTCGACGGACACGTCCACCGACTGCCAGATGGTGTTGGAGTACATCTTCACGACGTTGATGCCCACGAGCTGCTGGAAGGCGGCCAGCAGGATCCCGGGCCACACGATGCCCTGGAGCCCCAGCCGGCTGCCGCGCAGATCCTTCAGAGACGCGCTCTCGGATCGGTCCGCGAGCTTCTCGCGGATGCGCTCGAAGCGGCCCTCGATGTCGTCGCCGCCGGCTCGCTCGATGAAGGCGCGGGCCGAGTCGTGATCGCCCAGGCGCACGGCATCGGGCGGGGACTGCGGCAGGCGCAGCGAGATCAGCACATAGGACAGTGCCAGGACGGCGACGACGGCGAACATCCAGCGCCAGGCCTCCATTCCCCACAGCTGGGCCGATTCGGATCCGGCGGCCCGGGCGAACAGGTACCCGGAGACCAGGCCCAGGAACTGACCGAGCACGATCGCCATCTGCCAGAAAGTGCCCATGGTGCCGCGGATGCGCGGCGGGGAGACCTCGCTGACATAGGCCGGGACCACTGCGCTGGCGGCGCCGATGCCCAGGCCTGTGCAGATGCGGAAGACGAGGATCAGCCAGAAGCCGTCGGCGAGCTGCGTGAGAACCGAGCCCACGAGCATCAGGGTGCCGGCCAGGGTCATGACCCGGGTGCGCCCGATCCGCTCGGAGACATCGCCCGAGAACCAGGCACCCGCGGCCGCGCCGATCATCGCGATCGAGGTGATCAGCCCCGTCTGGAACGAGCTGAGCTCCAGCGACGGCGCGATGCCGTTGATCGCCGAGTTCATGGTCGACATGTCGAAGCCGAACAGGAAGCCGCCGATCACCGCGCCGACCGCGAGCACGGCGATGAAGGCGGTCTGATGACGGGCGGCGGGCCTCGCCTGGGCGGGCGCAGAAGAAGGCACGGGGAACCTCGCTGACAGGGGGGGGAAGGAAGGGTGCTGTCCTTCACCGTATCCACGCTCCGGATCCCCCGCGCGCCCGAGGTGAGCCGGATCTCAGCCGCGCAGTCCTGCGGCGGCCCGATGGAGGGCGTCGGCGGAGGCGTGCAGGCGCTCGAGCTCGCCGTCGTCGAACGGAGTCCGTTCGATGGGGTGCGCCCCCGAGGCGCTGACGATGCTCGGCACCAACAGCGCGGCTCCGTCGATCCCGCGCAGGCCCGAGAGCACGGTGGAGACCAGCCTGTGATCAGGCGGCCCGCATGGCGCGGGGCTCAGCGCAGCAGCCGGCTCAGCAGCCGGTGGGCGCCGCGGCGGCCCATCCGCTTGCCGAGGGCCTCGGGGCCGCGCTGGGCCGCGCGGGCGTCGCCGCGCATCCGTCGTGCCTTGAACAGCCAGTTCAGCATGGTGTTTTCCTCCTGCGCGTCGTCGGTCCGGCGAGGAATCAGCGGCAGGTGCCGTGGTAGCCGGACCGCGTGGTCCGGCTCAGCCTACGGACCCCGTCCGACGGGCGGGAGACCCTCAGTCGCCGCGCATGTCCTGGGCGAGCATCACCACGATGCCGCTGGGCCCGCGCAGGTACGTCAGGCGGTAGACACCCTGGTAGTCCGCCACTCCGCGCAGCGGGTGGCAGCCGTGGGCGGCCGCCTTCTCCAGGGCGGCGTCGAGATCGTCGACCTGGAAGGCGACCCGGTGCATGCCCAGGTCGTTCGGCTGGGTCGGCGGCATGGGGTTGGCAGGCGGGTGGATGTCCTCGAACAGCTCCAGGACGCCGCGCCCGTCGGGAGTGGACAGCACGGCGGTCCGCTCACACATCCACAGCGGCTGGGCATGCCGCCACGATCGCCGAGGCAGCCTCGATGGCCTCCTCGACGTCCTGCTTCGCGGCGGGCGGCCGAGAGATATCGGGGCACTCGGTGCTGTTGCGGACCTGTCGCGTCCAGTCGAACTCCGCCAGGGAATCGTCGGACACCTAAGCAACGGCGGCCGCGCCGGTGTTCACGTGCGCCCCGCCCACCGGTCGAGCACGCAGACCGTGGTGAGCCAGCACGGCTGCCAGCGCCTTGCACGCGGCGTCGTAGGCCTCGCGGAGCACCGACCCCGGCCCATAGGTGGGTTGAACGATCTCTCGCATGGGTGCATGCAGCGAATGATCCCGCTCAGCACGCACCGGTCGATTGCGCCCCTCCTGGCGATCCTGCAGGACGCCGACGTCGATCATTCGCTGGACCTCCCGATGCACGACCGCTGGGCTGACCCCGGTGCGTCGACCGAGCTCGGCCAGGGAGACTTCTCGCTCGGGGTGGCCCAGCGTCTCGGCGAGGAACGCGCCCACGGCGTCCGATCGCACGAACGGCGTGAGCTGCGGAGGAAGAGTCTTCACAGAACAGGAAGACATATTCCTGTCATAGGAATGGTTAAGGGTGCGCTCGAGATCTCGCTGCGACGTCAGAGCAAGCCTGTAGCGTGCGCGGGGATACATTGCACCGACGAAACTCGTGAAGGGAATCCGATGACCGAGACCACGCAGGACCGCACGCCCACGCAGGACCCAGCGGAGGACGGGGCCTTCTTCCCGTCTCCGTACTCACTTTCCCAGTACACCGCTCCCACCACGGACTTCGACGGACTGGCCACCGAGGAGCAGTACCGCGGCGGCCGCTGGAAGGTGCTGGTGATCGCCGCCCACGAGCGCTACATGCGCATGCGCAACGGGACGTTCTTCTCCACCGGCAATCACCCCGTCGAGACCCTGCTGCCGCTGCACCACATGGCCCAGGCCGGCTACGGCATCGACGTCGCCACGCTCACGGGCGGGCCCGGCAAGTTGGAGTGGTGGGCCTACCCGTCGCAGGACCAGGCTGTGGCCAGCACCTGGGAGGCCGCCCAGGAGTCCTTCAAGGCCCCGCGCGCGCTCGCCGACGTCATCGCTGACGGGCTCGACGACTACGCCGCGATCTTCATCCCCGGCGGCCACGGCGCCATGACGGGCCTGCCGGAGAGCCGGGAGCTGCGGTCGGCACTGGACTTCTTCCTGGAGCAGGACCGGCTCATCATCACCCTGTGCCACGGCCCCGCCGCCCTGCTGGCCGCGGGCATCGACCGCGAGAAGAACCCCTTCGCCGGTCGCCGCATCACCGCCTTCCCGGATTCCCTGGACCTGGGGGCGAACATCGAGATCGGCTACCTCCCCGGGCAGATGCCGTGGAGCCTGGGCGAGCAGCTCACCGCCGCCGGTCTCGAGATCGTCAACGACGACATGTCCGGAGCGACCACCCGCGACGGCAATCTGCTGACCGGCGACAGCCCTCTGGCCGCGAACCAGCTCGGCAAGGAGTCCGCGCTCGCGCTGCTGGAGTCGTTCGGCGACTGAGCCGTCCCCTGGAGTCGGCACACCATCGCAGCTCCTGCACCGAGCCCGCCCCGGAGCCTCTTCCGGAGCGGGCTCGGCCATGAAGCCCCCGGCCCTTCAGCTCCGCGCGGTGACTCGGGCGATGAAGCCGAGGATCTCCTCTTCGGCCTCGGCGCGAGTCAGCGGCTCGTTGTGCACCTCGTGGCGGACCTCGGGGAAGACGCGGGTGCGGACGTCGTCATGGCCGCTGTCCCGCAGTCGATTGGCCACGTGGAACGCGCCTTCGCCGAAGTTGGCGACAGGATCCTGCTCCCCCGCCAGGATCAGCACCGGCAGATCCACGGGCAGAGCGGCGTAGAAGGAGTCGTCGTTCGCCTGGTCGTAGAGGTCCACGAACCCCTTGAGGAACCGTGCGCTCAAGGGCGCCCCGAAGTTGTTGAAGGGGTCGCGGCCGTGGTCGGCCACCACGTCGGCGTCCAGGGCCACCCAGGCCGTGGGGCCCGCGTCCTGGCCGAAGCGGGCCAGGAAGCCGTCGAAGAGCTGTCCCACCAGAAGATCCGGCGCCGGCTCGGCACGGCCCTCTCCGGCGGACAGGCGGGCGAGCATGTCCCGGTCGACCGTCGACTCGATGCCGCGCATCTGCGCCGCGATGCCGCCCAAGGCCAATCCGGCCAGCTCGACATCCGGCTGCGCGGCCAGGACGCGGGCGATCATCGAGCCCCAGCTGTGCCCGAACACGACCACCGGGACCCCGGGCAGCTCCTGGCGCACCCTGGCCAGCAGCGCCAGCTCGTCGTCGACGACCACACGGGCGGCGTCGTCGCCGGCATCTGCCCAGATCCCGGACCGCATGGCCGTGCGACCATGCCCGCTGTGATCGCCCGCCGCCACCGCGAACCCCTCGTCCAGCAGCGCGCTGATGAGGTGGAGGTAGCGCCGCGAGTGCTCGCCGAGGCCGTGGACGATCTGCACGATCGCCTTGGGCTCGGCGATCGGCGTGTGCAGCCATGCCTGGATGGTGTCGCGGCCATTGGCCGACGCGAACTCGATCTCCTGCAGTGCCATGGGTGTCCCCTGTGCTGGATGCGCCGCCGGTCGGCGCTGGGAGCCTCAGCATAATTCGACGCGGTCTGACAGTTCCGGTGGAATGCAGCCGCCCCGCAGCTCACTGCCGGGCGCTGCTGCCGTCCACCGCACGGGCCAGATCGGTCATGGCCAGCTCGCCGTGGACCCCCGCGCCTGCCATGACTCCGGCTGCGGCGGCCGAGACCACCATGGTCATGGGCTGGCTTGGCGTTGCCTGCGCTCCAGATCCCTGGGATCGGTGTCATTTCCTGCGGGTTCGTGGGGATCTGCCACCCGAAGGGCGTCTCCCCGGGACAGGCCGCGGAGTTCTCCACCATGACCCCGCACGCGCTCGAAGCCCACCGCGGGCCGGCGGAGATCCTCACGGTCTTCGATCACGGCGGCGAGCAGGCGCACCTCCCTGGACGGCCCCAGGGCTGAGGCTCGCCAGACCGGATCAGCCCCTGGCGAGCTCGGGCCGCTGACGCATGCCGTGCGTCGCCACGCGCCGAGTAACGTTGGCTCCATGAACACGATCTTCGATTCAGTGCGCGGCCTCGGCTTCCGACGCGGACCGCAGCGGCTCGCCGGAGGCATCGGCGGCGCGATCGCCGCGCGGCTCGGGATCAACGTGTGGGTGGTCCGCGCGCTGCTGCTCGCCTCCTTCCTGCTGCCTGTGCTGGGCGTGGGCGCCTACGCGCTCGTGTGGGTGTTGACCCCTTGGCAGGACGGCAGCATCCCGCTTGAGCGGGCTCTTCGAGGCTGACGACCGTGGTCCTGGCCTCGCGAGTGCTATCGCTGCTCAGCGCCGCACTGTGGGTCCTGAGCCTCACCACGCCCGTCCTCGATTCACGGGACAAGGACGGCATCTCCATGGTCCAGACCGCCCTGGGCGGCACCGAGAGCGGGCTGAAGGCGGACTGGCCGCTGTTCGCCGCGCTCGGTGCGGCCGTGATCCTGTGCGCGCTCAGTGCCTGGATCGGCCGCTCGCGCCGGTGGGCCCTTGCGGCGCTGATCGTCGCGGCGGTGTGGGGCGTCGTCCTCTGGCACATGATCGACACCGCGCCGTTTGCGCTCTGGGACGGCATGGACGCCCAGGGCCGACCCACCGGCGGCATGGTCGTGGCGGAGCCGGCTGCCGGGGCTGCGCTGTGGGGTGCTGGCATCGCCGCCCTGGCGCTGGCCGGCCTGCTCCGAGTGGCGGCTCGTCGCCCTGAGGCGGTCAGCGCCAGCTGAGGCGCCCCTCGAGACACAGGACATCACGGGCGGCCGCCGCGCGGGTTCCGGCATCGATCGCGAGCCCGCATCAGGCCGGGTGCCGCTCCTTGATGACCTTCATGGCGAAGCGCGACTGCATCCGCCCCAGCCCCGGCAGGGCGCTGAGATGCTCGGTGCTGAAGCGCTCGAAGCTGGGCAGGTCCGCCACCGCGACGAGCGCCTCGATATCCGGGGCGCCGAACATCCGCCGGGCCTCGATGACCTCGTCATAGGCCACGAGTGCGACCTCGAACTGCTCGATCGTGGACTGGCGCTGGTCGGCGAGCTCGGACTCGACCTAGACCTGGAACTGCCGTCCGAGCGCCTCGGGCGAGATCCGCGCGTGATATCCCAGGATCACGCCCCCCTCCTCCAGACGGCGCACCCGGCGCAGGCAGGGCGACGGCGTGAGCCCCACCCGATCCGCCAGCTCGGTGTTGGTCAGGCTCGCATTCGCCTGCAGCTGGTCGATGATGGCGCGATCCACGGAATCCATAGCAGGATCTTGCCATTTCAGCGGTTCGTCCGGGCTGAATTTGGCATCGGCTGTCGCGGACTTCTTCCTACGCTGTCCCTCGTCAACGACGACCGACGCCGCCCGAGG
>CAACXD010000037.1_pt1 | contig 15763 bp, 11 predicted proteins | sample 2275841 | NCBI WGS metagenome assembly CAACXD01 (sample SAMEA5312477, study PRJEB27640) | indoor metagenome | biome: indoor environment; feature: uncontrolled; material: tiles wood | place: Germany | collected 2014-07-07
GTGATGCCGCGCTCGCGCTCGATGTCCATGCGGTCCAGGTACTGAGCCTTCATCTCACGCGGCGTGACCACGCCGGTCGACTGCAGCATGCGATCGGCCAGCGTCGACTTGCCGTGGTCGATGTGCGCGATGATGCAGAAGTTGCGCAGCACCGACTGGTCGGTGCGCGCGGGCACCGGCGGATGGGCGGCCAGTGGGGACAAGGCGGGGCCTCTCTTGGTCGATCCGGACGCGCGGCTGTTCAGTGCTCGGCGCCCGACGGGCAGGGCGGATCAATGGTCCAGTGTCTCATGTCCTCTGCGCCGCGCTCGTCGCGACGACCGCGCCCAGCCGATGCTGTGCCCCAGCCCTCGGCGAGGCCTCAGCCGGTCCCGGGCAGCGGGCCTGGTTCAATGGCGGGCATGAACATCAACTTCCAGCAGGTCGCCCGCGGTCTGCTGCGCGGCTATCGGGTCGTGCAGCGCCTCCAGCGCGAGACGGGCCGAACGAGCTCGGGGCCCTCGACCTCCACGACCGCCCGGGACAGTCCCGGATCCCAGCAGCGCTCGTCGTCGCCGTCGTCGCACTCCTCCGGTCGCGGAATGTCCGGTGAGTACCCGGGCGACTACCGGGGCCGTGTGGCGGTGTCCTACGCCCCGGGCCCCGACGGCGAGCCCGATCCCGGGGAGATCGTGTGGACCTGGGTGCCCTACGAGGAGGACCACTCCCGGGGCAAGGACCGGCCCGTGCTGATCGTCGGGCACGACGGCCCGTACCTGCTCGTGCTGATGCTGACCTCCAAGGACCGCAACAACGCGAGCTCCTCTGATGCCGACTACCTCGACATCGGCACGGGCGCCTGGGACCGCGACGGCCGCCCGTCCGAGGTCAAGCTGGACCGCGTGATCCGGGTCCGGCCCGAGGATGTGCGCCGCGAGGGCGCGGTGCTGCCGAAGGACCGGTTCGACGACGTCGCCCGGGGGCTCGAGCGACGCGGCTGAGGCCTCGGGGCCCCTGGGCCCCCGCTCTGGTAGGCTTGTCCGCTGTGTGTCCGCGCTGATCGCCGGGCACAGCGGCTGACTGTTGCGAGCGTCCCCACTCTCATGTCTCAGTCAGAGTCGGCCGTGAGCCCTCACCGATCCGATCAACGTGAACCTGTGAAGAGGAGTACCTGTGGCTAACATCAAGTCCCAGAAGAAGCGCAACCTGACGAACGAGAAGTCGCGTCTGCGCAACAACGCGTACAAGTCGGAGCTGAAGACCTACGTGCGCCGCCTCGACTCGGCCGTCGCCTCCGGCGACAAGTCCGCTGCCGAGACCGCACTGCGCGACGTCTCCCGCAAGTACGACAAGGCCGTCTCCAAGGGCGTCCTGCACAAGAACAACGCGGCCAACAAGAAGTCGGGCTTCGCCAAGCGCGTCGCCTCGATGGCCTGATCCGCTTCTCGGATCCGGCTGCCGCGGCCGCGGCGCTTCGTCGAATGGTCCCGCTCCCTCGAGGGAGCGGGACCATTCGCTTTACCGTGGCCGCGACGACGGCATGGCGCGCGAGTCGATCAGAGCCGCCGCGAGGGCTTCGGATGTCGAACTGCCGTGAGGAGTCTCAGATGCGGAGCTCGCCACGCAGATGACCGGCACGAGCTGCTCCTCACCGACGAGCAGGCAGGATGGCCCGTGCCTCAGCGCCGACCGGACAGGGCGATCGTGGTGATCGCCTTCTCCACCGCGTACGGCGCGCTGCGGGACTCGCCCTTGACCTGAGCATCGGCCTCCGCCAGCGCGCGCAAGGCCTTGACCATGTCCGCCTGCGTGAAGCGACGGGCCTCCTGCTGCGCGCGCTCGACCTGCCACGGGGCTCCCCCGACCTGCCCGGCCAGCTGGTTCGCGCTGCCGCTCACACCGTGCACGGCGGCCACGAGCCGCACCTTGGCGGCCAGGGCCGCGACCATGGGCACCGGGTCCGTGCCGGTGTCCAGGGCCTGCCGCCACAGCTTCAGCGCCGCCGCCGGCTGACCGGCCAGGGCGGCGTCGGCGACCTTGAAGGCCGTGGCCTCCACGCGCCCGCCGTAGTAGGTCTCCACGACGTCGAAGGTGATGTGCTCCGGGCCGTCCGAGAGCAGCTGCGAGCACGCCGAGGCGAGCTCGGACGTGGAGTTGCCGACGGCCTGCGTCAGCGCTCGGGCGGCATCCGGGTCGATCGTGCGCTGATGGGTGCGGAACTCGTGGCGCACGAACTCGACCTTGTCGCGGTCGTTCCTCAGCGGCGCGGCATCCACCACGACCGCCTTGGCCTTCAGGGCGTCGAGCAGCTTCTTGCCGCGATTGCCGCCCGAGTGCACGAAGACCACCACAACCTCGGGATCCGGCTGTCCCACGTACTCCAGGCCGTCCTTGAGCAGGTCCTCGCTCATCTGCGCGAGATCCTCGATCACGATCAGCTTGGGGTCCTCGAACAGCGACGGGCTGGCCAGCACCTGGAGCTGACCCGGCGTGTAGCCGGACGCGTCCACTCGCGAGAGCTCGATGGCCCCGCGTGATTCCTTCAGCTGGGCCCGCAGCCGGTCCACGGCGCGGGCGATCAGGAAGCCCTCCTTGCCGGTGATCAGGATCAGAGGGGCAGGCTCGACATCGCGCCAGGAGACTCCGGGGGCGGCGGCTGCGGCGGTGCGACGACGAGGCGGAGTCATGTCCCCAAGGATCGCACGAGCGGCAGACAGCAGACGCTCACCCACAGCTGCGACGGGCATCTGCTGCTCGAGCTTCCGCGCCGCCTGGATCCCGCCGTCTCGGACGCCCCGGGAGGCTTCGGCTCGGGCGGCTCACCCGGTGGCCTGGGCCACCAGCGCACCGTCCCGCGCGTGGATGGCCACCGCACCCATCCGGTCGGTGCGCGCCAGGGGGATCGAGCCCTGCGCCAGATGCTCGGTGATCACGGGATGCGGGTGGCCGTAGTCGTTGTCCGCTCCCACGGAGGCCAGCGCCAGGCTCGGTGAAGCGGCGTCGATGATCGCCACCCCGCCGTTGCGCGCGCCGTGGTGGGAGACCTTGAGCAGATCCACGTCCAGCACGGAGGGGTCCGTGCGCAGCAGGGCACCGGCCCCCGACTCCTCCAGGTCCCCCGCGGCGAGCATCGAGAAGCGCTGCGAACCGTCGGAGACCTCGGCGCGCAGGACGATCGAGGCGTTGTTCTCGTCCTCGGACTCGGGGCTGATCCGGGTCGTCGCGGGATCGGGAGCGAGCACGAGCAGCTCCAGCCCCGCGCCCTCGAAGCGCTGCCCGATCGTCGGGCGGGCGGCGCGGTCGTCCAGTCCGGCGAGCTCCTCGGGGGCCCGCCCGGAGGCCGAGGACCACCACACCCGATCGATCTCCACGAACTGCCCCAGGCCCTCGGCGCCGGCCACGTGGTCGGCGTGGTCGTGGGTGAGCACCAGCAGGTCCAGGTGCTCGACCCCGGCGTCCTTCAGGCAGCCGCGCAGCGCACCCGGATCGGGCCCGGCATCGATCAGGACCGTGGACTCGCGGTCGTCCTGGCGGCCGCGCAGCAGCACGGCATCGCCCTGGCCGACGTCGCATGCCAGCACCGACCACTCCTCCGCATGCTGATCCGGCCAGCGCAGCACCGCGACGAGGGCCGCGATGCCCGTCGCGATCACGATCAGCCCGGCGCTGCGCCAGGCCCGCTCGCGTCGTCGGGCCCGGATCCAGGCAGCCTCGGAGACGGGGCCGGGTGCCGGTCCGGAGCGGACCTCGCCCACGCGGGAGCGCTCCAGCCAGCGGGCATCCAGGCGGTGCAGGGCCACCACGATCCCCGCACTGAGGATCAGCATGAGCACCGGTCCAGCAGGCGGGCCCAGCCAGGGAGCTGTGGAGCCGGGAAGCCCAGCGAAGAAGCGGGCCGAGCGCGCGATCACCCCCACCGCCCACGATCCCGGCTCCAGCAGCGCCGAGCCCAGCGCCTCCCCCACGGGCCCTCCGAGCCCCAGCAGGATCAGAGCTGCGAGTCCGAGCACGGTGATCAGCGGGACGACTGGGGCGGCGATCACGTTGGCGGGCACGGCATAGGTGGCCACGGTGGGCGTCAGCAGCGCCAGCACGGGCCCGCACCACAGCTGGGCCACGAGCGGAACGGCGAGCACGATCGCGAGGACCGTGGGCATGAGGCGCTCCAGGACCCGTGTCAGCGGTCGGGCGGTCACCACAATCCCGGCGGTGGCACACACGGAGAGGGCGAAGCCGAACTCGGGGCCCAGGCCCGGATCGATCACGAGCAGGACGCACATGGCCGTGGACAGCGCGGCCAGCGAGACGGGTCCGCGCCCGGAGAGGACCGCGAGCGCGGCCACGGCTCCCATCACCGCCGCGCGCAGCACGGAGGGGTCCGGTCCCACGAGCACGACGAACAGCCCGAGCGCGCCGAGACCGATCATCACGCACACCCGCCGACGGGCGCCCAGCCCCAGGGCGAGCTGGCCGGCCAGGGCCATGACCAGGGCGCAGTTGGAGCCGGAGACGGCGGTCAGATGGGTCAGGCCCGTGACCTTCATGGCCTTCTCGAGTCCGGTGTCCAGTCCGCTGCGGTCCCCGTAGGTCATCCCCGGCAGCAGCCCGGCGGCATCGGGTCCGCGGGCCTGTGCGGCCAGGGCGAAACGCTCGGTGGCCGTCTCGAGCAGGGACGGGCGGTCCTCGGCTTCCGTCATCGGCTGCGGCGGCCCGGTGCTGCGCAGCTGCAGGTCGGTCTGCTCGATCTCGGGGGCGCTCACCAGGGCCTCCGCGCGATCCCCGCTGCGCAGGCTCGCCCACCGGCCGTCCTGGGCGAAGACGGTGGCCCGGGCTCCGCTGCTCAGCCGCACCGGCACGACGACCCCGCTGGAGGCTTCGCCGACCTCCTCCGGTCCCGGCCCGAAGCTCGAGGCGGTGGCGCTTTGCCATGTCACGGGTCGGTCGGTCACCTCGACGACCACGCGCTGCGCATCTGCGTCCATCCCGCGCATGTCCTCGGCGGCCGCCAGCTGCTGGGTGCCCGCGCGCAGCAGGACGCACGCGACGACCACCGCGCACAATGCGGCCGTCGGCAGCAGGGCGGCCAGTGTCCGGCCGCGAGGCGAGCCCGGTGCTGCTCCCCCGGGCAGTCTGCGCCCGCTCCGACGAGCGAACACGGTCACGAGGAGGACCATGGCGAGTCCCGCTGCGACGAGCAGCCGGAGATCCACCTCGAGCACCGCTCCCAGGGCAGCGCCCACCGACTCCGACTGCGATGTCCCCAGCAGCGCGGCTCCCCAAGCGCTCAGCGCCACGGGCACAAGGCGCAGATCCCAGGTGGGGCGCAGCGCCCTCTGGGCCGCCTCGAGGCGCTCCTCCCGGCGAGCGCTGTGTGCCAGCGCCCACCGCTCGGGCATCTCCTGCGAGCGCTGCCTCAGCCGCGTGAGCACGCCTGGAGCCCCGGGACCCGCTCCGGCGGCGCCACTCGGTCTGCCCGGCTTCCGTCGTCCACGTCCCCGTTCAGATCCCGGCTCCTGCCGACCCCGCGGAGGCAGGGCGCGGGCGGGACGGCGGGAGGAGGTCACCGGCGCATTGCACCAGTGCCTCCTGCGTGGCAGTCCTCAGCTGAGGCGGGCAGAGGCCCCCCGTTCGGCCGGCCTTCAGACAAGTCCCCTGTGGAGGCGCGAGGGCCCGACCGCTCCTCGCTGTGACAGCGACAGCGACAGCGACACAGGTCACAGCATCGAGCCGCGTGCGTCAAGACCCCCGCGCAGCTCGAGACGTCAATGCACCGAGTGTTTCCCGAGGCGTCGGCACCGGGACGGGAAGTGGTCGACTGCTGTCGACCCTCAGGTGGAGCGGAGGACATCTTCCCAGGTCAGCCTGGACCTGTCCGCCCCGCCGTGGGCGGATCAGGGTCCGCTGCCCGGCCCTGTCGAGCACGGATCTGCATCCTCCGCACCACCCGTCAGGAGCATCATGTCCCAGCACCTCTCCCACCCCAGCACTGCCCGTTCCCGTGATCCTCGCCCGCGACGCGCGCTCAGCGCCGCCGTCCTCACCGCGGGGCTGAGCCTCACCCTGCTCGCGCCGGCGCCGGCCCTGGCCCAGGAGCCGTCGCGATCCTCCACCTCCGCAGACGACTGGAAGGGCAAGGCCTTCCGCGGCCAGGTGGACGTCACCGCCGGTCCCGATGCCGACCAGGACGTCCTGGACGGCGCCGTCTTCGACGACCGCAACCGCAACTCCCAGCAAGACGCCGGTGAGCGCGGGATCGCCGGGGTGGAGGTCTCCAACGGCCGCGAGATCGTCACCACCGATCGCCAGGGCCGCTACGAGATCTCCGTGCGCGACGGCGAGACGGTGTTCCTCACCCAGCCGGCCGGTTACCAGGTCCCCGTGGACGAGGACAACGTGGCCCAGTTCTTCTACACCCACATGCCCACCGGCTCCCCCGAGCTGCGCTACGGCGGCATCGACCCGACCGGCCCGCTGCCCGATGCCGTCGACTTCCCGCTGGCGCGCACCACGGACACGCTCAGCCGCGATCAGCGCTGCCTGATCGGCGGCGACATCCAGACCTACACGCAGGAGGAGGTCGACTACGCCCTGCGCGGGGCCTTCGCCGACCTTACTCAGCGCACCGACTTCACCGGCTGCGGTGCGCTGTTCATCGGCGACATCGTCGGCGATGACCTGGACCTGTACGACCAGACCCGCGAACTGACGTCGCTGCTCAACGGACCCGCCCGCTTCCTGCCGGGCAATCACGACCTGGACCTCGACGCGGACTACGACCACCGCTTCGACACCTACCGGTCCCAGTTCGGTCCGGACTACTACTCCTACGACGCCGGCGACGTGCACGTGGTCTCGCTGAACACCGTCCAGCACTCCCAGGGCGCGCCCTACAACGGCACGTACAACGGCGGCATCGACGATGAGCAGCTCGCATGGCTGCGCCAGGACATCGCGAACACCCCCGAGGACAAGCTGATCGTGCTGGCCACGCACATCCCGCTGCTGAACTGGCACGACCAGGGCTCGGACCGCCACCAGGTGGATCAGGTCCAGGCGATCCACGACATCATCGGCGACCGTCCGGCCGTCGCCTTCGGCGGGCACAGCCACACGCTGGAGGTCATGCGCGAGGGCGATTCCATGGAGGGCTGGAAGAGCCTCTACGGCGTGGACGAGCTGCCGTTCGACCACATCACCGCAGGAGCGATCTCCGGCGACTGGTACACCGGGCGCGTGACGGAGGCCGGCTACCCGACCGCACTGCAGCGCGACGGCGCCGTCCCCGGCGTCTTCACGCTGGAGGCCCACGGCAACCGGTACGAGGACTCGTTCATCGGCACCGGGCGGGCGGCCTCGGAGCAGATGTCCCTGGGCTTGAACACCCCGTCCTACCGCGACTGGTACGACGCGAACCGTCGCAATGTCGGGAAGGCTCCCGCCTTCGAGACCCCGCTCGAGGTCTCGGCGGACGAGCTGGGCGAGTCGTGGCTGACCACGAACGTGTGGGCCGGCGGCACGGGAACCGAGGTCTCGGTCTCGATCGACGGCCGCCCGGCTCAGCAGGCGCAGCGCACCCAGCAGCTGGAGGGCGAGTCCAAGCGCGTGGGCGCCGAGTTCTCGGATCCGGCGGCTGCCCAGGAGCAGCTGGTCCACGGCGGCTCCGTCGCCGAGGCCTCCGGTCACCTGTGGCGTCTGGATCTGCCGGAGGACCTCGCTCCGGGCGAGCACACGGCGACCGTGACGCAGACGGATCGCTACGGCGTCTCCACGACCGAGCGGATCACGTTCACGGTCACCTCCTGAGGCGGCCTCCGGCTTCGGCGGCCCTCGGGTGCTGCGGACCAGGTCACCGTCCGTTCGCCTGAGCGTCGCCGAACCGTCGTCCGGGGGTCGGCTCCGGGAGACCGGCCGTCGACGTTCCGGACACCTGCCGGGCGCATTCTGATCCTGACCAGCAGTGCCGCCCCGCAGCGCCCTGCCCCGGCCGGGGCGTCGAGATCAGCACCCGAGGAGCATCATGGCCCAGCTTCGCCTCCTGCGATTCCTGCCCCAGTCCAAGCACCAGCGGCCGCTTCAGCTCGTGACGGTCGCTGCGCTGGGGGCCGGCCTGTCCTTCACGCTGCTCACCCCCGGCGTCCCGGAGGATTCCGAGGCTCCGGCCCCCGGCCCGATCAGCGCCGAGGACTGGCAGACCCACGTGCAGTTCGCCCAGATGGACACCGCCCCCTGATCGAGCCTGAGCCCTCAGCGCAGGACGAAGGCCCCGACGGATGCCGTCGGGGCCTTCTCACACGGTGACCAGCGGCGCGATGGCCTCCATCATGGCCGGGCCGATGCCGGAGACGTCATCGAGCTCCTCGACCGAGCGGAATCCGCCGATCTGCTCTCGGTGCTCGACGATCCGCTGAGCCAGAACGGGTCCGACCTTCGGCAGCTCCTCGAGCTGTGCAGCCGTGGCGGTGTTGAGATCGATCGCTGCGCCCGTGGCCGCAGGCCCAGCCCCCTCCTCGGGGCTCCCGCCTTCGGCTGCCCCTGATCCTGCGGCGGCAGATCCGGCCTGAGCGCTGCCGGTGGCAGTCTGTCCGCCGGATCCCGAGGACGGCGTCGGCGGGTCCTGCTCCCACTGCTCCGCCAGTGCTTGGTCCGGGATGACGATCTGGACGCCGTCGGCCGCGGGGGCCGCCATGTTCACCGCATCGGTCACGGCTGACTCGCTCAGCCCGCCGGCGGCCTCCACCGCATCGGCCACGCGGGACCCGGCCGGCAGCTCGACCACCCCGGGCTCGCCCACCTCCCCCACCACATGGACCGTGACCGGGCTGCCGGAGGCCGGTGCGTCGACTGTCCCTGCGCTGGCTCCGTCCCCGGCCGCACCGAGCGCTCCCGCCCCCTCCACGGATCCGCCCTCCGCTGCCGCCTGCGAGGCACCCGCCTGCTCGTCCACGACGGGTCCTGCGGACGACGGAGCCGAGACCACGGCCTCCTGCTCGCGCCCGCGAAGCAGGACCGAGACCACCACCAGGATCAGCACCAGACCCGCGATCGCCAGTGTGGCCCAGGGCAGACGCGCGCGGATGGGCGAGACCCAGGGCTGCTCGTCGGGATCCAGCGGCAGAGCCCTCGGGCCGAGGGGCTCCGCAGACGAGCTCGACCCCGACGCGGGCGGCGCGGCGAGCAGCCGTCGGCGCCTGGCGGCCGCCCCTCCGCTCTCGGCAGGTGCCGACTCCGCGGACTCGGTCTCGGGTGCCGAGGCAGAGTCCTCCACCCAGTCCTCGGGGCGGTCGTCGTGGGGCAGGTCGTGGCCGGTGGCGCGCAGGTCGTCATCCAGCAGTCCGCGCAGGCGCTCGACGGGCCGCTCTCGCTCCAGACGGCGCCGTCCGCGATGGGTCACAGGGGTCATGCCCCCAGTCCACTGCGGCAGCAGGATCCCGGCGGGCCGCGCAGGTGCGCAGCAGAGGCTTCACCCCGCGCTTGGGAGAATCCCCACGCTGTGGAGACGCGAGGCAGGCGCGGGGGCAGCAGAGCCGCCCGGCTCAGCCGTGGATGATCACGCTGAGCGCCCCGGCACCGACGTGGGCGGCGAGCACCGCGGGCATGGGCACGCAGCGGGCGCGGGCGTCGGGACAGTGCTCGGCCACCAGCTGCTCGGCGAACTCCTCGGCGCGCTCCCGGCCTTGGTCGTCGAGCAGGTGGTGCACGGTGACCTCGGGGACGTCCCGGGTGGAATCCCGCAGCGCACGACCCGCTCGGCGCAGCAGCCTCGTGCGGGCGCGCTGCTCGGTCATGGGCAGCTCGGCGATCGCAAGCTGGCCGTTGACCAGACGCAGCACCGGGCGCACCTGCAGCATGGAGCCCAGCGCAGCCACGGACGGCGGGATCCTCCCGCCGCGGCGCAGCGCGTCGAGCCCGGGCACCCACAGCAGCAGCTGGCTGGCAGCGCTGCCGGCGCGCGCCGCCTCGGCCGTCTCCGCCAGATCGGCCCCGGTGCCGGCCGCCTCCCACGCCTCCATGACGCCGCGGCCCTCGGCCATGGCGATCGTGCGCGAATCGACGATCTCCACCGGGATCCCGACGGCAGCCGACGCGATCCGGGCCGAGGTGGCGGAGCCGGAGAGCTGGGCCGAGCAGTGCACCGAGACGATGCCCTCATAGCCCTGCCCCTCCAGCTGACGGTACTGGCGCAGCAGCTGACCCGGCGACGGCCGAGAGGTCACCGCGCTGCGCCCGGCCGCCAGGGCCTCCTCGACCACCGCGAGCCAGTCGTCGCGGTCCTGGTCGAGATCGGTGTCATCGACCGACACGGGCATGGCCGCGACGGCCAGCCCGGGACGGCCGGAGCGTGCCACGGCGCGCTCGTCCTCGTCGGTCAGCACCGACGACGCGTCCGCCGCGCCCTCCGTGCGTTCGGGGTCCTGGCCGGCGACGTCTGCGCCGGCAGTCCCGCCCGCCGGCGGGAAGACCCACTCCGGCGGCAGGGCTGCGGCGTCGTCGGTGACGACCGCTGTCCTGCGCTGGCCGGACATCTCAGACCACGATGTTCACGAGCTTGGGGGCCCGCACGATGACCTTGCGGATCTCGGCGTCGCCGATCGCCCGCTGCACGGCCTCGGAGCCCAGCGCGAGCTCGCGCAGGTCGTCCTCGGCGATGTCCACGGGCACCTCCAGGCGGTCCTTCACCTTGCCCTTGACCTGCACGACGGCGGTGATCGTGTCGTCCACCAGCAGCGACTCGTCGACGACCGGCCAGCCGGCATCGATCACCGCCGAGTCGTGGCCCATGGCATGCCACGTGTCCTCGGCCGTGTAGGGAGCCACCAGGGACAGCAGCACGGCCACCGCTTCGGCGCCCTCGCGCACAGCGGGATCGGCGGCACCGGCCCCGGAGTCGATCGCCTTGCGCAGCGCGTTGACCAGCTCCATCGCCTTGGCGATCACCACATTGAACTTGCGGTTCTCCAGCGCGGACTCGGCCTCGGCGACCGCGCGGTGGGTCGCCTGGCGCACGGCGACGTCGCCGGCGACCGGATCGGCGTCGACGGCGCTGCCCGAGGCGGCGACGTCCTGACCCACGCGCCAGGCGCGGCCCAGGAACTTCTGGGCGCCGCCCGGGGAGACATCCGCCCAGTCGACGTCGTCCTCCGGCGGGGAGGCGAAGACCATGGTCAGGCGCACGGCGTCCACGCCGAAGGCGTCGAGCTGCTGGCCCAGGTCCACGCCGTTGCCCAGGGACTTGGACATGGCCTTGCCCTGATTGAGCACCTGGCCCTGGTTGAGCAGGCGGGCGAAGGGCTCGTCGTGGTCGATCATGCCAAGGTCGTACAGGACCTTGGTGTAGAAGCGGGCGTAGAGCAGGTGCAGGATCGCGTGCTCCACGCCGCCCACGTACTGATCCACCTGGCCCCAGCGGCGCACGGCCTCCGGATCGAACGGGGCCGTCTCGTCCTGCGGGGACACATAGCGGTAGTAGTACCAGGACGAGTCCACGAAGGTGTCCATGGTGTCGGTGTCGCGCAGGGCGGGCCCGCCGCACGACGGGCAGGCCACGTTCACCCAGTCCTCGACCGAGGCCAGCGGCGACTGGCCCTTGGGCGCCAGCTGCTCGCCCTTGAGATCCTCCGGAAGCCGCACGGGCAGCTGGTCCTCGGGCACCGGGACCTCGCCGCACTGCGGGCAGTGGATGATCGGGATGGGGGCGCCCCAGAAGCGCTGGCGGGACAGCAGCCAGTCGCGCAGGCGGTAGTTGATGTGCCGAGCACCGGCATCCGCGGCCTCGAGCAGCTCGATGGCCTTGTCGATCGCGGCGTCCTTGCTCAGCCCGTCGAGCTCTCCCGAGTTCATCAGGACGCCGTCACCGCCGGTGGCCGCACCGGTCTCGGCGGGGTCCTCCGCCCCGGTGTCCACCACCGCGCGCACGGGCAGGCCGAAGGCGCGGGCGAAGTCGAGGTCGCGCTGATCGTGGGCGGGCACGCCCATGACCGCTCCGGTGCCGTAGTCGGCCAGGACGTAGTCCGTGGCGTAGACGGGCAGGCGCTCGCCGTTGAGCGGGTTCACGGCCCAGCGGCCCAGGAACACACCGGTCTTGGTGCGGTCCGTGGCCTGGCGCTCGATGTCCGAGACGGCCTTGAGGGACTCGCGGTACTCGTCGAGCTCCTGGGCGTGGTCCTGCGCCACGAGATCCTGCGCCAGCTGCGAGTCGGCTGCCACCACGAAGAACGTGGCGCCGAAGATCGTGTCCGGACGCGTGGAGAACACGGTCAGCTCGCGCTCGACCGCCGCGTCGTCGGCGTCCCGGTCCACGATCCCGAAGGAGACGTGGGCGCCCTGCGAGCGTCCGATCCAGTTGCGCTGCATGGACAGCACGCGCTCGGGCCAGGCGCCCTCGAGCTGGTCCATGTCATCGAGCAGCCGATCGGCGTAGTCGGTGATCTTGAAGTACCACTGGTTCAGCGACTTCTTGGTCACGGGCGTGTGGCAGCGCTCGCAGGCGCCGTCGACGACCTGCTCGTTGGCCAGCACCGTCTGGTCCTTGGGGCACCAGTTCACCGGGGAGTTCTTGCGATAGGCCAGCCCGCGCTGCCAGAACTGCAGGAACAGCCACTGCGTCCAGCGGTAGTACTCGGGATCGGAGGTGTGCAGCTCCCGGGACCAGTCCACGGCGATGGCGTAGCGCTGGAACGAGGCCTTCTGGGTCTCGATGTTGCGGTAGGTCCACTCGGCCGGGTGCGCGTTGTTCTTGATCGCCGCGTTCTCCGCCGGCAGCCCGAAGGAGTCCCAGCCGATGGGGTGCAGGACGTCGAAGCCCTTCTGGCGCCAGTAGCGGGCGACCACATCCCCCATGGCGAACGCCTCGGCGTGGCCCATGTGCAGGTCGCCCGACGGGTACGGGAACATGTCCAGCACGTAGCGCCGCGGCTTGGAGCCGTCGTCGAGGGGACGGAAGACGTCGTTGCGCTCCCACCAGCCCTGCCAGCGTGCCTCGAGCTCGTGGGCGTCCCAGACCTGCCCGGTCTCTTCCTGGCCATCCTGCTGCGTGCTCACGTGCCTGCCTTCATCCGCCGGGGCTGCCCCGGCTGTCTCTCGTCCGACTGCTGTGCGGTCCTGCCGGGGCGCTGGGCCCGGCCGCCGTGCGCCATCCGCGCCGGGAGCCCGACGGGGCTGCGACCATGACGCGATGACGCCGCCATCCTATCCGCGCCGGGGGCCCGCGGCGTCCGAGGCCCTCCGTAGACTCGGGCCCGAGCAGACACGGACAGATCCGCCCGGAGAGGAACGCGTGCAGCAGAATCCGCAGGCCGAGCAGCGCAGCATGAGATTCGACGGGTACAAGACCCGCTACTGGTTCTACGACATCGACACGCAGCGCAAGCCGCTGCTCGTGATGGTCCACGGCTTCCGCGGCGACCACCACGGCCTGCAGCTGATCGCCGACCGCCTGCGCGATCGCTACCACGTGGTCGTGCCGGATCTGCCGGGCTTCGGACGCTCGGAGCCGTTCCCCCAGGACCCGCACGACGTCCCCCACTACGTCGGCTTCCTGCGCCGGTTCATCACCGAGCTCACCGATGGCGCGGTGCATCCGCAGGGCGAGCGAGGGGTGCTGCTGCTCGGGCACTCCTTCGGCTCGGTGATCGCCTCGCACCTGGCCGCCGAGCACCCGGCCATGGTCGAGCAGCTGCTGCTGCTGAACCCCATCTGCGAGCCGGCGCTCAGCGCCCAGGACGCAGCCGCCACCAAGGCCGCGGACGCCTACTACACCCTGGCCATGCGCCTGCCGAAGGCCATGGGCGAGCGCCTCCTGCGCAGCCACGCGGTCAGCGACCTCATGAGCCGGGAGATGACGGTCTCCCAGGACCCGCAGCTGCGCAGCTACGTGGAGAACCAGCACCGCGCGTACTTCGGCTCCTTCGCCGATCGCCGTGTGGTGGCCGAGGCCTACCGCGCCTCGATCTCCGGCACCGTCGCCGAGGTCGCGCCGCTGCTGTCCATGCCCGTGCTGCTCGTGGTGGGCGCCCAGGATCCGATGGGCTCCGTCGAGGCGCAGGAGAGGATGGCCACCTGGATCCGCCGGCGCCGCCTGGTGATCCTCGACGACGTCGGCCATCTCATCCACTACGAGAAGCCCCTCGAGACCGCCGAGCTGATCCACGAGTTCGTGCAGGGCCCGGATCCCGAGCCCACCGATGTCCACGACGAGCTGCCGCCCATCGACCAGGCCCATCCGAACACCTCCCAGTTCACCCAGCTGCTGCCGATCGTGCGCAGGGTGCGGCGATGACCGGCCCCTTGCACCTGGTGCTGGATGCCCGGTACGTGCGGGTGGGACCGCACGACGGCATCTCGCGCTACAGCGCAGGACTGGCCCACGGGCTGGCGCAGCTGGCCGCGCAGGATCCCTCGCTGCGGGTCGAGCTGATGATCTCGGATCAGGCTCAGCTGCAGCACCTCCCGCGCCTCGAGTGGTTCATGGGGCCGGATCCGGTCTCGGCCGGGGAGCTGCTCACGAGCCGGCTGCTCAACCGCCGGGGTCCGGATGTGGTCTTCTCCCCCATGCAGACCATGGGGGCGCTGCGGCGGCGCTTCGGGCTGATCCTCACGCTGCATGACCTGATCTACTACGACCACCCCGCGCCCCCTCCGGAGCTGCCGCTGCCCGTGCGTCTGGGCTGGCGCGCCTTCCACCGCGCCTCATGGCCGCAGCGCCTGGCCCTGAACCGCGCCGACGCCGTGGCCACCGTCTCCCAGACCTCCGCGGGGCTGATCCAGGGCAGGCGCCTGAGCGACCGGCCCGTGCGCGTGATCCCGAATGCCGCGGCTCAGGACTCGATCGTCAGCGAACAGACCGCGCTGCAGCGGCTGGACGAGCGCGACGACTCGATGGTCTACCTCGGATCCTTCATGCCGTACAAGGACGTGGAGACCCTGGCACGCATGGCGGCACGGCTTCCGCACCGGCGGCTGCACCTGCTCTCGCGGGTCACCCCCGCCCAGCAGGAGCGCCTGGTGCAGGCCGCCGGACCCGAGGCCCGGCTCGTCTTCCACAACGGGGTCTCCGAGCAGGAGCACGCGCGTCTGCTGGCAAGAGCGGGAGTGCTCCTGCACGCCTCGCGGGCCGAGGGCTACGGCCTGCCCCTGATGGAGGCGTTCTGCGCGGGCACCCCCGTGGTGTGCACGGACATCCCGATCTTCCACGAGGTCTGCGGCCGGGCCGCCGCCTACTGCCCTGCCGGCGACGACGCTGCCTTCGCCCGCGCCGTCACCGAGCTCGAGGACCCGCAGGTGGCCCAGGCCCGCGTGCTGGCGGGGCTCGAGCGGGCGGCGTCCTGGACCTGGCGGGACTCGGCCGAGTCCCTGGTGGAGCTGGCCCGGGAGATCGAGCGCAGCCGGCGCCCCTGAAGCCGACGCAGCCGCCGTCCCGGTCTCGTCCCTGTCGCCTCGTCTCAGAGCAGGTCGGCCACGTCGCAGCGGACGTTGACCGGGGCGTGCTTGCGCTGAGCGGAGGCCTCGGCACGGGCTGCGCGCAGCCGTCGAGTGACCTCGGCGGCCTGCGAGTACGTGAAGAACAGCAGGAGGCGGTGGGCCTCGTCGTCGTCGGGAAGTCCGCCGAGGACGTCTGCGGAGGCGGCCTCTGACTGCGGGTCCTCGGCCTCCTCGTCCCAGCGCTGATGGACGGGGGCAGGGCCCACGGTGCGGACGCCGTCAGGCAGATCGACCAGCTCCAGGAAGGCCTCGAGCGCCGGCAGCGGTCCGGTCAGGGCGGCGCAGCGCACGGCCGGCGGCAGCTGCA
>CAACXD010000204.1_pt1 | contig 14999 bp, 13 predicted proteins | sample 2275841 | NCBI WGS metagenome assembly CAACXD01 (sample SAMEA5312477, study PRJEB27640) | indoor metagenome | biome: indoor environment; feature: uncontrolled; material: tiles wood | place: Germany | collected 2014-07-07
CCGCCGCGCTCGCCGAAGACCTCGAGCATCTCGTCGCGGGTGAGCCCGGAGATCTGTCCGAGGCTCCAGGGGCCGGGCGCGCCGTCCTCGTCGCCCTGCACCTTCGGCTGCAGCACCGGGATGATGCTGTCGCCGGCCTCGGCGACAGCGCGGACGTCGAAGTAGACGTCGCCGTCCGGCTCGCCGTCCTCCCCCTGGACCCGATAGGCCAGGCCCTGGGCCAGGAGCCCCTCGACGGCCGGGACGATCCACTCGAGCGTCTCCGTGGCGCCCACGTAGTGCTGCGGCGGGATGACATTCAGCGCGGTCATGTCCTCGCGGAACAGGTCGGTCTGCTCACGGGCCAGATCGCGCCAGTCCACGCCGTCGCGATCGGCGCGCTCGAGCAGGGGGTCGTCCACGTCGGTCACGTTCTGGACGTAGTCGACCGGCATCCCGGCATCGAGCCAGGCCCGATGCAGCAGGTCGAAGGCCACGTAGGTGCTGGCGTGGCCCAGGTGGGTGGCGTCGTACGGGGTGATGCCGCAGACGTACAGCGAGGCTCGCTCCTGCTGCGGCAGCTGCTCCACCTGCCGGGTCCGGGAGTCGAAGACCGCGGGCGGGGCTGCCTGACCGGGAAGCTCGGGGACGGGGCGTGCGGACCAGGACTGCATTGTCACCTCTGGGGACGGTCGTACGGAAGATGGGGCGCGGAGACCTGACCGCGCGGGGTGCGCTCGCTCGGCGGGGCGAGGGCACGTCTCGTCCAGTCTTCCACGTCGGCCGAGTGCGAAGGACCCCGCCGCACTCGGCTCCGCCTGCTGCGGCTGACGGCCGGGGCCCACGGGGTCGGATCGACGGGGTCCGGACGGGGCCTCGCAGCGGCGGATCAGCCGCCGGCGGTCAACTCCGGCACCGCGGAGATCACGCCGGTGCCCAGGAGGATGAACAGCACGATGCCCAGGATGATCCGGTACCACACGAACAGCGAGTAGGAGCGGTTCGAGATGTAGTGCATGAACCAGCCGATGATCACGTAGCCGATCACGAAGGCGACGATCGTGGCCAGGGCGGTCTGGGCCATCGAGTACGGCTGGGGCGACGGATCGACGATCTCCGAGGCCAGCTTGTAGAGCCCCGAGGCGAACACCGCCGGGATGGCCAGCAGGAAGGCGTAGCGGGCGGCGGCCTCGCGCTTGTAGCCCATGAGCAGGCCCGCGGTGATCGTGCCGCCGGAGCGCGAGACCCCCGGGATCAGGGCCATGGCCTGGGCGAAGCCGTAGAGCACGCCGTGCTTGACGTTGAGGTCCTCGAGGTCGCGGACCTGCTTGCCGATGTGATCGGCGATGCCCAGGATCACGCCGAAGACGATCAGCATGGTGGCCGTGATCCACAGGCTGCGCAGCGTGGTGTCGATCTGGTCCTCGAACAGCAGTCCCAGGATGCCGATGGGCAGCGAGCCCGCGATGATCAGCCAGCCCATGCGGGCATCCGGATCGGAGCGATCCATCTTTCCCACGAGCGACAGCGCCCAGTGCTTGATGATCCGGACGATGTCCCGCCAGAAGTAGAGGATCACGGCGGTCTCGGTGCCGAGCTGCGTGATCGCCGTGAAGGCGGCACCGGGGTCCGCGGAGCCCGGGAGGAACTCCCCCACGATGCGCAGATGGGCGGACGAGGACACGGGGAGGAACTCCGTCAGGCCCTGGACCAGGCCGAGGATGATCGATTCAAGCCAATTCACGCCATTCACCCTATGGCACGGCCCTGCGACTGCCCCCGAGGGACGCCGTGCGATTCCCGGCACACATGCGCCGACACCCACCCCACGACGACGAAGCCCCCGGTGATCGGGATCACCGGGGGCTTCGGATGCCGGACGTCAGCCGGCGGCGGGATCAGGCTCCGCGCTCGTCGTCGGAGTCGTCCTCCGCGTCGTCGTCGAAGTCCTCGAGGTCGTCCTCGTCATCCTCGAAGTCGTCGTCGTCCTCATCATCCTCATCGTCCTCGTCGTCTGCGAAGACGGTCAGAGGCGTGACCTCGTCGTAGTTCTCGTAGAGGGACTCCTCGTAGGCGTCGAAGGCATCGGCGATCGCCACGTAGGCGGCGTCGACCGAGGGGTCGTCCTCCCCGCGGCGATTGGACAGGGCGGCCAGGTGCTCTTCGAGGGCGGAGACGAGGGACTGGAGTGCGACGCGCGGATCGTTGCTCATGGACTCGACGTTACCGCCCCGAGGAGCAGAATGGGAGCGATGAGAGAGCAAGTCATCCAGAGTTCCCCTCGCGACCCCGGGGTGGGCCAGCCCCTGCTCGACCCGCGCTTCGAGTACCTGGTGCTGACCGTCGGGCCCGGAGAGCGCCTCGCCGACGCCCGCGCGAGAGTCGTCGAGCACGCCGAATACGGCAAGTGGGAGCTGCACCGAGTGGTCCATCTCTACAGCGGGGCCCGCAAGCACTGGCTGCGCCGCCGGGTCATGCGCGTCGAGCGCACCCTCTGAGAGCAGTCAGCCAGCGCGTCGACGACACGGCATCAGACCCATTCCCACCCCATCTCCATCGAGTGGCCGATTCGGGACTTCACCTCCATCGACTGGCCGATTCGCCACTGTCTCAGCCATGAACCGGTGACAACTCGGCCGCTCGATGGCTGGACGGGCCGGATTCGGCCGCTCGCGGGAGCGGCTCAGTAGCCGGTGAGCAGCGTGTGCATGACGTCGGCGCCGAACTCGAGCGAATCGATCGGCACTCGCTCGTCGACCCCGTGGAACATGGCCGGGAAGTCGAGCTCATCGGGCAGGCGCAGCGGCACGAAGCCGTAGCCGGTGATTCCCAGCGGATCCAGCGCCTTGTTGTCCGTGCCCGCCGAGAGCATGTACGGCAGGACCACGGCCTCCGGGTCGTGCTGCTTCAGCGAGGCGACCATGGCATCGACCACGTTGCCGGAGAACGGGACCTCGAGCCCGATGTCGTCGGCCTCGAACTCGAAGCGGATGCCCTCCCCCGCCAGCTCGCGCAGCTTCTCCAGCACGATCTCGCGCTGCTCCGGCAGGAAGCGCACGTCCAGCCCGGCCTCGGCGGTGCCGGGGATGACGTTGACCTTGTAGCCGGAGCTGAGCATGGAGGGGTTGGCCGTGTTCTGCAGCGTGGCACCGACGAAGCGGGCCACCGAGCCCAGCTCGTCGAGCATCCGCTGCGGGTTCTGCGGATCGAACTCCACGCCGGTCAGCTCCGTCACGGAGTCCAGGAACTGGCGCGTGGTCTTGGTCAGCTCGATCGGCCACTGGTACTCGCCGATGTTCGCCATGGCCCGGGACAGCCGCGTAACCGGATTGTCGGTGTTGACCTGGGAGCCGTGCCCGGCGGTGCCGTCGGCGAACAGGCGCATCCACATGAGCCCCTTCTCCGCGGTCTGCAGCAGGTAGGCGCGCTGGCCGCCGATGTTCGCCGAGTAGCCGCCGACCTCCGAGATCGCATCCGTCACGCCCTCGAAGAGCTCCGGGTGGTTGCGCACGACCCACTTGGAGCCGTACTCCATCCCGGCCTCCTCATCGGCGAAGAAGCCCAGCACGATGTCCCGCTTGGGCTTCTGGCCGGTGCGCACCATGTGCCGCACGACCGAGAGGATCATGGCGTCCATGTCCTTCATGTCCACGGCGCCGCGGCCCCAGATCATGCCGTCGCGGATCTCGGCGGCGAAGGGGTCCACGCTCCAGTCCTCGGCCACTGCAGGAACCACGTCCAGGTGTCCGTGCACCAGCAGGGCACCGGCCGACGGGTCCGTGCCCTCCATGCGCGCGAAGACGCTCGTGCGTCCCGGGGCGGATTCCACCATGGTGGCCGCCAGCCCGACCTCCTCGAGCAGCCCGGCCACGTACTCCGCGGCACGGCGCTCCCCCTTGGACTCGCCGCGCCCGTAGTTGGAGGTGTCGATCCGGATCAGGTTCCGGCAGATCTCGACGGCCTCGTCGTGCGCCGTGCCTGCCGAACCGGCGCGCGTGGTCGAGGGGTTCGGGGTGTTCACGGAGAGCTCCTGAGGGGTTCGAGGGACGTGAGGGACCTGAGACCATCGTCCGCCCGGGCCGGAGCAGGTGTCCAGCCCGGGCGGCGGCGGCCCAGGATCGGCCGCTCGGCTCAGACGGCCGGCGGCAGCGGCGAGGACGTGACCGCGGTGGTGCGCTCGGCGCGCAGCCGCTCGAGCAGCTGCTCGGCGGCCTCGTCGTGCGTGGCGAACGGGTCCCGCAGGGTCACCACGCGCTGGGCCGGCCCGTTGACCTTCATGTTGACCCAGTCGGCCGTGAAGTGGACGCCGGCTTCCATGCCCGCCTGCACGAGCGCACCGCGCAGGGCCGCGCGCGTGGCCGGGGGCTGGTCGACGGCCGCCTCGGCCTCGGATCCGTCGGTGCCCGGGAGCCTGGCTGCCATGCCCCGTTCCTCCAGCATGCGGAACAGGCCGCGGCCCGGGGCGATGTCGTGGTAGGTCAGATCCAGCTGGGCGGCGCGCGGGTGGCTGTAGTCCGCACCGGCTCGCTCGGCCCACGAGTCGATGAGCTTCTTCTTGATGGCCCAGTCGATCTCGGTGTCGATGAGCGAATGGTCCCCGCTCTCGACGGCCTCCAGGGACCGCGCCCACAGTTCCAGCAGCCAGTCCACTCGGTCGTGGTGCGCGCCGTTGGCCTGCACGAAGCGGGAGACCACCTCCCAGTACTCGCGCTGCAGGTCCAGCGCCGAGCGGGTGCCGCCCTCGCGCATGGCCACCTGGAAGGTGCCGGTCAGATCATGCGAGATCTGACGCAGCGCCATGGCCGGCGAGTTCAGCGTGCGGTCCTGCAGCGGCTGACCGGACTCGATCACCCGCAGCATCAGATCCGTCACGCCCAGGCGCAGCGCCGTGGTGGTCGTCGACATGGTCGAGTCCCCCACGATCACGTGCAGGCGGCGGAAGCGCTCGGAGTCCCCGTGGGGCTCGTCGCGGGTGTTGATCAGCGGCCGGGCGCGCGTGGTCGAGGACGACGCGTCCTCCCAGATGTGATCGGCGCGCTGCGAGAACGAGTACGAGGCCTCGCCCTGCCCGCCGCCGAACGTCTGGCCCTCGCCGAAGCCGACGGGTCCGTTCGGGTGGATGCGCCCGGTGCCCGAGTAGAGCTGCCGGGTGACCAGGAACGGGATCAGGCTGGCCACGAGGCGCGCGAAGCGGGTGCCCCGCCCGATCATGTAGTTCTCATGCGAGCCGAACGAGTTGCCGGAGCTGTCCACATTGGTCTTGAACAGGTAGACCGATCCCCCGGTGCCGTCGGCGGCCAGCTTGGCCTCCAGGGCCTGGCGCATCCGGTCGACGATCAGCTCGCCGGCGCGATCCTGCGCCACGATGTCCTGGAGGTTCGCGCACTCGGCGCTGGCGTACTCGGGGTGAGCGCCGACGTCCAGGTAGAGCCGGGCGCCGTTGGGCAGGAACAGGTTCGAGGACCGCCCCCACTCCACGATCGGCTGGAAGAGCAGCCGGGCGGCGTCGTCCGGGCTCAGCGTGCGCGCGGGCTCACCGAAAGCGGCGTCCCCGCGCTGCGTGTGGATGATCCCGAACTCGGTCTCGACGCCGATGATCCGCTGATCCATCGGATCACTGACCGCCCTTCTGCACGAAGCCCTTCACGAACTCCTCGGCATTGGCCTCGAGGATCGAGTCGATGTCCGCCAGGAAGTCATCGGCCTGGCTGCTGCGGGCCTGGGCGGCCTCCGAGGGCGCCCCGCCGCCGCTGGGGGCCGGGCCCGTGGGCTCGACGTCCTCGTCGCGACGCTGCGGCTCGTTGTGCTGGATGCGCTCTGCCATGTTCGTTCTCCTTCGATGTTCGCTGCTGTGCGCGGCCGTCGGGCGGTCGCTGCGTGTGCGGTGCCATGCGCCCCGGCTGAGGCCGTGGACCACGGAGGCTGTGTCAGCCGATGCGGGCGGAGACCTCCACCAGATCGGGTCGATCCCGCTGCATCCGCTCGATGAACTCCTCGATGTCGGCTGCGGCCCACCAGTCCTGCGTCTGCTCCCGGGTCAGCTCGGTCGGCTCGGGCATGGTGATCCGCGCACCGCGGCGCAGTCCGGGGAGCTCCACGGCGATGGTCTCCCAGCCGGCGGCGATGACGTCGTCGGGGAAGCGCGCCACGAGGCGGCCGCGGAAGTTCGCGCGAGTGTCGGCCGGCGGGGTCCACATGGCCTGGCGGATCTCCTGCTCGTCGAAGAGGCGCCGCATCCGCCCGGCCGCCTCGAGCTTGCCGTACAGGCTCTTGTCCGGGCGGACGTCGTGGTACTGCAGGTCGATCATGACCAGCTTGGCGTCGTCCCAGCGCAGGCCTCCGCGCTCGCGGTAGCCCAGCAGCAGCTTGAGCTTGGCCAGCCAGTCCAGGCGGTCCGCCATGGCCATGGGGTCGGTCTCCAGCGTATCGAGGGTCTCGCGCCACATCTGCAGGACCTCGGCGGTCTCCGGATCGGGGCTCGCTCCGTCGGCGCTCTCCATGGCCTCGGCGGCCTCGAGGTACATCCGCTGGATCTGGATCCCGGTCAGCGGCTCGCCGTCACGACGGCCCACCGCGGCCTGCAGCGACGGGTCGTGGCTGATCTGATGCAGCGCCATCACCGGCTCGGTGAGCTCGATCCTGGGCTGCAGGCCCTGCTCCACCAGGCGCAGCACGAGGGACGTCGTGCCGAACTTGAGCACCTGCGCCCAGTGGGACAGGTTGGCGTCGCCGATGATGACGTGCAGACGACGGTAGCGCTTCTGATCCGCGTGCGGCTCGTCGCGCGTGTTGACGATGGGCCGGCGCACGGTGGTCTCCAGCCCCACCATCCGCTCGAAGAAGTCCGCGCGCTGGCTGATCTGGAAGCCGGCCCTCTCGCTGCCGGGGCCCAGCCCCACGCGTCCGGCACCGCACATGACCTGGCGGGAGGCGAAGAAGGGCAGCAGGGCGGCGGTCAGGGCGTCGTCGTCGATGTCGCGGGGCACGGTGTAGTTCTCGTGCGTTCCGTACGACGACGACTTGCCGTCGGTGTTGTTCTTGTGCAGCAGCACCTGCTCCTGGTCGCCGACCTCGGCGGTGGCATGCAGCGTGGCCACGATCTCGGCCGCCACACGGTCTCCGGCGAGATCGTAGAGGGCTGCATCGCGCGGGGTGAGGACCTCGGGCGAGGAGTACTCGGGATGCGAGTGGTCCACGTAGAGCCGGGCGCCGTTGGGCAGGACCGTGTTCATCACGACCTGCGGCGTCTGCTCGGACCACAGCCCGGACTCGGTCAGCGCCTCGGCCGCGATCTCCTCCGAGGTCAGCACCGGGGCCACGTCCGTGAGCTGGGTGGGGTGAGCCTCTGCCCGGGACATCTCGAAGCCGCGGGCATCGCGCAGCGGCGTCTCCGAGCTGTAGTCGAAGTCCACGGTCCGGTCCGCGCGCGAGCCGAGCTCGCGGGCCACCAGAGTTGCGTAGGCCGTCACTGCCCGCGTGGAGAGCAGGGTCGAGTTGGCCTTGGGGCTGCCCGGTGCCAGGATCCCGAACTCGGTCTCGGCCCCCATGATGCGGCGCACGGTCATGACTGCTCTCCTGCCCGGGCGGTCGGTGCGGAAGCGGCTGCAGCGCGCGAGCCGCGGTGCAGCACGAAGCGCAGGTCCGCGATGGTGTCCTTGCGGCGCCCGGAGATCCGGGCCCACTCCTCCGGATCGGAGGTGTCCGGCAGGTCCTGCTGCTCCAGGAACTCCTCGGCCACCGCTCGGCGCAGGTGCTCCTGGGACAGGCCGCGCACCTGATCGGTGAGCAGGTCCTTGATCGCCATCTTCTTGGCGCGGTCCACCACGTTGCGGATGACCGCGCCCGAGGTGAAGTCCGAGAACCACAGGGTCTCGCGCGAGCCGTCCCGGTAGGTGATCTCCAGGAAGCGCGTGGAGTCGTCCTGGGCGTACATGGACGACACGCCCACCTCGATGAGCTGCTCCAGGGCCGCCTCGCGGGAGCCTGCGGCGATGACCTCCTCCTGGCGCAGCGGCAGCGTCTCCGTGAGGTAGAGCCCGAAGATCTCCCGGGCGCCTTCGGCGGTGGGGCGGTCGATGCGGATCTTGGCGTCGAGTCGGCCGGGGCGCAGCACGGCCGGGTCGATCATGTCCTCGCGGTTGGTGGCGCCCACGATGATCACGTTGTCGAGCTTCTCGACGCCGTCCATCTCCGTGAGCAGCTGCGGGACGATCGTGGTCTCCACGTCCGAGGAGACCCCCGAGCCGCGCGTGCGGAACAGCGACTCCATCTCGTCGAAGAACACCACGACGGGCACGCCGGAAGCGGCCTGCTCGCGGGCGCGGGAGAAGATCTGGCGGATCTGGCGCTCGGTCTCGCCCACGTACTTGTCCAGCAGCTCCGGGCCCTTGATGTTCAGGAAGTACCCCTTGGCCTCCTTGCGCCCCGACTGCTCGGCGGCGCGCTCGGCCAGGGAGCGGGCCACGGCCTTGGCGATCATGGTCTTGCCGTTGCCGGGAGGCCCGTAGAGCAGGATGCCCTTGGGCGGGGTCAGCTGATGCTGGCGGTAGAGCTCGGGGTGCAGGAAGGGCAGCTCCACCGCGTCCTGGATCGCCTCGATCTGCGGGCCCAGGCCGCCGATGTCCGTGTAGCGGATGTTCGGGACCTCCTCCAGGACCAGCTGCTCCATCTCCTGGCGCTCGACGAGCTCCAGGGCCATCCCGTTGCGGGAGTCGATCGAGACCATCTGGCCCGGGCGCGGCTTGGCCTTGCGCAGGGCGCCGGACATGCGCAGGACGCGGTCGTCGCCGGAGCGTCCGCCCACGACCAGCCGGGTGGCGTCGAGGACCTCCTGGACCGGTGCCAGCTCGCCCGACTGCTCGTAGCCCAGCACGGCGACCACGGTCGAGTTCTCGTTCATGAGCACCTGGCGACCGGGCTCCAGCTGTCCCGCCGTGGCGATCAGCGGCGAGACGGGGCAGCGCACGAGCCGCCCGGAGATGTGGACGTCAGCGGTCAGGGTCGCCGAGCCCACCGTGGTGGACGGCGGGACCACGCGCACCAGAGTGGCGATCGTCAGCGGGACCTCGACCTCGTTGGCCAGGAACTTCTTGAGCTGCTCGATCTGGCCGCGGGCGGACTCCAGGGCGGTGCGCAGCTTCTGGTTCTGATCGCCGGCCGTGGCCAGCTGCCGGTCCAGATTGCGCTTCTCGTCCCGGACCAGAGCGACCTGCCGACGGGCGGTGGCCAGCGCATGGTCCTGCGCCGTGCCGTGGGGGTCTGCTCCGGAGGTCGATTCGGTCATCGTCGAAGGTCATCCTGATCTCGCCGTGAGGGGCGTACGGTGCTGTGGGCGCTGGGGCGGCCGGCTCGCGGCCGCACTGCCGAGCATGTGTCTGAGGCTCACCTTATGCCTGTCCATGCCCTGCGTCACACTCAGACCAGCAAGTGGCACAGTCGCCAGCACTGATTCGATCAGGCGTATCGATCTCCGGCCTCTGCCGGAGGAGGACACGAGGCAGGGAGGGGAGCTCGCATGTCGGTGAGCCGACCTGAGGAGGGGTTCGCGGCGGGGTCGTCGGGCTATCGCCGAGTGCTCGCAGTGCTCGCGCTGGGCGGTCTGGCGAACTTCGCGCTGATCTACTTCGTGCAGCCGCTGCTTCCCGAGTTCGCGCGCGTGTTCGGCGTCGAGGAGGGCGCCACGGGGGCCGCGCTGTCCGCCACGACCCTGGCGATGATCCTGGGACTGCTCATGGCGGGGCCGCTGGCCGATCATCTGGGGCGCATCTGGGTGATGGCCGGGTCGCTGATCCTCTCCGGGGCGCTCAGCGCCCTGTGCGCGGTGGCCCCGAGCTGGGAGGTCTTCCTGATCCTGCGCGCCGCCGCGGGCATCGCCCTGGCCGGGCTGCCTGCGATCGCGCTGGCGTATCTGCGCGAGAAGGTGGCCGCCTCCGCCCACGCCAAGGCCAACGCCATCTACATCATGGGCACGGGCCTGGGCGGAGCGGCCGGCCGGCTGCTGCCGGGACCACTGTCCGGGCTCGGCGGCTGGCAGCTGGTGAGCCTGGTGCTCGGGGTGTTCTCGGTGCTCGTCGGAGTGGCCGTGGTGGTCCTGCTGCCGGGTGATCGACCCACGCGGTTCCCCTTCTCGGTGCTCGACATCGCCACGGGGACGTTCAGCCTGCTGCGCAGCGGACGGATCGCCCTGGTGTGCGGCCTCGGCTTCTCCTCCATGGCCGTGTTCGTGGGGGTCTACAACGCGGTGTCGCTGCGGCTGGAGGCCGAGCCGTTCGCCATGAGCCCCGAGCAGGCGGCAGTGCTGTACCTGGCCTACCCGGCCGGTCTGCTGGCACCCGCCTTCTCCCGGCGTCTGGCCGAGCGCACGGGGCGGCCTGTGGCGGTCATGCTCGGCATCGCGGCCATGGCCGCAGGCGCCGCGCTCACGACCCCGGATGCCGTGCTGCCCATCCTGCTGGGACTGGGCCTGCTGACCTTCGCGTTCTTCTCCGCCCACTCCGTGGCCAGCGGATGGGCGGTGGACGGCGCGCACCGCGCAGGTCTGGACACCGCGCGCGCCTCGAGCCTGTACCTGATCTTCTACTACGCCGGCAGCTCGGTCTCCGGGACGCTGTCCACCCACATCTGGAGCGCCGGCGGCTGGTTCGGGGTCCTGGGGATGATGGGCGTGTGGATCGTCCTGGGCCTGGCCTGCGCCCTGGTGCTGGCGCGGCAGGAGCGCTCGCGCTGAGCCGTCCTCCGCCCTGCTCGCCGTCGGAGCGTAGGGTGTTCTGCATCACACCCGAGGAACGAGTGCTCAGCGGAGGCGGAGATGACGCAGCACAGCACCGGACGGATCACCCGACGATCGGCCCTCGCAGCCGGGGCGGCACTGGGGGCCGGTGCCCTGGGTGCGAGTCAGGCGATGGCGGCAGCTCCAGGGCCTGAGGCACCAGTCCCGTCGGATCCCGGGCTGGGCTCCGCGCCCGAGCCGCTGAAGCTCAACGAGGCGGTCGGCACCACCGCTGCCGTGTCCTGCGTGGACCCGTACGCCAGCGACATCGGCCTGAGCATCCTGCAGGGCGGCGGCAGCGCGATGGATGCCGCCGTGGCCATGGCAGCCGCGCTCGGGGTCACCGAGCCGTACTCGTGCGGGATCGGCGGCGGCGGCTTCCTGCTCTACCGCGATGCCGCCACCGGCCTGGTGCACACGATCGACGGCCGCGAGACGGCCCCCATGAGCTATACCGAGACCCAGTTCACCGACGCCTCGGGCGCCGAGCTGGACTTCGACGCCGTCGTGAACTCCGGTCTGTCCATCGGGGTGCCAGGCACCCCGGCCATGTGGGCCCTTGCCGCCGAGCGCTTCGGGACGCTTCCGCTGGGTGCGCTGCTGGAGCCGGCCGAGCAGCTGGCCCGGCGCGGCTTCGTGGTGGACCAGCACTTCCACTCCCAGACCGACGAGAACGCCGAGCGCTTCTCCCGGTTCCCGGAGACCGCCCGCGTCTTCCTGCGCGACGGCAGCGCCCCCGAGGTCGGGAGCACGTTCGCCAATCCCGATCTGGCCGAGGTCTACCGGCGGCTGCGCACCGAGGGCATCGACGTCTTCTACCGCGGCGACATCGGGGCCGCGATCCTCGCGGAGGCGAACGCACCCTCGGCCGTGTCCGGTCAGGAGGTTCAGGGCAGCCCCATGACGGCGGCGGATCTGGCCTGCTACTCCCCCGTCCTGCGAGCGCCCACGGTCAGCGCGTACCGCGGGATGACCGTTTTCGGGATGGCGGCGCCGAGCTCGGGAGGCGTGGCCGTGGGCGAGATCCTGAACCTGCTCGAGCACTACGAGCTGCGCACCGGGATCGGCCTGGCCCAGCTCGGCGAGACCGACTACCTGCACCGCTTCTCGGAGGCCTGCGCCACGGCCTTCGCAGATCGCAACCGCTGGGTGGGCGATGTTGCGGACGTGCCGTATGCCGAGCTGCTCGGCGACGGCTTCGCTGCCGAGCGCGCCGAGATCATGCGGCCGTCGTCGGCCCGGCCCCGTCCGATCCCGTTCGGCTGGCCCGACGGCGACTATACGACGGCCCCGCCGGCCGGCGCAGCGCAGCCGGAGCCGTACGAGGGGCAGTCGACCACGCATCTCAACGTCGTGGATCAGTGGGGCAACGCGGTGTCCTACACGCTGACGATCGAGCAGACGGGCGGCTCCGGCATCACGGTGCCCGGCCACGGGTTCCTGTTGAACAACGAGCTGACGGACTTCAACTTCGTGCCGGTGACTCCGGGGGTTCCGGATCCGAACCTCCCGGGGCCCGGCAAGCGGCCCCGCTCGTCCATGGCACCCACGATCATCACCGACGCCACGGGGCTGCGCCTGGTGGTCGGCACTCCCGGCGGGGCCACGATCATCACCTCGGTGGCCCAGATCATCGCCGGGCACGTCGAGCGCGGGCTCCCGCTGGTGGAGGCGATCGCCGCGCCTCGGCTGAGCTCGCGCAATGACGAGGACGGCGAGGACACCGACCTGGGTCTGGCGGGATCCCCCGCCGGGCGCGGACTCACCGGGCTGGGGCACCACCTGGCCCCGCGGGAGGAGAAGGACTGGATCGGCAACGCCTCCGGCATCAGCCGGGAGGCGATCGGGCTGGTGGCGGCCGCCGAGACGGTGCGCGGAGGCGGAGGGGCGGCTCGCGCCTGGTGAGGCGATGGCCGTCTCCGCCTCGATCCCGTTCGCACCCCCTCAAAGAGCCTGTGCACATGAGCCTGGGGTTCACCCACACCACACTGCCCCAGCGCGTGCTCTTCGGCGCCGGCCGCGGGGCCCAGCACCTGGAGGCCGAGGTCCAGCGCCTGAGCGCGCAGCGCGTCATGGTCATCGCCGGGCAGCGCGAGCTCGAGATGGCCCGCCAGATCGCCGCGCGGATCGACGTGGCGCTGTGGCACGACGAGGTCGTAATGCATGTCCCCGTCGAGGTCGCCGAGCGCGCCCGAGCAGCGGCGCAGGAGCACGGGATCGATCTGCTGGTCAGCGTGGGCGGCGGCTCGACGACCGGTCTGGCCAAGGCCATCGCGCTGACCAGCGGCATCCCGATCGTGGCCGTGCCCACCACCTACGCCGGCTCGGAGGCCACCGATGTGTGGGGGCTGACGGAGAATGCCCGCAAGACGACGGGCATGGACCGTCGCGTGCTGCCGCAGACGGTCATCTACGACGCGCAGCTCACCGTGTCCATGCCCGCCGAGCTGTCCGTGGCCTCCGGGCTCAACGCGCTGGCGCACTGCATCGACGCACTGTGGGCACCGCGGGCCGATCCGATCAACGCGGCCCTGGCAGGCGAGGCGATTCGCGCGCTGGGGCAGGGACTGCCCGCCGTGGCCGCCGACGGCGAGGACGTCGACGGACGCGATCGGACCCTCTACGGCGCCTACCTGGCGGCGGTGTCCTTCGCCTCGGCCGGCTCGGCCATGCACCACAAGATCTGCCACGTCCTGGGCGGGACCTTCGATCTGCCGCACGCCCCCACGCACGCGACGGTGCTGCCGTACGTGCTGGCCTTCAACATGTCCCATGCCCCGGAGGCCGCCGACCGGATCGCGGCGGCCTTCGGCAGCTCCACCGCGCTCGAGGGCCTGCAGCAGCTGCGACGGGTGCTCGATGCCCCGCAGCGGCTCTCGGATCTGGGCTTCACGGCCGAGGGGATCCCCGAGGCCGTCGAGATCGCCCTGGCAGCCATCCCCGCCGACAATCCCCGCCCGGTCACGCAGGAGAACCTGAGCGAGCTGCTCACCGCCGCCCTGAACGGCGACGACCCGCACACGCTGGTCTCCGCGACCGGCCCAACCGAAGGAGACCCGTCATGAGTGCCCAGCCCGAGATCAGCCCTGAGCAGACCGCGGTCGAGGAGGACCTGATCGAGCGCGTCCTGGCCTCCTTCGCCCAGACGCAGGATCCGCGCCTGAAGACCGTGATGGAGTCGCTGGCCCGGCACCTGCACGCGTTCATCCGCGACGTGCGCCTCACCGAGGACGAGTGGAACGCGGCGATCGCGTTCCTCACCGCCGTCGGGCACATCACCGATGACCGGCGTCAGGAGTTCGTGCTGCTCTCGGACGTCCTGGGAGCCTCCATGCAGACCATCGCGGTGAACAACGAGGCCTACGAGAATGCCACCGAGGCCACGGTCTTCGGCCCGTTCTTCGTCGAGGACGCCCCCGAGATCCCCATCGGCGGCGACATCGCCGGCGGCGCATCGGGCCAGCCCTGCTGGGTCGAGGGAACGGTCACGGACACAGCGGGCAACCCGGTGCCCGGGGCACGGATCGAGGTCTGGGAGGCCGATGACGACGGCTTCTACGACGTCCAGTACACCGACGGCCGCGTGGCCGGACGCGCCCACCTGCGCACCGACGACGACGGCCGCTACGCCTTCTGGGGCCTGACCCCCACGCCCTATCCCATCCCGCACGACGGGCCCGTGGGGCAGCTGCTCGAGAAGGTCGGACGCTCCCCCGTCCGGGCGGCGCATCTGCACTTCATGGTCACCGCACCGCAGCTGCGCACGCTGGTCACGCACATCTTCGTGACCGGGGACCCTCAGCTGGAGATCGGCGACTCGGTCTTCGGCGTGAAGGACTCGCTGATCAAGGACTTCGTGGAGCAGCCGGCGGGCACGCCTGGTCCGGACGGCCGTGACCTGGGCGATCAGACCTGGGCCAGGGCGCGGTTCGACATCGTGCTCGCCCCGGAGAATGCCTGAGAATCCGCCTGAGGCCCCTGTCTGGCGCCTGGCGGCGGGCCTAAGCTGATCCCGATCTGCCCCGCGAACCGAAAGGAGAGGACCACGATGTCCCCTCGCAACCAGGATTCCGACCCGGCCCTGACCGGCGGCGCCGACGACGCCGTCGAGGAGGCCCGCAACATCCAGGAGATGGACGAGGCCCAGGAGCCCGCCGATGAGGGCGTCGGCGCCATGACCGATGACCAGGATCGCGACCCCGACACGCAGAACTGAGCCTCTGCCCCACCACGACGGCCGCCGCCTCGCACA
>CAACXD010000119.1_pt1 | contig 14925 bp, 14 predicted proteins | sample 2275841 | NCBI WGS metagenome assembly CAACXD01 (sample SAMEA5312477, study PRJEB27640) | indoor metagenome | biome: indoor environment; feature: uncontrolled; material: tiles wood | place: Germany | collected 2014-07-07
CCCAAGATCGCCGCGACCCAGGACCACGGCGCTGAGGTCGTGCTCTTCGGCTCGACCGTGGACGAGGCGCTGAGCGAGGCCAAGCGGGTGGCCGAGGAGTCCGGCATGGTCTTCATCCACCCCTTCGACAACGCGGAGATCGTGGCCGGTCAGGGAACGCTGGGCCTCGAGATCCTCGAGCAGGTCCCGGAAGTGGACACCGTGCTCACGGGCGTGGGCGGAGGCGGGCTCCTTGCGGGTCTGGCTGTCGCCCTGAAGGCCAGAGCCGCCAACGGCGGACGCCCGGTGCGGCTGATCGGCGTGCAGGCCGAGAACGCCGCCGCCTACCCGCCCTCGCTGGCCGGGGACGCGATCGTCTCCCTGGACAGGGTCTCGACCATCGCCGACGGCATCGCCGTGGGCAAGCCCGGAGAGCTGCCCTTCGAGATCATCCGCGACCTCGTCGACGACATCGTGACGGTCTCGGAGGACCGCCTGGCCGAGGCGCTGATCTTCCTGCTCGAGCGCAACAAGCTCGTGGTCGAGCCGGCCGGTGTGGTCGGCGTGGCCGCGCTGCTCGACGGACGCCTCCAGGAGGTCCACGGAGACCTCGGCACCACGGTTGTGGTGCTTTCCGGCGGCAACATCGATCCCATGCTCATGCTCAAGGTGATCCAGCGCGGTCTGGCGGCGGCTGGGCGCTATCAGACCCTGAAGATGATGCTCGTGGACCGCCCCGGCGAGCTGACCCGCATCTCCGGGATCATCTCGAGCCTGGACGCCAATGTGACCGGCGTGGACCACACCCGCATCGGCGGCTCGCTGTCCATGGGCGATGTCTCCATCACGATCGACATGGAGACCAAGGGCCACGAGCATTCGCGCGCCGTGATCGCCGCCCTGGAGGCCGAGGGCTACGAGCCCGTCGTCGTGCACTGAGCCGAGCGCTCCCGCAGCCCGCACCCGCTGCGGGTCGGCATGAGGAAGGCGCCGTCTCCCGAACGGGAGACGGCGCCTTCGCCGTGTGCGGGGCTTCAGCCGCGGAAGGGCTTGGCCTCGAGGATCTCGACCTCGATGGACTTGCCGTTGGGGGCCTCGTAGCTCACCTTGTCGCCGGCCTTGTGGCCTGCGATGGCCGCGCCCAGCGGGGAGCGCAGGGAGTAGACCTCCAGGTCGGAGTCCCCGACGAGGTCCTCGGCGACCTCGCGGGAGCCCAGCAGGAAGGTCATCTCGTTGCCGGCGATCTTCGCCGTGACGATCATGCCGGCTTCGACGACGCCGTTGTCCTCGGCGAACTCGCCGACCGTCGCGTTCTCCAGGAGATTGGCCAGCTGCTGGATGCGGCCCTCGTTCTTGGACTGCTCCTCGCGGGCGGCGTGGTAGCCGCCGTTCTCCTTGAGGTCGCCCTCATCGCGAGCCGCCTCGATGCGGTCGACGATCTCCTGACGGTACGGCCCGGAGATGTGGTCGAGCTCCTTCTTGAGGCGGTCGTAGGCCTCCTGGGTGAGCCAGGCGCCCTCGGTCTCGGGGGTCTCGGACACGGTGCTCTTCTCTCTGTCTGCGGTGGTCTTGCCGGCACGGCACCCGACGCCGGGGCGCGGGGCCTCTGCGGTCTGCTCGGGCGGTGCCGCTGCCTGAGGGGGCTGCGCTGCGCATCGCTGGGATGCGGGCGCGGCGGAACAGGCAGGAGGCTCATCTTATCGGAAAGGGGTGCGATCTTCGGCACACCGATCCACGGCGCACGTGTCAGGCCGAGTGCGCGCGGCCGGGGCTCAGCCCAGGTTCCAGCAGCTGTCGACCCGGGCGGTGTTGGCCGGATTGGTGGTGCGGATGGCCAGGCGGTGGGCGGTCGTGCGCTCGGCCTGGGAGTCCGCGGGCAGCGTGATCTCCTCGTAGCCGACGACGGCCCAGTCCTCGTTCAGCGCCTCGACGCCGCAGCGCACCGCCTGATCGGGATCGCGGGTGACCTCGAAGTCGGCGGTGACCTGGGCCGAGGAGATGAGGTCGAAGCCCACGTCCTTGGAGCTCGGCGCCGCGGACCGGCCCTGCACGATCCACACGACGAACAGGGTGGCCACCAGCAGCGCGGCCCCGATCAGACCCCAGCGAGCACGAGCGCTCAGCCGGCGGCGGGGACGGAGGTCATAGCGCTGCTGCAGCACCGACGTCTCGCTCGCGGCTGCGGGCTGTCTCGTGTGCGGCATGCCTTCCAGTCTAGTGCCGGCCTCGGACGCCCCGGTCGGTCCGGGCACCGAGGGAAGGCCCAGCCGAGGCGCGTAGGATCGCGGGGTGTGCGTGCTGTCGGCCGGAGCCGGAAGCGCGTCGCCCGCTGAGCACGGATGCTTCGTGCTCAGCGCCCCTCATCGGAAAGGATCTCAGGACCTTGCCCTCGTACTCCGACATGCGTCTGCTGGCCGTCCACGCCCATCCCGACGACGAATCGTCGAAGGGCGCCGCCACGATGGCGCACTACCGCCGTCTGGGCGTCGACGTGATGGTCGTGACCTGCACCGGCGGCGAGTCCGGCTCGATCCTCAACTCCGCCATGGAGTCCGTGCCCCACGCCCGGCGCGACCTGGCGGGCTACCGCCGCCAGGAGATGGACCGGGCGGCCAAGGCGCTGGACATCCGCCACCGCTGGCTCGGCTACACGGACTCGGGGCTGCCCGATGGCGATCCGCTGCCGCCGCTGCCGCCGGCATGCTTCGCGCTGCAGCCGGTGGACCGAGCCGCCGCCCCGCTGATCCAGCTGGTCCGCGAGTTCCGCCCGCACGTGATCCTCACCTACGACGAGAACGGCGGCTATCCGCACCCGGATCACATCCAGACCCACAACGTCGCCATGCGCGCGTGGGAGAAGGCAGGGGATCCCGCGCACCTGCCGGAGCTGGGCGAGGCCTGGCAGCCGCTGAAGCTCTACTACGACCGCGCCTTCGACCTGGATCGCCTCCAGGCGCTGCACGAGGCCCTGACCGCCAAGGGCCTGGAGTCCCCGTTCGCCGAGCGCATCGCGCGTCGGCTCGAGGCCCGGGACACGGAGGGCAACGACTCCGCGCCGAACGAGCACGTCACCACGACCAAGATCCACTGCGCCGACTGCTTCCCGGTGCGCGACGAGGCCCTGCGGGCGCATGCGACCCAGGTGGCCCCGGAGTCGTGGTTCTTCGCCATGTCCCCACAGGACCAGGCCGCGGCCTGGCCGTGGGAGGACTACGTGCTCGCCGACACCCGCGTGGACACCGAGCTGCCGGAGACCTGCGTGTTCACCGGGATCGTGGACGAGGTCCACCCGGACCCCGAGGACGCCCCCTCCTGGCAGATCTGAGGGACCCGCGCCCGCGGAGCCCCAGAACCTTCGAAGAGACGAGATCACCGCTTCCATGCTCAGCCTGCCGCTGCAGAACTACAACGATGCCACCGACCCGGGTGAGCTGCGCCCCGGCCTGGAGGCCGAGCAGGTCAGCCCCGGGCTGCTCGGCTTCCTGATCACCTTCGTGATGGTCGCCGTCGTCGTGCTGCTGATCGTCGACATGGTGCGCCGCCAGCGCCGCCTCCGCTACCGCGCCGATTACGCGCGCGCCCGCGAGGAGGCCGAGTCGGGGGCTGCGCTCCAGTCCCCGGAGGCGGCGCAGGAGGACGAGCCCGCCGGATCAGCCGCGTCCACGGGCACCTACCGCGGCGGACCTCCGGGTGCCCGCGAGCAGGACGATGCGCGCGCCGAGAGGGACGCTCCGGGCGAGCGGCCCTGAAGCCGCCCGCGGAGCAGTCGTGCCAGTGCCGCTCAGGCGGACATCGCGACGACGATCGCGCTCCAGTGGCACACGAAGCCGATCACGGTGCACGAGTGGAAGACCTCGTGGAAGCCGAAGTGCAGCGGCGCGATCGCCGGGCGCTTCAGCGCGTAGACCACCGCGCCGGCGATGTAGGCGATCCCACCCACGGACAGCAGCACGGTGGCCGCTGAGCTCACGGGCCAGAACACCGGGAGGTAGGCCACCGCGATGCAGCCCATGACGATGTACAGCGGCGTGTAGAGCCAGCGCGGGGCGCCCATCCACAGCAGGCGGAAGGCGATCAGGCCCGCGGCGCAGGACCAGATGATGATCAGCAGCGCCCGCGGATCCTCGAGCAGGGCGATCGCCAGCGGCGTGTAGGTCCCCGCGATCAGCAGGGCGATGTTGCAGTGGTCGAACCGGCGCAGGAAGCCCGTGACCCGGGGGGACCAGTAGCTGCGGTGGTAGATGCCGGAGACCCCGAACAGCAGCAGCCCGGTCACGCCGAAGATCGCGCAGGCGAACCGCAGCTCCAGGCTCGGCGCCAGCAGCACCGCGATCAGGCCCAGCACGAACACGACCGGGGTGAAGGCCGCATGGATCCAGCCGCGCATCAGCGGCTTGCGCTCGACCGGGGGATGCCGCTCCGAGAAGCCCAGCCGCGAGAGCAGACGGGACGCGGCCACGGAGCGGGTCACGGTGGGCAGCTCGAGCCGACGGCGCCTGCGCCCGCCCGAGGCCCGGCTCTCGTCGCGGTGATCCTGCACACGGCGTCCCTGCGGCGCCTCGGCGGTGTGCGGTGACATGGAACCTCCCGGGGACGTCACTGAGGATCTGCGCAGCGGTGCGATGCGGATCCTGTCCATGCTAGGCCGACGGCCTGCGATCGAGCTGGGTGCATCGTCAGCCGAGAGAGGACGGGAGGGGCGGCGCGGTGGATGCGCCGCTGCTCCAGCAGCGCCCGCGCTATCTTTGGGGCAGCGGCGTCACCGGTCCATGAGAGACCGTGCGGGGCCGGACAGGGGTGCCGGGCCGCAAGGCCCGCAGCCGAACCGCCAGATGGAGGGACTGCGTGTCCAAGACCCGCCCGCTGTACCGCCTGTACGAGCAGCGGCTCGAGGCAGGGCTGCCGCCCGAGCAGCTGCCCGGGCACGTGGGGGTGCTCGTGGACGGCAATCGGCGCTGGGCGGAGCAGTCCGGAGGCTCGACCGCAGACGGCCATCGTGCCGGAGCCGAGAAGATCATCGAGTTCCTGGGCTGGTGTCGGGATCTGGAGATTCCGCACGTCACGCTGTACGTCCTGTCCACCGAGAATCTCAAGCGCCCGGCCGAGGAGCTCGGACCGCTGCTGGAGATCATCGCCGAGCTGATGAGCTCGCTGCAGACCCGCAGCCTGTGCCAGGTCCAGGCGGTGGGCGCTCTCGAGATGCTCCCCGACGACCTCCGCGGCTCCATCCGCGAGCTGGAGCGCGCGACCGTGGGGAACGAAGGCCCTCACCTGAACATCGCGGTGGGCTACGGCGGGCGCCAGGAGATCGTCGACGCCGTGCGGGAGATCTTCGCGGGGGCGCTCGAGCGCGGCGAGGACGTGGCCGAGCTCGTCCAGCGCCTGAGCGCCGATGACATCTCCGAGCACCTCTACACGCGCGGGCAGCCAGATCCGGACCTGTTGATCCGCACCTCGGGGGAGCAGCGGCTCTCCGGCTTCCTGATGTGGCAGTCCGCCTACTCGGAGTACCACTTCTGCGAGGCTCTGTGGCCGGACTTCCGCTACGTGGACTTCCTGCGCGCGCTGCGCGACTACGCGAACCGCCATCGCCGCTTCGGCGGCTGATCGGCGCGGCCGACGCGGCCGGTCCGCGCCCGACGATCGCGGGAGCACCATGTCCCGCTCCGGTGAATCACACACGTGCAATTCATGCTGCGTTCATGCCAGCGGAGTCCGGGCACTGCGCCGCTGTGCCACGTTGGGGCCAGGCGGACCGGAGGATGAGCCATCCGGGCGCCCCGACGGCAGGAGGATGCGGCGATGACGAGCACCACCACCCACCCCACTGATCAGCAGGGCCCCGTGCGAGCGTCGGAGCAGGCGCCGCCGCGGCCTGAGCCGAGCGCCGAGCCCCCGCGCGCGGGAGTGCGCTGCTACGTGGTGGACACCTCGGTCCTGCTCTCGGATCCCCGGGCCGTGCTGCGCTTCGCGGAGCACGACGTGGTGCTGCCGGTCGTCGTGGTCATGGAGCTGGAGGCCAAGCGCCACGACCCTGAGCTCGGGTACTTCGCGCGCAAGGCCCTGCGGCTGCTGGACCGGCTGCGCGTGGACCATGGTGGGCTGGATCGCCCGATCCCGCTCGGCGATCACGGCGGTCGGCTGCGCATCGAGCTGAACCACATCAGCGAGACCGTGCTGCCGCTGAGCTTCCGGCTGCGCGACAACGACTCGCGCATCCTGGCCGTGGCCCGGAACCTGGCCGATGAGGGCCACGATGTCTGCGTGATCTCCAAGGACCTGCCCATGCGCGTGAAGGCCTCTGCGCTGGGCCTGGACGCCGAGGAGTACCGCGCCGAGTGGATCGGCGACGACGAGCACGAGTGGTCGGGCATGGTCGAGCTCGACGTCGACGACGAGCTCGTGAGCCGCCTCTACGCCGACGAGGACGTCCGCGTCCCCGGCTCGGAAGGGCTGCCCTCGGGCACCGGACTGATCCTGCACTCGCACCGCGGCAGCGCCCTGGCCCGGCTGCGCCCCGACGGCGGCAGCCGCGTGGTGCGCGGGGACCGCGAGGTCTTCGGTCTCAGCGGCCGCTCCGCCGAGCAGCGCATGGCGATCGACCTGCTGCTGGATCCGCAGGTCGGCATCGTCTCCCTCGGCGGGCGCGCCGGCACGGGCAAGTCGGCGCTCGCGCTGTGCGCCGGGCTCGAGGCGGTCCTGGAGCGACAGGAGCACCGCCGGATCATCGTGTTCCGCCCGCTGCACGCGGTGGGCGGCCAGGAGCTGGGCTATCTGCCCGGTTCGGAGGAGGAGAAGATGAGCCCGTGGGGCCAGGCGGTCTACGACACCCTGGGCGCGGTGGTCTCCGAGAACGCGATGGCCGAGATCAGCGCGCGCGGGCTGCTCGAGGTGCTCCCCCTGACCCATATCCGCGGCCGCTCCCTGCATGACGCCTGGGTCATCGTGGACGAGGCGCAGTCCCTGGAGAAGAACGTGCTGCTGACGGTGCTGTCTCGCATCGGGCAGAACTCGAAGGTCGTGCTCACCCACGACGTGGCCCAGCGCGACAACCTGCGCGTGGGCCGTCACGACGGGATCGCGGCGGTCGTGGAGGCGCTGAAGGGCCACTCGCTGTTCGGGCACGTGACCCTGACCCGCTCCGAGCGCTCGCCGATCGCGGCGCTGGTCACCGAGGTGCTCGAGCGCACCGAGGTCTGAGCCGACCGCCTCAGCCCCGGCCGGAGCTCGTGCCGGGGCTCAGGCGTCCTCGGCCGATGCCTGCCGGGGCCGCAGCGCGACCCAGGCTCCAGCGGCCATGGAGACGAGCAGGGGGACGGTTCCGAGCCGCTCGAGCGCAGGGGGACCGTTGAAGACCACGTCGGCCCCGCGGTCGCCCAGGTACTCGGCGGCCATGACCGACGGATTGTCGCTGAAGGCCACCAGGATCATCAGCGCCAGCACCGCGGCCACTGCCCATTCGGCAGGCGGTGCGCTGCGCGGGCGGTCCGGGACCAGGGCGAACAGCAGCGGCAGCACCCACACCCAGTGGTGCTCCCAGGAGATCGGGGAGATCAGCAGCATCACGAGCGCGCCCAGCACGACGGCGGAGAACGGGTCGCCGGCTCGCGCCGCGCGGCGGATGCCGAGCCCTCCGAGCACGATCACGGCGACCGAGAGCAGCAGCCACAGGGGGGTGACCAGGGCATCCGGCAGACCCCACAGATGCAGCATGCCGTTGAGCGACTGATTGGAGATCCGTCCGGCGTCGCCCACACGATCCGTCGAGAACAGCTGGTGCGTGAAGTAGTCGAGCACCTCGCGGGGCAGGACCACGGCCGCGCCCAGGACCGTGATCAGCACGCCGAGGAGCATGCCGATGATCGTTCGCCACCGGCCCAGCACGAGCGGGACCAGGCCCATGGCCGCCGGGGTGATCTTCAGGCCGGCGGCCAGACCGGTGAGCACGCCCGAGCCGGCGCCCCCGCTGCGTCGACGGCCGAGATCCGCGAGGATCAGCACGGCCAGGAGGACATTGATCTGCCCGAAGATGAACGTGAACCAGACGGGGTAGAGGTGCCAGGCCAGACCCAGCGCCGTCGCATAGGCCAGCAGCGTGGGGACCGGGCGCAGCAGGAACCAGCCGCGCGAGATCGGGGCCAGGCGCAGCACGACTCCGACGAACACCCCGATCAGCCCCGCATTGACCGCCTTGAGCACGGACCACGCCGATTCCAGAGACATGGCCCCCAGCGGATGGAAGAGGATCGCGGCCGCGGGCGGGTAGGTGAACGGCAGTTCGATCTTCCCGGCCTCCACGAGGCTCGGGGCATAGAGGTAGTCCGTCGTCGGGTTCTGGCCGTGCAGGATCTGGGCCGCGCGCCAGTAGACCTGCATGTCCAGCCCGGGGGCCTCACGCTGGCTGTGGACCACCAGGATGAACACGGCGGTGAAGATCAGCAGCCCCGCCCACATCAGCAGGCGCTGGAGCACGGACGGGGCCGACGGGGAGGACTCGTCGGCGAGGACGGCAGAGGGCATGGGCGCGGCGCCTTCGGTGGGGAGCGGATCGTGCGGTGGAGCTTCCGGGCCTGCAGCTCTGGTCTCGGGCAGGCGTGCGGGCGACTCGGAAGTTGTTCAGCCCCGCAGCCTCCACGGCAGGTGCTGGGAGACGTCGGTGAGCCGGAAGGACACGGGGGTGAACAGGTCGTCGTTGAGGTAGTCGTCGACCGCCTCGATCCGCAGCCGGTGACCGGAGCCGGCCTCGGGGCCCTCGAGCACCTCCGACGCGGTGCAGATCCCGGTCTGCTCGTCGATGCTCACGGCGGTGGGTGCGGGAGCCAGCGGATGCCCGGGCTCCACAGGACGATAACCCACGTGCGGGCGGACGACGGCCCGGCGCACGGGGCGGCCGTCGTCATCGACGGCGCTGCGGATCTCGGTGAGGGCCGCTGGGGCCCGCTCCGCGAGGTAGAGCGGCTGCGGGGCGGGCCCTGCCAGCTCGACCGGATCGAGGACGGCCTGCCACCGGCCGCCGCCGAAGACCGGGTCCCCGTAGGCCGCCTCCGGACGGCGCTCGACCAGCCCCGAGCGGGTGTAGATGGGGCTGAGCAGTCCAGGAGGCACGAGCCAGGACTCGGGGCGAGCGGAGACGTAGAAGTCGTCGCGCGAGCCCACGAGATCCGTGGAGGTGTACAGCGCGGTGCCGTCCAGTGCCTCCACGCGCAGATCCTCCGGGCGGCGGATCCAGCAGCGCACGGGGGCGGTCTCGGGGCCCAGCCAGCTCAGGGTGAAGCGCACCGTGCCCCAGCGCCAGGGGGAGGACCGGCACAGGGCGGCGAACTCGGCCGGATCGGTGGCGGGGGCGGCGCAGGGACGACCGCTCGCAGACGGGGTCATGCAGCCATCGTAGGTCGTCGCAGCGTGGTCACTGCTGTCCACAGCTGCTCGCACGGCCTCCCTCGCAGCTGCCGCCTCGGCTAGCTTCAAGTCCATGGGGGCGATCCTGGGTGGAGTTCTGGACGGCGGGGCCGCGCAGTGGGCTGCTGCGGCTCTGCTGCTGCTCGTGCTCACCGGACTCGCCGTGGTGGGCACCTGGCTCGTGGTGGTGGACCTGCGCGAGCACCGTCTGCCCGGGGACATCGTGCGCCCGGCGTGGATCGCCGCCGCGGCGGGGCTGGCAGGAGCCGGGCTGCTGGCCGGGCAGCCCGCGCGGATCCTCGCCATGGTGATCGGGGCGGCTGCGCTGTGGGGGCTGTACTGGCTGCTGCGCCGCGGCTCGAGCGGGGCTCTGGGCGCCGGCGACGTCCGTCTGGCCGGGCTGATCGGCACCGTGCTGGGCTTCGACTCGCTGTGGCTGCTGCTGTGGGCCACCGCGGCTGCCTTCGTGCTCGGCGGGCTGGCCGCTCTGGTGGTCGTGGTGCGCGATCGCGGCGACCTGCAGACGCGCATACCGTTCGGACCGGCCATGATCGCGGGTGCTGCCGCCGCGCTCGTCGTGGTCTGAAAGCGCGGCCCGAGCGTACAGCGCGGCCGAGGCGCTGCCTCTCGGTCGGCGCCCGGGCTGCTGTGGGACGCTGAGGTGCTGCCGCTGCGCGGGCCGTCGTCGGGCGGCCCGCCACTGATCGAAGGAGGAGTCCGTGCCCACTCCCGAGTACATCCTGTCCCTGCGCGAGAAGATCGGTCATGATCTGCTCTGGCTTCCCGGAGCGACCGCCGTGGTCCTGCACGAGGGCCGGATCCTGCTGGGGCGGCGTGCGGACAACGGGAACTGGGCGCCGATCACCGGCATCGTGGATCCTGGCGAGGAGCCCGCGGCCGCTGCCGTGCGCGAGTGCCTCGAGGAAGCCGGTGTGGTCTGCGAAGTCGAGGGCCTGGCCGGTGTGAAGGCCGGGGGAGAGGTCGTCTTCCCGAACGGCGATCGATGCCGGTTCCTGGACCACACCTTCCGCTGCCGCTACGTCAGCGGCACCGCGCGCGTGAACGACGACGAGTCCACGGAGATCGACTGGTTCGACCTGGACGACCTGCCGCCCATGCGCGAGGACCTGCTGCGACGCATCCGCTGCGCCATGGACTTCGACGGCACCACGCGGTTCTCCACGGAGCCCGGTCCCTCCCAGGACCCCACGGGCGCCCACGAGCCGCCTCGGAGCTGAGAGCAGAAGAGCCGCCCCCGCCTCCGAAGAGGACGGGGACGGCTCGCGGTCTGCCGGTCGGATCAGCGCAGCGCGTTGATGTTGCGCAGGTTGGAGCGCGCCATCGAGACGGCCTCGCCGGCTCCGCCGTTCATCACGACCTTGCTGATCGCGGTCGCGAAGCCGAAGACCTGGTCCGAGGAGATCTGCGGCGGCATGGACAGGGCATTCGGGTCGGTGATGACCTCCACGAGCGAGGGGCCCTGGTGCGCCAGCGCCTCGCGCAGGGCGGGCTCGACCTCCTTGGCCTTGATCACGCGCCGGGACTGGAAGCCCATGGCGGTTGCGACCTGGGAGTAGTCCGTGTCCGGGACGTCCACGCCGAAGTCGGGCAGCCCGTCCACGAGCTGCTCGAGCTTGACCATGCCGAGCGTCGAGTTGTTGAAGAGCACGACCGTCAGCGGCAGCCGGTAGGTGGCCGCCGTGACGAGCTCGCCCAGCAGCATGGACAGGCCGCCGTCGCCGGACATGGAGATGACCTGCCGGTCCGGGTAGGCGAACTGCGCGCCGATCGCATGCGGCAGGGCGTTGGCCATGGTGCCGTGCTTGAAGGAGCCGATGATCCGGCGGGTTCCCAGCGGGCGGATGTAACGGGCCTGCCACACATTGGTCATGCCGGTGTCGGCGGTGAACACCGCGTCCTGCGCGGCCACCTCGTCCAGCACGCTGGCCACGTACTCCGGATGGATCGGGGAGAGCCTCTTGACGTTGCGGGTGTAGGCGCCCACGGCATGGTTCATGATCCGGTCGTGGCGCTTGAGGGTCTTCTTGAGGAAGGACCGGCTGCGCTTGCGCTTGAGCAGCGGAAGCAGCCCCTGCACGGTGGCCAGGGTGTCGCCGTGCACGGGGTAGTCGACCTGGGTGCGGCGCCCCAGCACAGAGGCGTCGCGGTCGACCTGGATGGTCAGGGTGTCCGGCAGGAACTGGTCGTAGGGGAAGTCGGTGCCGAGCATGACCATGACATCGGCATCCTTCATGCCCTCCGCGGCCGCGCCGTAGCCGAGCAGGCCGGTCATGCCGACGTCGAACGGGTTGTCGAACTGGATCGCGTCCTTGCCGCGCAGCGAGTGCCCGATCGGAGCGCCCAGCACATCGGCGAGCTCGATCACGGCGTCGTGGGCGTCGCGGACGCCGTCGCCGACGAACAGGGCGACGTTGTCGGCCTTGTTCAGGACCCCGGCCAGCTCGACCAGGCAGTCGGTGTCCGGGACCACGCTGGCGCCCATGACCGGCTTCCACTGCGGGGTCTCGGCGGTCGCCTCGAGATCGGCGACATCGCCGGGCAGGGTCACGACGGACACGCCGTGCAGGGTCGTGGCCTTCTGGATCGCCGATCGCACCACGCGCGGGGACTGGTCGGTCGTGGAGATCATCTCCGAGTACACGGAGCACTCGTTGAACAGGCGGTCCGGGTGGGTCTCCTGGAAGAAGGACTGCCCGATCTGCGCCGAGGGGATGTGCGAGGCGATGGCCAGCACGGGCGCCCCGGTGCGCTGGGCGTCGTACAGCCCATTGATCAGGTGCAGGTTGCCGGGGCCGCAGGAACCGGCGCACACGGCCAGCTCACCGGTGAGCTGGGCGTCGGCGGCCGCGGCCATGGCCGCGCCCTCCTCATGGCGGACGTGGATCCAGTCGATCCCGCCCTGGGCGGCACCTCCGGTGCGGCGCACGGCATCGACCACGGGGTTCAGGCTGTCGCCCACGATCCCGTAGATCCGGCGGACGCCGGCCTGCTGGAGCTGGGCCACGATCTGGTCTGCGAGCTTCATATCGTCTCCTTCGGGCGCGACCGCCGGGGAGGCGGGTCGCGCATAGTCTGGAATGACACCATCGTAAGCACGCAGCGATCGGCGACGGGACGATCGTGAGGCGGCTGACATCACGCTGTCAGCGGACGACGACGGCCGCCCCTGCCTCGCGTGAGCGCGGCAGGGGCGGCCGTGGGGCTGCGCGGGTCAGCTCAGCGGGATGATCACTTGTACTCCCCGATCATGGTGGTGACGTCCAGGGCGGCATCGAGCTGGTCCTCGGTGAGCTTCTCGCCGTCCACGTAGCCGAGCTCGACGGTCGCCTCGCGGACCGTGACCTTGTTGGCCACCGCGTACTTGGCGATCTTGGCGGCGGACTCGTAGCCGATCGCCTTGTTCAGCGGGGTCACGATCGAGGGGGAGGCCTCGGCCAGGAAGCGGCAGCGGTCCTCGTTGGCGGTGAGGCCGTCGATCATCTTCTCGGCCATGACCGTGGAGGTGTTGGCCAGCAGGCGGATCGACTCGAGCAGGTTGGCGGCCATCACGGGGATGCCCACGTTGAGCTCGAACGCGCCGTTGGTGGAGGACAGCGACACAGTGGTGTCGTTGCCGATGACCTGGGCGCTGACCTGGATCGCGGCCTCGCAGATCACGGGGTTGACCTTGCCCGGCATGATCGACGAGCCCGGCTGCAGGTCCGGGATGGCGATCTCGCCCAGACCGGTGTTGGGACCGGAGCCCATCCAGCGCAGGTCGTTGTTGATCTTCATGTAGGAGTACGCGATGTTGCGCAGCTGCCCGGAGGCCTCGACCAGGCCGTCGCGGTTGGCCTGCGCCTCGAAGTGGTTGCGCGCCTCGGTGATCGGCAGGCCCGTCTCCTCGCCGAGCAGCTCGATCACGCGCGCCGAGAAGCCGTCCGGGGTGTTGATGCCGGTGCCCACAGCGGTGCCGCCGAGCGGGACCTCGGCCACACGCGGCAGCGAGGACTGGACGCGCTCGATGCCGTAGCGCACCTGCGCAGCGTAGCCGCCGAACTCCTGGCCCAGGGTCACCGGGGTGGCGTCCATGAGGTGGGTGCGTCCGGACTTCACGATGCCCGAGAACTCCTCGGCCTTCTTCTCCAGCGACGCGGCCAGGGTCTCCATGGCCGGGATCAGCTCGTTGCTCAGCGCGGAGGTCACGGCCACGTGCACGGAGGTGGGGAAGACGTCGTTCGAGGACTGCGAGGCGTTGACGTGGTCGTTCGGGTGCACGGTGACGTCCGCGGAGGCCAGCTCGTCCGAGGCCAGCTTGGAGAGGACCTCGTTGGTGTTCATGTTGGACGAGGTGCCGGAGCCGGTCTGGAAGACGTCGATCGGGAACTGGTCGTCGAACTCGCCGGCGGCCACGCGATCCGCGGCGCTGCGGATCGCCTCGGCGCGCTGGGCGTCCAGGACGCCGAGCTCCTGGTTGGCCTTGGCGGCGGCCTTCTTGACCTGGGCCAGCGCCCGGATGTGCTGGCGCTCCAGGGTCTTGCCCGAGATCGGGAAGTTCTGGACGGCGCGCTGGGTCTGAGCGCTGTAGAGGGCGTCCGCGGGTACGCGGACCTCGCCCATGGTGTCGTGCTCGATGCGGTATTCGGACGTGTTCTCAGTCATGGGGCCAGTCTAGAGTCCCGCCGGGCCGCTCGCAGGGCGGAGCGGCCCGGCCGCAGATCAGCCCTGGTGCTCGACGCCGCCGTGCTCGGGGACGTCCAGCCACGAGCCGTGGCCGAAGGTGAGCTTGGCGCGGCCGTGCTGCAGGCTGTAGCACATGCCCACGATCGCGACCCGGCCCATGGACACGGCGGAGGCGATCGAGCGGGACTGATCGAGGATGCGGTGGGCCACCATCTCGACGTTGGCCTCCACGATCTCGTCGACCGAGTCCCGGCCCGCGCGCTGGCTGTCGAGGACGGCCGGCATGATGCGCTCGACGAGCGAGCGCTGGAAGCCGCGCGGCATCTCGCCGCTGCGCACCGACTCGCGCGTGGCCGTGACGGCTCCGCAGCTGTCGTGGCCGAGGATCACGATCAGCGGGACGTTGAGCACCTCGACCGAGTACTCGAGAGTTCCGATCACGGCGTCGTCGATGACCTGCCCGGCGGTGCGGACCACGAAGGTGTCGCCCAGGCCCAGGTCGAAGATGATCTCTGCGGCCAGGCGGGAGTCCGAGCAGCCGAAGATCGTGGCGAACGGGTTCTGCGACTGCGTCAGGGACTCGCGCCGAGAGGCGTTCTGGTTCGGGTGCTCCGAGGTGCCCTCCACGAACCGGAGGTTGCCGGCCTGCAGCTTCTCCCAGGCCTGGCGAGGGGTCAGCTGCGCTGCGGCGGCAGCAGGCGCGGTTTCCGTCGTCGTCGTCGGCTGCTCGGCCGACGGTGAGGCGGCCTCGAGGGTCTCCTCGACGGCAGGTGCGGGTGACGGCTGCTCGGGGGCGGTCTGCGCGTCCGTGCGCGTTGCGGCGGTCATGGGATCCTCCTGGGTTGGATGGAAGTAGGCGGGTGT
>CAACXD010000538.1_pt1 | contig 14420 bp, 11 predicted proteins | sample 2275841 | NCBI WGS metagenome assembly CAACXD01 (sample SAMEA5312477, study PRJEB27640) | indoor metagenome | biome: indoor environment; feature: uncontrolled; material: tiles wood | place: Germany | collected 2014-07-07
GTGCTGACCGGAATCACGCGCCCCGAGCGCTGGCCTGAGCTGCGCGCCGGCAGCGTGCGCCGGCTGCTGCGCGCCTGCCAGCACATGCCCCGGGCTCTTCAGCTCGCCGACGGCTCCCGTGCCGCCCCGTCGCGCGGGCCAGCGCCGGTGATCGTGGTCGACGTCGGGGCGAGCCTGGAGGAGGACGAGGAGCTGGTCTCGGAGATCGAGATGCCGCGGCGATCGGCGGCCACCACCGCCGCGCTGGCCGAGGCCGACCTGGTGCTGGCCGTCTGCTCGGCCGAGGTGCTCGGGATCCCGCGTGCGGCCCGGGCGCTTCCGGGACTGCTCGAGCTCACGCCGGCCCCGGTCATGCTCGTGGCCAACCGGGTGCGCCGCTCTGCCGCCGGAAGCTCGCCCCGGGCCGCCCTGAAGGAGGCATGGGCGGCCATCGGCGCACCGGGGCAGTGGGACGCCCACCTGTCCTGGGAGCCGAAGACCGTGGATGCGGCGGCCCTTGCCGGCTCCGTGCTGGCAGAATCCGCGCCGTCGTCGAGCCTGCGCGCGCAGCTGCGCGATCTGGCCGGCTCGGTGCTGCGCCGCCTGGACGGAGATCTGGGCCCTGAGCAGGATGCGGAGGAGATCGAGGACGTCCGCGGAACCCGTCTGGGACGGGCCGTGGGAGGCTGGCTGCGCCGGTGATAGCCTCGAAGCCACGATCCTGTGCGGGCAATGCCGCCCGCTGCAGCGGAAGGAGCCCGAGCGCGTGTCCCTCGTCGAGCTGAGCAGCCGCGATGGATTCTCCGAGGAGGCCGTCGAGCACCTCCATCTGCTCGTGGGCGAGTGGCAGATGCTCGCCGATCTGGGCTTCGGCGATGTCCACCTGACCTTCCCCGATCGCAGCTTCGAGCCCGCTCCGGGCGCCATGCGCCTGCCGGCTCGCGACACGGACTTCCTGATCCTCGATCACGCCCGGCCGGGGACCACGCAGACCCTTTTCCCTGCTGACCAGATCGGCCAGCATCTCGGCCCCCCGCTCAGCGCTCTGCTGCGCGAGATCTGGGGCACTGCCGGTGTGAGCTCCCACCGCAACACGGGCCAGCGGCTGCTGCCGGGGCTGGCTGCCGACGTCCAGGCCTTAGTGACCACCGTCGTCTTCGACGGGCAGCCGATCGCGCTGCTGTCGCTGATCTCGGAGCGCAGCATCGGGACCACGACCTCTCCGGGGGAGCAGAGCTATCGCGAGGTCGCCGCTCAGCTGATGCGCATGGCGGGGACGGGGCAGTGGCCTCAGGCCGGCACCCAGCCGTCGCCCCGGCGCGGCAATCCGCGCGTGGGCGATGGCGTCATCAGACTGGACCAGGACGACCGCGTCTCCTTCATGTCCCCCAATGCCGTCTCCGCGGTCGCCCGACTGGGCGCCGGGGAGGCCGCGCTCGGGCAGCGGCTCACGGAGGCGCTGGGCTCCGGAGCCTTCGCGGGGGAGCAGGTCGACGAGGGCCTGATGGGCGTGCTGCGCGGTCGGGTCCCCAGCCACGCGGAGGTCCGCCGGGGCCGCGTGGTCGTGATGTTCCGCTCGGTCCCGCTGTCCGAGGACGGTCAGCGGGTCGGTGCGCTGCTGCTGTGCCGCGATGTCTCCGAGCTGCGTCGGCGCGAGCGCGAGCTGTCCTCCAAGGACGCCGCCATCCGCGAGACGCACCACCGCGTGAAGAACAGCCTGCAGGCCGTGGCGGCCATGATGCGCATGCAGTCGCGCCGCGCAGACAGCCCGGAGGCCCGGCGCGGGCTGTCGGAGGCCATGCGACGGCTCGAGGCCGTCTCGGCGGTGCATGAGACGCTGTCGCACACTCCCGAGGGCTCGGTGGACTTCGACGAGCACTTCAGCCGCCAGATCCGTGCGATCGCCGAGCTGGCCGCCACCGGGCAGACCGTGCGCACGCGCGTCACGGGGAGGTTCGGCCGGCTGCCGGGTCAGCAGGTGACGGCCATGGCCCTGGTGCTCAACGAGATGCTCACCAATGCCGTGGAGCACGGGCTGAGCGGTCGCGACGGCACGATCGAGGTCAGCGCGCAGCGCCGTGATCCGGACCCCTCGACCTGCCGGGAGGCTCGCGCCGAAGGCCGTCCGGTTCCGTGCGCGGAGCTGGTCGTGACGATCGCCGACGACGGCGTGGGCATGGAACCCTCCATGAGCAGCGGACGATGGTCGGCCGATGAGCCCGAGGGATCGTCGATGCCCTCCGCGGGGCTGGGGAGCCGGATCGTGCGCAGCCTGGTGCTGGGGGAGCTCGACGGATCGGTGAGCTGGCGCCCCGGAGACGACACCGGCACGGTCATCGAGATGACCGTGCCGGTGTACGAGGCCTCGTCGTGACGAGGCGATGAGCTGATCAGGAAGCGCGGCGAGCGCGGGCGTTGCGGCGCTTGAGGGAGCGGCGCTCGTCCTCGCTCATGCCGCCCCAGACCCCGGCGTCCTGGCCGGAGGACATGGCCCACGAGAGGCATTCGTCCATGACGTCGCAGGTGCGGCACACGGCCTTGGCCTCCTCGATCTGGAGCAGGGCCGGGCCGGTGTTGCCCACGGGGAAGAACAGCTCCGGGTCCTTCTCGAGGCAGGCTGCGTGTGAACGCCAATCCATGACGATTCGACTCCTTTCAGAAGGCACGCGACGGCCGGGCAGGGGCAATGCCCGGCGAGGTGAGGGGTGCCCTGGAGGGCGGGTGACAGGTCGTCAGCGACCCGTTCAAGATTTCCTCCACTTTTCCATGTGAACGGCACGTGAACAAGGGGTTGGGACATTCGTCACACCCCTTCCGGACGGGGATCTCGGGGGTGAATTCCCGAATCCCCGGAGATTTCCTGAAGCCCGCTGCGAGCGCCGATCACGCGGCCGGGTCGTCGGGCGGGATCGGCCTTCGTGGACGTGGTCGGTGCCCTGCGGCGATACGCTGATGCGGCAAGGAGCCGCGCGAGTCCGCGGCTGCCCCGAAGACCCTTCCAGGAGCTGCCCGTGGCATCCGCCGGTCACCGAGACGCCGCCGAGGCCGCTCGGCCTCTGCGCCCCCAGGCCCTCGTGCCCCTGGTGGTGATTGTGGCCGCCGAGTCGGTGGTGGTCTTCGCCGGCGCGCTGTGGATGCTCTCCGGGCTGTTCACGGGCCACGCCGCCTCCGCGGTCACCACGCTGATGCTCACCGTCCTGCTGGCAGTCGGAGGGCTGTGGGTGGCGCGCACCTCCATGGCGCTGTGGGCCGGCAGGCGCTGGCCCCGTGCCGCGGCGCTGACCTTCCAGCTGTTCGCGGTGATCATCGCCGTGGCGATCCTCCTGCCGCTGAGCCGGTGGCTCGCCCTTCTCGTGGCGGCGGCCGCGCTGGTCGCGGGCGGCTCCCTCTTCCGCCAGGACGTCGTGGACTGGACCACGCAGGACGTCGCGCCGGATCGGCGCTGACGGTCAGTCTCCGTCGTCCCGCCCAGCCCGTGAGCAGTCCGTGACCGGTCGCACGGCCGGGTGTGGCAAGCGCCTCATCATGCGCGTCCCACAGGAGCTCCCAGGATCGCTCCGGTACCGTGGGGGCCACGCCGACCGGTCGCGCTGCGTCGCGCCGGGTGAGATGTGGTCCGTCGCCCGAGCAGGTTCGGAAGCGGACCGGAACGGGAGAGACTGCATGAATGCTGACCTCGTGGTCGTCGGATCGGGCCTGTTCGGGCTCACCGTCGCCGAGCGCGCTGCGGATGAGCTGGGCCTGAAGGTCGTCATCCTGGACCGCCGCTCGCACATCGGAGGCAACGCCTACTCCGAGAAGGAGCAGCGCACCGGGATCGAGGTGCACCGCTACGGCGCTCACCTCTTCCACACCTCGAACGAGCGCGTGTGGGAGTACGTGAACCGGTTCACCACGTTCACGGACTACGTGCACAAGGTGTACACGCGCCACAACGGCGAGGTGTTCCCCATGCCGATCAATCTCGGCACGATCAACCAGTTCTTCCGCTCGGCCTACTCACCGGGCGAGGCCAGGGAGCTGATCCGCGAGCAGGCCGGCGAGCTGGCGGGCACCGACCCGCAGAACCTCAACGACAAGGGCATCCAGCTGATCGGACGCCCCCTCTACGAGGCGTTCATCAAGCACTACACGGCCAAGCAGTGGCAGACCGCCCCCGAGGACCTGCCCGCAGAGATCATCAAGCGGCTGCCCGTGCGCTACACGTACGACAACCGCTACTTCAACGACACCCACGAGGGGCTGCCGACCGACGGCTACACCGCCTGGCTCGAGCGCATGGCGGATCATCCGAACATCGAGGTCCGGCTGGACACCGACTTCTTCGACGACTCGCACGAGTTCTCCAAGTCCAAGGTCGTCGGCCAGGTCCCCGTGATCTACACCGGCCCGGTGGACCGCTACTTCGACTTCGTCGAGGGCGATCTGTCCTGGCGCACGATCGACCTGGAGGAGGAGGTCCTGGAGATCGAGGACTTCCAGGGCACCTCCGTCATGAACTACCCGGACGCCGACGTCCCCTTCACCCGCATCCACGAGTTCCGCCACTTCCACCCGGAGCGGGACTACACCAAGGACGCGACCGTGATCATGCGCGAGTTCTCGCGCTTCGCCGAGAAGGGCGATGAGCCCTACTACCCGGTCAACACCACGGTGGACCGCGAGAAGCTGCTCGCCTACCGCGACCTGGCCGCCGGCGAGTCCTCGGTCCTGTTCGGAGGGCGGCTGGGCACCTACAAGTACCTGGACATGCACATGGCCATCGGAGCCGCGCTGTCCATGGTGGACAACAGGATCGCCCCCCACTTCCGGGGCGGGGAGCGGATCACGAGCGGAGGCATCGACGCGTGAGCGAGCAGAACGGCAGCACCGGCGCCGAGCAGGACGCCCAGGGCTTCCTGGGCCGGATCACCAACGCGCCGTCGTCGTCGCAGGGCTCCCTGCGCGAGGTGGCCCGGGTGGTCCTGCCCGAGGCCAAGGACCTCGACGCGCTCCCGCTGTACGTCGACGGGCCGCTGAGGAAGGAGCGCTCCTCCGGCTCGTCAGACGAGGTCGCCGAGCACCCGGACGACATCCTGAGCCGGCGCTCCATGCGCATCCGCTCGGGGCGCCGCGTCTCCTTCGGCTCGTACTTCAATGCGTTCCCAGCCTCGTACTGGCGCCGCTGGACGGTCGCCGAGAAGGTCGTGCTGTCCGTGGCCACCACCGGCGCCGGCTCCCTGATCGTCTACCGCTCGAACGCCCGCGGCATCTCCCAGCGCGTGGAGAACGTGCGGCTGCCCGGCGGCTCGCAGACCAGCGAGTTCGACCTCACCCTGGCGCCGTTCGGCGACGGCGGCTGGTACTGGTTCGACCTGATCGCCGATGAGGAGGGCATGGTCCTCGACTCGGCCGCCTGGTCGGTTCCGGACACGGCCCCCCAGGGGACCGTGACCCTGGGCGTCACGACGTTCAACCGCCCGGACTACTGCGTGAACACGATCCGCACGATCGCTGAGGCCGACGGCTTCGACGACGTCCTGGACGAGCTGATCATCGTGGACCAGGGCAACAGGCTCGTGGAGGACGAGGACGACTTCGCCGAGGCCGAGAAGGCCATGGGCGGGAAGCTGCGCATGATCCGCCAGGGCAATCTGGGCGGCTCGGGCGGCTTCTCCCGCAACATGTACGAGGTCGTGCAGGGACGCGCGGACGGCTCGGCCTCCGACTACGTCCTGATCCTCGACGACGACATCCTCCTGGAGACCGAGGGCGTCCTGCGCGCCGTCGCCTTCGCGGACTTCTGCCGCACTCCCACGATCGTGGGCGGGCACATGTTCGACATGTACAACCGCCCGGTGCTCAACGGCTACGCCGAGGTCGTCGACCGCTACCGCTTCCTGTGGGGCCCGATCGAGCATCTGGGCGGCATCGACTTCTCGGAGGCGGGCCTGCGCTCGCGACCGAACCTGCACCGCCGCTGGGACGCCGACTACAACGGCTGGTGGATGTGCCTGATCCCGCGCAAGGTGCTGCAGGACGTCGGGCTGTCGCTGCCGGTGTTCATCAAGTGGGACGACTCCGAGTACTCGCTGCGCGCCGCCGAGGCCGGGTACCCGACCGTCTCCCTGCCCGGGGCGGCCGTGTGGCACGTGTCCTGGATGGACAAGGACGACGCCGTCGACTGGCAGGCCTACTTCCACGAGCGCAACCGCCTGATCGCGGCCCTGCTGCACTCGCCGTTCCCGCGCGGCGGGCGCATGGTGCGCGAGTCCCTGGCCGTGGACACCAAGCACACGGTCTCCATGCAGTACTACGCCGCAACGTGCGTGCTGATGGCCATCGAGGACGTCCTGCGCGGCCCCGAGGGCCTGCACGGGATGATCGGCACCAGGATGCCGGAGATCCGCTCCCTGAAGTCCGAGTTCTCGGACGCCCAGTTCAGCCAGGACCAGGGCGCGTTCCCGGCGGCCAAGCGGCGTCGTCCGCCCAAGCGCCGCGGCCTGCCCAAGCCGCCGGCCTACTGGCAGCTGCCGCCGTGGGCGGTCAAGACCCTGCTCAAGCAGACGGTCCTGCCGGTGCGCGAGCTGGCGCAGAGCCATCCCGAGGAGTGGGTCGCCCACCAGGACGGCAAGTGGTACCACCTGGCCACCCTGGACTCGGCCGTGGTCTCCAATGCCGACGGCACCGGTGCGGCCTGGCACAAGCGCGACCCCAAGGCGGTGCGCGAGCTCACCGCCCGCAGCGCCAAGCTGCACGCCGAGCTGCTCTCGCGCTGGGACTCGCTGTCCGAGCAGTACCGCGAGGCTCTGGGCGAGATCACCTCGCCCGAGGCGTGGGCGAAGACCTTCGAGGACAACCCGCCGGTGGACGTCCAGCGCTGATCCGCGGCGCATGACCGATCCACCACGACGACGGGCGCAGCGGCGCACCCAGCCGCTGCGCCCGGCGTCGTCGTGATCCCAGCGCACGGCCGCCCCAGCGCCGCAGTGCGCGCACTGACGCAAGGAGCAAGGATGAGCACGACAGCGCCGGAGCTGATGACACCCGGCAAGGGACGCGGACTGCTGGACGTCTTCCGGAACCGCTATCTGCTGAGGCTGCTGGTCGACAAGGAGATCCAGGTCCGCTATCGCGGGACCGTGCTGGGCCTGGTGTGGTCCTATCTCAAGCCGGCCGTGCAGTTCTTCGTCTACTACATCGCGATGGGCATCTTCCTGGAGCTCGAGAAGGGCCTGGAGAACTTCGCGATCTACCTGTTCTCCGGGATCGTGCTGATGAATCTCTTCGGGGAGATCTTCGGCAATGCCTCGCGGTCCATGACGGACAACGGCGGGCTGCTGAAGAAGATCTACCTGCCGCGGCAGCTCTTCCCGGTGGCCAATCTCTTCGTGGCCCTGGTGCACTTCCTGCCGCAGCTGCTGATCCTGCTCATCGCATGTCTGGCCGCAGGATGGCACCCGGGGCCCAAGCAGTTCCTGTGCATGATCGCCGGATTCTTCATCGTCGCGATCTTCGCCCTGGGCCTGGGACTGATCTTCGCCACGCTCAACGTCTTCTTCCGCGATGCGGAGAACTTCGTGGACCTGATCCTCATGGTCTCCACGTGGGCGTCCCCGGTGCTCTACCCCTTCACCATGGTCCAGGACAAGCTGCCGCAGTGGGTGTACTACATCTACTTCGCCAATCCGCTGACCGTGGCCGTCGAGCTGTTCCACTACGGGTTCTGGTTCGCCTCAGTGGAGCTCGAGCAGCCGCGCTGGCACGTGGCCGATCACCTGATGACGTTCTGGACCCCGTTCGCCCTGCTGGTGTCCGTGGCTGCCGTGCTCGTCGGCGATCGCATCTTCCGCCGCTACGAGGGCAACTTCGCCCAGGAGCTCTGATCCCCATGACCGCTCTTCCCTTCAAGAAGCCCGGTGCCGTCTTCACCGAGGACTCCGTGGCCATCCGCGTGGATCACGTGGTCAAGTGGTTCACCCTGCGCCACACGCGCTCCATCAAGGAAGCCGTGCTGTGGATCCTGCGCGGGCGCAAGAACGACCTCTCGGACAAGTTCAAGGCCCTCGACGACATCACCTTCGACATCCACGACGGTGAGACCGTGGCGCTGCTGGGCTTCAACGGCTCGGGCAAGTCGACGTCGCTGAAGATGATCTCCGGGGTCATGCACCCCGATTCCGGCAGCGTGGGCACCCGTCGCAAGGTGGCCGGCCTGATCGAGGTCGGCGCCGGATTCCACCCGGATCTGTCGGGGCGCGACAACGTCTATCTCAACGGCGCGATCCTGGGTATGGACAAGGAGGAGATCGACGCCAAGTTCGACGAGATCGTGGCCTTCTCCGAGATCGGGGAGTTCATCGACACGCAGGTGAAGTTCTACTCCTCGGGCATGTACCTGCGCCTGGCCTTCGCGGTGGCGATCCACACCGACCCGGAGGTCTTCCTGGTCGACGAGATCCTCTCCGTGGGCGATGAGCCCTTCCAGAAGAAGTGCATCCGGCGCATCAAGGACCTGGTGCGCCGCGGCAAGACCCTCGTGGTCGTCTCCCACGACCTGGATCTGATCATGGACATCTGCGAGCGCGGCATCGTGCTCGAGCACGGGAAGATCGTCTTCGACGGCTCCTCCGTGGGCGCGGTGGCCATGCTGCGCGATCGCCCCGTCGAGGAGGTCCAGCGGGAGCAGAACGAACGCGTGGAGCGCCGCCTGCACTGGAAGCGCGTGGACCGGGAGAAGGCGGCCGAGGAGGCCGCCGAGCGCGGGGAGGCCTACGTGCCCGAGTACGACCCCGAGCTCGACGACCCCGCAGATCTGGACGACCCCTCGAAGGTGCGCCGGACCAAGGGCCTGTGAGGAACGAGGGTCGTGCAGGCGCACTGAAGGGGGCCGGTCATCCGACCGGCCCCCTTCATCGTCTCCTGAGGTCGAGCCTCAGGCCCCTGTGATGAGACCCGGGTGCAGCTCGTCGACCGTGGCCACCCCCAGCAGGTGCATGGTCACGCGCATCTCCTGCTCGAGCAGCTCGAGCGCGCGCTCCACGCCCTCCTGCCCGCCGGCCATGAGCCCGTAGAGATAGGCGCGACCGATCAGCGTGAAGTCCGCCCCCAGGGCCAGGGCGATGATCGCGTCCGTGCCGGAGAGGATGCCCGAGTCGTAGATGATCTCCGCGTCCGGGCCGAGGGCCTCGCGGATGCGCGGCAGCGCACGCAGCGGCTGGACCACGCGGTCGAGCTGGCGGCCGCCGTGGCTGGAGACCACGACGCCGTCGGCGCCGGCGGCCACGGCCCGCTGGGCGTCCTCGACGCCGAGCACGCCCTTGAGGAAGAGCTTGCCCGGCCAGACCGAGCGGATCCACTCGAGGTCCTCGAAGTCCAGGGTCGGCTCGAACATCGAGTTGATGACCTCGGGAAGGGAGGCGCCGCTGCCGGAGAGCGAGGCGAAGCTCAGGGGGTCCGTGCTCAGGAAGTTCAGCCACCATTCCGGGCGGTAGGAGGCATCCAGCACGGTGGACAGGCGCAGCTTGGGCGGGATGGTCATGCCGTTGCGGGTGTCGCGCAGGCGGAGTCCGGCCACGGGGGTGTCGGCGGTGACCAGCAGGGTGTCGTAGCCGGTCTCCCAGGCGCGGCGCACCAGCTCCTCGGAGGCGCGGCGGTCCTTCCAGAGGTAGAGCTGGAACCAGCGCCGTCCCTCGCCGGAGACCTCGGCGACCTGCTCCACCGAGCGGGTGCCCATGGTCGAGAGGCTGAACGGGATGTCGAAGCGCCTCGCGGCGGCCGCCCCGGCGTCCTCGCCCTCGCTGTGCATGAAGCGGGTGAAGCCGGTGGGCGCGATGCCCACGGGCAGGGCCGACTCACCGCCGGCGATGCGCACCCGCAGGTCCACCTCGCCGATCCCGCGCAGGACCCGTGGGGTCAGTTCGACCGCGTCAAAGGCCCGGCGGGACCCGCGGGCGGTCTGCTCGGACAGGGCGGCGCCGTCGACGTAGTCGAAGGCCGCCTTGGGCGTCCGGCGCTGTGCGATGCGCCGGAGGTCGCCGATGTCGGCGGCGCGCTGCAGCCGGTGCGCCCGATCCGGCAGGCCGGGGCGCTCGAAGGACAGCAGCGGTCGCAGCTCGGACCAGCGCGGGACCTGGCGGGAGAGGCGGGTGCGGTTCATGTCAGTGGGCTCCTGTGGTCTGGGGGTCGGGGGAGAGGCGGGATCCGAGGATCACCGCGAGCAGCGAGATGAGGCAGGCGGCGCTGACGGCGACGGCACCGGCCAGCACGCGTCCGCCGGCCAGGTCGATGATCCACACGAGCGCTGCAGGCGTCAGCCCGGCCACGATCGCGCCGTTGACCTCTCGGGCGATCGCGATCCCGCTGTAGCGCTCGGCGGCGGGGAACAGCTGCGCCAGGAAGGCGCCCTGGGAGCCCGAGGTGAGGGCGATGACCAGTCCGTAGCCGCCGGCGATGGCCACGGCGGCCACGACGGCGCTGCCGCTGGAGAGCCCGAGCAGCAGGGGGAAGGCGTAGGCGGCGCCGATGGCGCAGCCGAGTCCGAGGATCCTGGCGGCGCCGAAGCGGTCGGTGGCCGCGCCTCCGAACGGCGTGGCCACGACGCCGACGAGGCTGCCGAGCGTCACTGCCAGCAGTGCAGGGGTGCGCTCCAGGCCCACCTGCGGGGAGGTCATCAGGGAGATGGCGAACACGGCCATGGCGTAGTTGAGGCAGTTGTGCCCGGTCATGGCCAGGAAGCCGATGAGCAGCTCGCGCGGGCTGCGGCGCAGCAGTTCCATGACGGGCAGCTTGGTGCGCCCCTGCTCCGCGTCCTCGACGGCGGCGCGGTACTCCGGGGTCTCCTCCAGGTTGCGGCGGATGAAGATCGCCAGCAGGAACAGCACGGCCGAGACCAGGAAGGGCAGCCGCCAGGCCCAGCCGAGCAGGGCCTGATCGCCCAGGCTGGCTGCGGCCAGGAAGGCGGCGGTGGCCAGGGCGATGCCGGCCGGGGGAGTGGACAGCACGAGAGAGGTGTAGAGCCCCTTGCGCTTCGGCGGTGCGAACTCGGCGACGATCGTCATGGCACCCGCCAGCTCGGCACCGGCGCCCATGCCCTGGATCAGGCGCAGCAGCACCAGCAGGACGGGGGCCAGGGCGCCGATCGCCTGGGCAGTCGGCAGCGCGCCGATGCCGACGGTCGCGATGCCCATGAGGATGATCGTGATGAGCATGGCCGGACGCCGTCCCATGGCATCGCCGATATGCCCGATCACCAGTCCGCCCACAGGGCGTGCGATGAACCCGACGGCGAAGGTCAGGAAGGCGGCCATGGTGGCGCCGGTGTCCGTGCCGGCGAAGAACAGCGGAGCGATCACCAGCCCTGCGGCCGCGCCGTAGAGGGCGTAGTCGTACCACTCGATCAGGGTGCCGGTGACGGCGGCGAACACGGCGCGGCGGGCCCCGGGGGTGAGTCGATCCGGGGCCTCGGCGGCGGGCGCGGTGGTGGAGTCGTCCATGAAAGATATTTCTACGTGACAGTGATATCTTTCACAAGTGGTCAGTGCGCAGAAGAAACCCTCCCTGAAGGCCGAGATCGCGGCCGCGCTGCGCTCGCAGATCCTCGAAGGGGCGCTTCAGCCCGGGGAGCGCGTGATCGAGCCCGAGCTGGCCCAGCGCTTCGGCGCCTCCAAGACGCCGGTGCGCGAGGCCCTGCAGCTGCTGGTCTCCGAGGGCCTGGTGGAGGTGCTGCCCAAGAAGGGCTACCGCATCCGGGGCATGGAGCTGACGGATCTCCGTGAGGTCCTGGAGCTGCGCACCCTCCTGGAATCCCGAGCAGCCGCCCGCTGCGCGCGCTGGGCGGATCCCGAGCAGGTCGAGGACCTCACGCGGCGGTGGGAGGCTCAGCGCGATGCGCTGGGACTCGAGCCGCTCGAGCGGACGCTGCGCGCCCGGGACTTCCACGCGGGCATCGCCCAGGCCGCAGGCAGCCATCGCATGTCCGTCATTCTGGCTCTTCCACTTTGAGCGTGGTGCCCCGGCAGAAAGGGGGCTCGTAGCCCTGCGAGCATAGGTGTTGTCGAGACATCAATGCGGGAGGACTACGAGCCTTGTCCCAGAGTACGTGCGCGCCCGATGCGGCGTCGATCCTGTTCAACCTCGAGGGCCACCAGGTCGTGTCCGTCGAACGCACCCCGAGCGGGCGTCGAGTGCTCATCGAGCCGATCGCGGCAGAGGCGGCCTGCCCGGACTGCGGGGTGCTCTCGAGTCGGATCCAGGCGAGGCCCGTGCACCGGGTGAAGGACGTGTCCTGCGGCGGGGAGCTGGTGGCCGTGCGGGTGCGCAAGCGGCGCCTGCGCTGCCCGGAGGGTGCTTGCCCCCGGGTGTCGTTCACGCAGACCACCGAGCAGATCCCGCTGCGGGCAAGGCTGACGACCCGGCTGGTAGCCAGCCTCGCCCAAGCCGCGTCCTGCGAGCTGCGGGCAGTGACGGGACTGGCCGCGGCTGGGCAGGTCTCCTGGACCACAGTCATGCGCATCCTGGGGGCCACCGTACGGGTGGACGGGGACATCGACCGGCGTCTGGTGCGCCGGCTGGGCATCGACGAGCACCGCTTCCGCACGGTGCGCTACCTGGCTGATGAGACCGGCCGGATCAAGCGCGTGGAGCCGTGGTCGATCGTGTTCACCGACCTGGACACCGGCACGATCCTCGACATCGTCGACGGCCGCCGCGGAGCCACCGTCCGCCGGTGGCTGGCCGAACGACCCCGCTGGTGGCGAGCCAGGGTTCAGCTGGTGGCTATCGACATGTCCGCTGAATTCCGCGCCGCCGTACGCTTCGCGCTGCCCAGGGCGGTGATCACCGTGGATCACTTCCACGTCGTGGCCCGAGCCAACCAGATGATCACCGAGGTGCGCCGACGGCGCAGTCAGACCCTGTACGGGAGGCGTGGGCGCAACGCTGATCCGGCCTACCGGTACCGGAAGCTGCTGACCTGCAACCAGGAGAACCTCTCGGTGGCCCAGCGTGGGCGACTCGCCGAGATCGTCGAGGCCGACCTGGAGCTCGGGGTGGTGTGGGGCATCAAGGAGCACGTGCGGCAGCTGTTGCGGGCCACGGACACGGCCGGCTTCCAGCGGGCCTGGGCCGAGCTGGAGCACGCGGTGAAGGCCACCCGGATGCCCGAGGCCAAGTCGCTGTTCGCGACCCTGGAGGCCTGGCGCAGGCCGCTGTTGACGTTCTGCCGCACCCGGGTCACCAACGCTCGTAGCGAGGCGGCGAACCTGACGGCGAAGAACATCAAGCGCATCGGCCGCGGCTACACCAATCACGCCAACTATCGCACCCGGATACTGTTGTACACGGCCGCCCGAAAGGCCGGCTGAACACCTGCCACCACGCTCAAAGTGGAAGAGCCCGGATACCAGCACGGCGCCGGTGATGGCGGTGGCCCAGGTGACGCCGTCGGGGCGCAGAGCCTCGATGTAGGCCACCGACTCCCCGACGAACGGCGCCATCAGGTGGATCCCCAGCGCCACGCCGGCCACGAGCCCGGCGGTGCGCGAGGCGATGTCCATGACGCGTCCGGCGGCGGAGAGGTACCAGCCGGTGATCATGTCCTGGGCCGCGCCGTAGGCGGTGATCCCGGCCAGCCACGCCGCCAGCGCGGCCACGATGCACGGGGCCGTCTGGGCGTCGTCGATCACAGCGGTCGCGGCGGTGGCCCCGAGCACTGCGGTGAGCCCCGCGGCGGCCAGGGAGAAGATGCCGGGGGAGCGCAGGTGCTGCATCGCGGCGAAGGCGGCATAGGCGGCCACCGACAGCATCCCGGCGCACAGCGTCGTGGCCGCGGTGCCGCCCATGAGCAGGCAGAACCCCACGCCCAGGAGGCTGAGCCCGGCTGCGGGGATCGCATGCCGAGCACCGGCGTGCTGAGCGCATCCGGGCCCGTCGGCCTCCCGGGACCCGAGCTCGGCCAGGCACTCGCGCACGGTGCGCCGGCCCTGGGCGAGGTCGTCGAGCATGGCCGTGATGCGCCGACGCAGCTCGAGGTCAAGGGAGCCCGGCGGCGCCTCGGAGACGTGGGTGATCGCAGCACTCGTGCCGCGACCGGGGCGGCTGAGAATGATCTGGCCCATGGTCACCCCGACGGTGGCGTCGTCCACTCCGGCGCTGCGCAGCGCACGCTGCAGGCACGTGGTCGTGGCGGCGGAGCTGGCCCCGCCGCGGATCAGCGCCTCGCCCAGCAGCACGGCCAGGCGGAAGGCGTCGTCGTCTCGTGAAGGCATGGCCAGGACGCTAGCGACGCCCCCGGCGCAGGGGCTGGGCCAGCGGTGCTCAGCACCGGCGGGCGGAGTGTGAATCGCCTGGACTGCGCCTTTCCCGCTCCTGACGACGCCCCGCCGGTCCCGCTAGCCCGCGCCTACGTGCGGAAATGCGCAATGCGCCTGCTCAAGGGCATGTGGCCACGCAGGCGCGGGGGA
>CAACXD010000275.1_pt1 | contig 14299 bp, 10 predicted proteins | sample 2275841 | NCBI WGS metagenome assembly CAACXD01 (sample SAMEA5312477, study PRJEB27640) | indoor metagenome | biome: indoor environment; feature: uncontrolled; material: tiles wood | place: Germany | collected 2014-07-07
CCCATGCACCGCCCGGCCTCGTTCACCGTGGTCGATCTCCAGGGCGGCCGCCGGGAGGAGAGCTTCGAGGTCCAGGGCGCGGGGTACTGTTACGAGATGCGCGAGGCCACCCGCTGCGTCCAGGAGGGCCTGCAGGAATCGCCCGTGATGCCGTGGGCCGACACCCTGCGGCAGATGGAGCTGCTGGATGAGATGCGCGCCCAGATCGGGCTGCGCTACCCGGGCCACGACTGCCCCGCCGCCTAGAATCTCCACCATGACCACTCAGACGCAGACCGCCCCGGATTCCGCCGCAGCTCGCGAGAGGCTGCGCGAGCTCATCGTCGAGCTCGCCGTCGTGCGCGGACGGGTCACCCTGGCCTCCGGCATGGAGGCCGACTACTACATCGATCTGCGCCGCGTGACCCTGCAGCACGAGGCCTCCCGTCTGGTGGGGCAGGTCATGCTGGAGCTGCTGGATGACGCCGGCATCGAGTTCGACGCCGCCGGCGGGCTGACCATGGGCGCCGACCCCGTCGGCTCGGCGATCATGCGTGCCGCCGGAGACGCCGGGCGTCCCATCGACACCTTCGTGGTGCGCAAGGCGCAGAAGTCCTACGGCATGGGGCGCCAGGTCGAGGGCCCCTCGGTCGAGGGCCGCCGCGTCGTCGTGGTGGAGGACACCTCCACCACGGGCGGCTCCGCGCTGACCGCGGTCGAGGCGCTGCAGCGCGCCGGGGCGGAGGTGGTCGCCGTCGCGATCATCGTGGACCGCGCCACCGGCGCCAAGGAGCGCATCGAGGAATCCGCCGGGGTGCCCTGCCTGTTCGCCTTCGGCAAGGACGAGCTCGGGCTTGACTGAGCCTCCGGCGGAAGGCGAGGTGCACCAGATCGGCGTCGGCCCGTGGGAGGGTCCATGGCCGGCCGGCGAGCACTGGGACCCCGAGCTGCTGCGCCACGGCGACCGCCGCAACGTGGTCGACGAGTTCCGCTACTGGCGGCTGGAGGCCATCGTGGCCGCCCTCGACGAGCGGCGCCACGGCTTCCACGTGGCGATCGAGAACTGGGGCCACGACTTCAACATCGGCTCGGTGGTGCGCACCGCGAATGCCTTCCTGGCCAGGGAGGTGCACATCATCGGGCGCCGCCGCTGGAACCGGCGCGGGGCCATGGTGACGGATCGCTACCAGCATCTGCGCCACCACCCCAGCACTGAGCAGTTCCTGGCCTGGGCCCGGCAGGAGGGGCTGCCGGTGATCGCGGTGGACAACGTGGCAGGCTCCGAGCCGCTCGAGCTCTTCGACCTGCCGCAGCGCTGCGTCCTGCTGTTCGGGCAGGAGGGCCCCGGCGTCTCGCCCGAAGTCCTGGAGGCGGCAGCGGCCACCGTGGCGATCGAGCAGTTCGGCTCGACCCGCTCGATCAATGCCGGTGCCGCGGCAGCCGTGACGATGCATGCGTGGATCCGACGGCATGTCCACGGGCAGATCCCCGCTGGTGAGAGCTGAGACCTGCCTCTCTAGAACTGCTTTTGCATCTATATAAGTGCGAATTCATCGTACCGACGCGTAGCACCGCGTCATAGTCCGCTGCGACCGGCGCGAACAGGTGTGATCGCGGTCGTGTCCTGAAAATGAACGATCCGCATGATCGCGGGCATGACCTGTGTCTATGACAGTTCATCGTCCCTGGTTGGAGCGGAACCGAGATGCAGGTCACCGCGAAAAGACGGGGATGCTCCCGTCGTCTCGGCCCATTCTTGAGTGGCGCGACGACCATTCCCGCAGGGATGTCTGACAGCTCAGCGGACCGGGGAGTCCGTGAGGACCGGGGGTCCGCAGGCATGTCATCTCGTCGGCGCACGATTTCCGGGGAGAGCCATGGCCACCGTGTCCGAAGTGCTTCACGACGTCTACAGCCGTCGACGCATCATCACCATCGCCGTCGCGGCACTGGCCACGCTGGCCGTTCCGCTGCTGCTGCCGAGCGTCCCCCAGGGGCAGCGCGGCATCGTCCTGGCCGCCGGCGTGGTCATCGGCCTGGTGACCGTGATGTCCATGCCCAGCACCAGGCTCAACTCCGCGATCGTGGGAGAGCACGAGAGCGCGGGCACCATGCGCCAGGGCGTGGCCCTGGTGCTCTACCTGTCGCCGCTGATCCTGCTGAACATCGTGTTCCCGCTGGTCTCGCCGACGATCTCCCAGCAGGAGTTCGCGGGCGTCTCGCTGACGCACATCATCCTGGCCAGCTCGATCACCACCCCCTGGCTCGCCCAGGCGGCCTGCATGCCGGCCTACCGCGGCATCGCCGAGATGATGGCCGAGAAGGACATGGACCGGATCGCACGGCGGTTCTGCCAGGGCTGGCTGCCCATGTTCGTGCAGTCCATGCCGCTGGTCGTCCTCTTCGCCGTGCCCCTGTGGCTGGCCACCGGGTGGAACCTGCAGGCCGTGGGGCTCTACGGAGTGCTGTGCCTCCTGCACCTGCTGTTCGTCCAGTCGCTCGTGATCGCCAACGTGGGCCAGAACCGCGGCCACTGGGCCGCCGCCTGGGCCGCCTACGCCCTGGCGCTGGCCGTGGCCCCCACCTGGGTGTGGCTGCCGCCGCTGGCCGCCGCCGCGACCCAGCTCTGGTTCATCCGCGGGAACCTGCGCCACATCGCGGCCGTGCAGCGCCTGGCGCACCAGGACGTGGCCAAGGACCTCGTGCGCGGACTGCTGCTCGGCGCCGTGCTGTGGGCGGACAAGTTCGTGCTCTTCCTGAGCACCGACGGCGGCTTCCACGTGATCGTGGTCTTCATGGCCATGCTGCCCGCCGTGCTGGCCTACAACTTCTACTTCGTGAACCTCGCCCCGGCCGTCGACAAGTCCATCCAGGGCCTGCACGCCGCGATCCAGGGCGAGTCCATGAACGAGCTGGTCTCGACCTCCGGGCGCCTGTCCCGGGTGATCGACCGCTCGGTGCTGCGCACTGGCGCCCTGGGAATGGTCCTCACCCTGGCCTGCTCCCTGGTGCTGGGCTCGATCTTTCCCGAGCAGCTCATGCTCGCCGTCGTCGTCGCCCTGTCGTCCTGGTGCTTCCTGATGCTGACCATGCTCAGCTACGAGCTGGACTACATCGGCGAGCGGTTCGCCCCGCAGTCCCTGGGCGCCGTCCACATCGCCGTGCTCGCGCTGTCCTTCGCGGCGCTGCCCGTGCTCAGCGCCTACGGAGTGGTCCTGCTGGCCGACCTGGTCCTGGTCACGATCGCCTGGGTCCTCTACAAGCGGCACTGGTCGCAGCCGGAGTACACGCTCTTCTGGCGCCACGCCGTCGCCTGGTGACCCCTCGGGTCGGCGCCGGGCTCTCGCGCGCCGACCCCCTGCAGGCCCCGCCTGCCGACGCCCCGTCGTCCGCCGTACCCCCAGACCCGCGCAGCATCGCCGCACAGGAGACTTCCGCATGAGCATCCTCGACCACCTCACCAGCGCCCTCGGGCGCCGTCGCCCGGATTTCGGCACGCCCTCGACCGACATGTCCATCCCGGCCGTCGCGGTCCGCAGCGGGGACTACCCCGAGGTCGACGTCGCGATCGTCATGGAGTCGACCTACCCCTATCTCAAGGGCGGCGTCTCCGCGGTCGTGCACGACATCGTGGTGGGCAACCCGGACATCGAGTTCGGCATCATCCACATCGCCTGGGACTCGAACTCCCCGCTGACGGATCTCTACGACGTCCCCTCGAACGTGAAGTGGGTCCGTCCGGTCTTCCTGGCCCTCGACGAGCACCGCCACGACTTCTCCTCGGTGCGCCCCGAGGCCCTGGGCATGAGCCCAAGCGAGCGCCGCCGTCTCGTGGAGCGGCTCTTCGACGCCCTGGAGGCCCTGTCGGAGCGCCGCGAGGACGGCCCCCTGTGGGAGCTGCTCGAGGAGGGCATGCTCGAGTCCACCCGCACGTACCCGCTGTGGGCGCTGCTGGGCACCCGCGAGTTCATGGAGGGCGTCTCCCGCCGCCTGCCGGGGCTCGGGATGTCCCTGTCGGACGCGTTCTGGCTGCTGCGCAACTACTTCTCGCTGGCGCATGCGGTGCTGGGCGAGACCATGCCGCGGGCCCGCGTCTACCACGCGCACACGACCGGCTATGCCTCGCTCATGGCCGCCGGCGCGGCGCGCGAGCACGGCACGTCCTTCCTGCTCACCGAGCACAACCTGTACGTCCGCGACACCGTGAACACCCTGCTGGGGCGCAACATGGCCCTGCCGATCGCCTCCGGGGACTACCGCACCTTCGACGTCTCCGCCGAGGAGCGGGCCTGGATGGCCTGGTGGATCGAGATGGGCCACTTCTGCTATCCGTCGGCCAAGGTGGTCACCTACCTCTACCCGTCGGCGATCGCCGAGGCAGCCTCGCTGGGCTCGGACATCGACAAGGCGGTCGTGCTGCCCAACGGCATGGTCATCGACGAGTTCGAGCGCCCGTACATGGCCCGGGCCGAGGCCATGCAGTCCATGCTCGCGGATCCGTCCAGCCACACCTGGAACCTCGTCTACATCGCCCGCCTGGTGCCCATCAAGGGCCTGCTCGACCTGCTGGACTCCATGTCCATGCTGCGCGAGTCCGGGCACGGCAACGTGCACCTGCACGTGCTGGGCCCCACCGAGCACGATCCGGGCTATCGCGACATGTGCCTGCAGAAGATCAAGGCCCTGGACCTCGAGGACATGGTCACGATCTACGGCACGGTCAACGTGCGCGAGATGCTGCACGAGTTCGACCTGCTGGTCCTGCCGTCCTACAACGAGGGCCAGCCGATCGTGGTCCTGGAGGCAATGGCCGCCGGCATCCCCACCGTGGGCACCAACGTGGGCGGCATGCAGCAGCTGATCTGGGACGACCTCAAGGGCGCCGACGATCAGGTCTACGGCCCCTGCGGTCAGCTCGTGGAGGCTGGCGACACCCGCATGATGGCCGACGGCATCCGCGCGGTGATCAGCGATCCCGAGCGCTATCGCGCCTACAGCCAGACCGCTCGCGACCGCGTGCAGAACTTCTTCCAGCTGCACGAGGTCATGGCCTCCTACAACCAGCTCTACCGGATGCTCGGCGGGATCCCCGGCCGCGTGCCGGCCTCGCTGTACCTCGAGGACTACGAGCTGCTCGACCCGGTGGACGGCCCGCTGGCCGCTGCAGCCCAGCAGGCCGACGAGTCCGCGGTCTCGCAGCTGGACACCGTGTTCGACCTCGCGGAGATCCGCGAGTCCGGGCGGCGCCGGTGAGCGGTGCCGGGGCCTGGATCCGCTACGGCGAGCCTCTGCGCCCGGAGGAGCTCGACTTCGCGGCCGAGCACTACCGGGCAGCAATCCTGCAGCCCTGGGAGCTCGAGGCGGCGGCGCAGCTCAAGCGCCGCCGCCCGGAGATGACGGTCATCTGCTACAAGTGCCTGTCCTCCACGCGCTCCTACGAGCCCGGGCCCGTCCACTCCTCGGGCGTCTCCCACGCGGAGGCCGAGGACGCCGGCGGCGACTGGTTCGCGCGGCGCCCGGACGGATCACGGATCGAGTGGCAGCGCTATCCGGGGCACTGGCAGATGGCCGTGTGGGATCCGCGGTATCGGCAGCGATGGGTCCGAAATGTCGTGGACGAGCTCGCCGATTCGCCGTTCGACGGCGTCATGGCCGACAACGACGTCTACGACGACTACTACGGCCTGGACCTGCCGCTGCGCGGCATCGAGTCCATGGCGCAGATCCGCGAGGCCCTGGGCGAGCTCGTGGCGGCCGCCGGGGAAGGGCTGCAGGCCCACGGCAGGGTCCTGATCCCCAACATCGCCGAATCGCGACGCACCCCGGGGCGCTGGCAGGAGCACGCGCGCTGGGGCGGCGGGTTCGAGGAGGTCTGGCTGGGCTACAGCCCCACCGACCTGTTCGACCCCGTCACCGCCGAGGCACAGCTGCCCCAGGCTGCCGGGCCTGGGCTGTCGATCCTGCGGGTCCCCACGGACGGCACCGACACCCACCCGAACTTCCTGTACGGCCTGGCGGCCTTCTGGATCTTCGGCGAGGGCCGCGGTGCCTACTCGGCCACCGGCCACGACGACTACTCCAAGCTCCAGCACGTCCCCGAGCTCGACATGGACCTGGGTGCCCCCCTCGAGGAGCCGCAGGGGGATCGGCACGTCTGGCAGCGGCGGTTCGCGCACGGCTTCGCCGCCGTGAACCTGAACCAGGACGGGCGACGCCGGCGTCGGATCGAGCTGCCCCCGGGACTCGTCGACGAGCAGGGTCGGACCGTGGGCGGCTCGATCGTGCTGGAGCCCCACCGCGGCGTCGTGCTGCGCGTGGACCCGGCCGCGACCGGCAACTGAGGCCACCGGGTGCAGGAGCCTGCCGCCGCGAGAGCGCACGGCCTAGACTGGAGGCAGCACGTACCGGGCCGCGCAGCTCAGCGTCCGTCCGGAGATCCTCCAGAGGAAGAAGGAGCCAGGCATGCCCATCGCCACACCTGACGTCTACGGCCAGATGCTCGACACCGCCAAGGAGAAGGGCTTCGCGTACCCCGCGATCAACGTCACCTCCTCCCAGACCCTGAACGCCGCCATCCGCGGCTTCGCGGAGGCCGGCTCGGACGGCATCGTCCAGGTCTCCACCGGCGGCGCCGCCTACTGGTCCGGCTCCTCCAAGAAGGACATGGTCGTGGGCTCGCTGGCCTTCGCCGCCTTCGCCCGCGAGGTCGCCAAGCAGTACGACGTCAACATCGCCCTGCACACCGACCACTGCCCGCAGGACAAGCTCGAGGGCTTTGTGCTGCCGCTGCTGGAGGAGTCGGAGAAGGCCGTCGCCCGCGGCGAGGACCCCATCTTCCAGTCGCACATGTGGGACGGCTCCGCGATCGACCTGGACGAGAACCTGCGCATCGGCGCGGACCTGATCGAGCGCACCGGCAAGGCGCACATCGTCCTGGAGGTCGAGATCGGCGCCGTCGGCGGCGAGGAGGACGGTGTCGTCGGCGAGATCAACGACACCCTCTACACCACCACCGAGGACGCCGTGAAGACCGTCGAGGCCCTGGGCCTGGGCGAGAAGGGCCGCTACATCACGGCGCTGACCTTCGGCAACGTCCACGGCGTCTACAAGCCGGGCAACGTCCAGCTGCGTCCCGAGCTGCTCAAGCAGATCCAGGACGAGGTCGGCCAGAAGTACGGCAAGGACCGCCCGTTCGACCTGGTGTTCCACGGCGGCTCCGGCTCCTCCGAGCAGGAGATCGCGGATGCCGTGTCCTACGGCGTCATCAAGATGAACGTCGACACCGACACCCAGTACGCCTTCACCCGCCCGGTCGCCGGTCACATGCTTGCCAACTACGACGGCGTGCTGAAGGTCGACGGCGAGGTCGGCAACAAGAAGCTCTACGATCCCCGCGTCTGGGGCGCCAAGGCCGAGGACGGCATGGCCGCCCGCGTGGTCCAGGCCTGCGAGAACCTGGGCTCCGCCGGCACCAGCGTCAAGTGATCTTCTGCTGATCATCGCCGACGCGCTGCGCTGACCGCGCAATCGTCGTCGGCTCCACGGGCCGCTCTCCCCGCCGCAGGGGGAGGGTGGCCCGTCGTCGTGCCCGGACCGCTGCGGGCTCGCCCTCGGACCCTCGTGCCTGCGTTGCAGCCTGTGGACACATCTGAGACGGCCAGTGCGTCAGATGTGCTTCAGCGTGTTTCCAAGTGTGACGCGGGGCATTAGTCTTTGGGCAGCATCCGGGCACTGCCCCTTGCGGGGCTCATCGTGAGCGCACCACCAGCTGATCGAACGCGCGTCGAGACCGACGCCTTCCGCGCCCTCCGACCGGAGACCGCACCACCGCTCGACTCCGCCTTCGAGACCGGTCCGTGAGCCCCGCTTGCAGGCCCTGCCCCTCGAGGCGAGGCGACTTGAAACACCAGGGGAGTCCCTTGTCCACCACCGCCACCGCGTCTGCCCCCGCGCAGACCGAGAAGAAGAAGGGCGGAGCGCGCGTCCGCGTGCAGAAGTTCGGCACCTTCCTCTCCTCCATGATCATGCCGAACATCGGCGCCTTCATCGCCTGGGGCATCATCACCGCTCTGTTCATCCCGGCCGGCTTCACGCCGAACGAGAAGATCGGCTCCATGGTCGGGCCCATGGTCACGTACCTGCTGCCCCTGCTGATCGCCTACACGGGCGGCAAGCTCGTGGCGGATGTCCGCGGCGGCGTCGTGGGCGCAGTGGGCACCATGGGTGTCATCCTGGCGACCTCCTCGCCGGTGTTCATCGGCGACGCCCCCGCCTCGCCCATGTTCCTGGGCGCCATGATCATGGGCCCGCTGTCGGCCTGGGTCATCAAGAAGTGGGATCAGTGGGCCGTGCCCCGCATCCCCACCGGCTTCGAGATGCTGGTCAACAACTTCTCCGCGGGCATCATCGGCGCGATCATGGCGATCGCCTCCATGTTCCTGCTGGCCCCGATCATGCTGCTCCTCATGGCGGGCGCCGGTGCGGCCGTCGAGTTCCTGATCGACAGCTCGCTGCTGCCCCTGGCCTCGCTGCTGATCGAGCCGGCCAAGATCCTGTTCCTGAACAACGCGATCAACCACGGCATCCTGACCCCGCTGGGCACCCAGCAGTCCCTCGAGCAGGGCTACTCGATCCTCTACCTGCTGGAGGCCAACCCCGGCCCCGGCCTGGGCGTGCTGATCGGCTACATGATCTTCGGCAAGGGCATGGCGCGGGGCTCCGCACCGGCCGCGGCCATCATCCACACCTTCGGCGGCATCCACGAGATCTACTTCCCGTACGTGCTCATGAAGCCGCAGCTGCTCATCGCGACCATCCTGGGCGGCATGTCCGGTGTGCTCGTGGAGCTGCTCTTCGACGCGGGTCTGCGCTCACCGGCTGCCCCGGGCTCGATCATCTTCCTCATCAGCAACGCCCCGCCCGCCCAGATGCTCGGCGTGATCCTGGGCTTCCTGGCCGCCACCGTGGTCTCCGCCGCGATCTCCTGCGCCATCCTGCGCATGTCCAAGAGCGACGAGGGCGACCTGGCCAAGGCGGCCGCCGACATGGAGGCCATGAAGGGCAAGAAGTCCTCCGTGGGCGGCATGTTCGCAGCCGGCGGCGCCGCCGGCGCTGCAGGTGCTTCCGCCGGCTCGATCCCCGAGATCAAGTCCATCGTCTTCGCCTGCGACGCCGGCATGGGCTCCTCCGCCATGGGCGCCTCGGTCCTGCGCAGCAAGATCAAGGACGCCGGCTTCGGCGGCGACGTCACCGTGGTCAACAAGGCCATCAACTCGCTCACGGACGAGTACGACCTGCTCGTCTCGCACGAGGACCTGGCCGATCGCGCGGCGACCCCCACGCCCTCGGCGCATCACGTCACGGTGGACAACTTCATGCAGTCCCCGCGCTACGACGAGATCGTCGAGCTCATCCGCGAGCAGCGTCAGGGCGGCTCGGCCGGCTCCGCTGAGATCCCGGCCGAGCAGGGCACCTCGGGCAGCGCCGCCGCAGCTGGTGCGGGAGCAGGCGCCGCAGCCGGCACCGCGACCGCCGTCGCCGCTCCGGCCGGATCGCAGGCCGATCCCACGCCGGCCTCCGAGGCCGCCGAGCACCAGGACGACCAGAAGGTGCTCACGCCCCAGACCATTCGTCTGGACGGCCGGGCCGCCTCGCGCGATGAGGCCATCGACCAGGCCGGCGCCCTGCTGGTCGAGGTCGGCGCCGTCGAGCAGTCCTACGTGACGGCCATGCACGAGCGCGAGCAGTCCGTGTCCACGTTCATGGGCAACGGCCTGGCGATCCCGCACGGCACGAACGAGGCGAAGGAGGCCATCCGCACGTCGGCCATGTCCTTCATCCGCTACGACGAGCCGGTGGACTGGAACGGCAAGGAGACCCGGTTCGTGATCGGCATCGCCGGTGCGGACGGCGGCCACATGGCCCTGCTGTCCAAGATCGCCAAGATCTTCTCCAAGAAGGAGACCGTCGCCCAGCTCGAGGCGGCGCAGACTCCGGAGGAGATCCTCGACATCTTCGGAAAGGTGAACTCATGAAGGCACTGCACTTCGGCGCAGGCAACATCGGACGCGGCTTCGTCGGGGTCCTGCTCCACGAGGCCGGATACGAGCTGGTCTTCGCGGACGTCGCCGACGCTCTGATCGGGCAGATCAACGACCAGGACTCGTACGTGGTCCACGAGGTCGGCGAGGGCGCCCGCGATCACGAGGTCACCGGCTTCTCCGGGGTGAACTCGGCCTCCGACCTGGACGGGCTGCGCGAGCAGATCGTCTCGGCGGACATGATCACCACCGCCGTGGGACCGCGCGTCCTGCAGATCATCGCGCCCACCATCGCCGAGGGCCTGCGCGCCCGCGCCGAGGCCGGGGTCGAGGGCCGCGTGGCGGTCATGGCCTGCGAGAACGCGATCAACGCGACCGACGGGCTGGCGGAGGCCATCCGCGCCGCGTACCCGGAGGCCGATCAGGTCGCGATCTTCGCGAACACCGCGGTGGACCGGATCGTGCCGGATCAGGCGCCGGGCCAGGGCCTGGACGTCACCGTGGAGACCTACCACGAGTGGGCCGTCGAGTCCGGTCCCTTCCAGGGCCAGACCCCGGACGTCCCGGGCATCACCTGGGTCGAGGACCTCGAGCCGTACATCACGCGCAAGCTGTTCACGGTCAACACCGGGCACGCGGCCACCGCGTACTTCGGTCGCCAGGCGGGGATCACCAAGATCTCCGACGTCCTGGCCGATGCCCAGGTCCGCTCCCAGGTCGAGGCCGTGCTGGCCGAGACCAAGGAGCTGCTCGTGGCCAAGTTCGGCTTCGCGCCGGAGGTCCAGCAGGCCTACGTGGAGAAGATCATCACCCGCTTCACGAACCCGCACCTGCCGGACACCGTCGAGCGCGTGGGCCGTGCCCCGCTGCGCAAGATCTCGCGCACGGAGCGCTTCGTCGGCCCGGCGGCCGAGCTCGCCGAGCGCGGTCTGAGCGCCGACGCCCTCGTGGCTGCCGTCGCCGCGGCCCTGGCCTTCGACGTCCCCGAGGACCCGGAGTCCGCCGAGCTGCAGGCCCGCCTGGCCGCCGCACGCGGCGATCGTCAGGCCACCGACGCCCTGGTCACCGACCTGACCGGCATCGCCGAGGAGCATCCGCTGTTCCCAGCGCTGTCCGAGGTCTTCGCGGCGGCCTGATCACCGCGGCCTCGCCGGCCCCCGCTCCTGCCCCTTCGGGGGATGGGGGTGGGGGCCGTCGTCGTCGACGCAGCGCGACGGGAGCGCAGCAGCGCGCGACGACGTGTGACGGAGGCGGGGCCCTGTCGTCGCAGGCCGGTGCCCGCTGCCTGCACCGACACCGGTGTGCGGTCGCAGGTTTGCGGTAGCATTCCCGGCATGTGTGGAATCGTGGGATATGTCGGGCGCGCCCCCGAGATCGATGAGAACCGGAATGCTCTGAACGTGGTCCTGGAGGGACTGCGTCGTCTGGAGTACCGCGGCTACGACTCCGCCGGCGTAGCGGTGCTCGCCGACGGCGTCATGGAGGTGCGCAAGAAGGCCGGCAAGGTCGCCGCTCTGGATGCAGAGCTCGCGGCGAACCCGCTGCCGATGTCCCCGCTGGGCATCGGGCACACCCGCTGGGCCACCCACGGCGGCCCCACCGATGAGAACGCGCATCCGCACGTCGTCGCCGGTGGCCGCCTGGCCGTCGTGCACAACGGCATCATCGAGAACTTCGTGGAGCTCAAGCGCGATCTGACCGAGAAGGGGTACACCTTCGTGTCGGAGACCGACACCGAGGTCGCCGCCTCCCTGCTCGCCGACATCTACGAGAACCAGGCCGACCAGGACCTGACCCGCGCCATGCAGCTGGCCTGCGCCCGACTCGAGGGCGCCTTCACGCTGCTGGCCATCCACGTCGACCACCCGGACCGCATCGTGGCGGCCCGCCTGAACTCCCCGCTGGTCATCGGCGTGGGCGAGGGCCAGAACTTCCTGGGCTCCGACGTCTCGGGCTTCATCGATCACACCAAGTCCGCCGTCGAGATGGAGGACCGCCAGATCGTCACGGTCACCCCCGAGGGCTTCGAGATCACCGACTTCGACGGCGCCCCCTCCGAGGGCAAGCCCTTCGAGGTCCAGTGGTCCGCCGAGGCCGCGGAGAAGGGCGGCTTCCCGTCCTTCATGGACAAGGAGATCCACGACCAGCCCGCCGCCGTGCGCGACACCCTTCTGGGCCGCCTGGACGAGAACGGCAAGCTGACCCTGGACGAGCTGCGCATCGACGAGTCCGTCCTGCGCTCCGTCGACAAGATCGTCGTGATCGCCTGCGGCACCGCCGCCTACGCCGGCCAGGTCGCCCGCTACGCGATCGAGCACTGGTGCCGCATCCCCACCGAGGTCGAGCTCGCGCACGAGTTCCGCTACCGCGACCCCATCGTCAACGAGAAGACCCTGGTCGTCGCGCTGTCGCAGTCCGGCGAGACCATGGACACCCTCATGGCCATGCGCCACGCCTCGGAGCAGGGCGCCAAGGTCCTGGCGATCTGCAACACCAACGGATCCTCCATCCCGCGTGCGGCGGACGCCTCGCTGTACACGCACGCCGGCCCGGAGATCGCGGTCGCCTCCACCAAGGCGTTCCTGGCGCAGATCACCGCCGCCTACCTGCTGGGCCTGTACCTGGCGCAGCTGCGCGGCAACATGTTCGCCGACGAGATCCAGGACGTCCTGGAGGAGCTCCAGGCCATGCCGGAGAAGGTCCAGGCCGTCATCGACGAAGAGGACCAGCTCCGCCAGCTCGGCAAGGACTTCGCGGAGACCACCTCGGTGCTGTTCCTGGGCCGCCACGTCGGCTTCCCGGTGGCCATGGAGGGCGCGCTCAAGCTCAAGGAGATCGCCTACATCCACGCCGAGGGCTTCGCCGCCGGCGAGCTGAAGCACGGTCCGATCGCCCTGATCGAGCCGGGCCAGAAGGTCTTCGTGATCGTGCCGTCCCCGCGCGGCCGCGACTCGCTGCACTCCAAGGTCGTCTCCAACATCCAGGAGATCCGCGCCCGCGGTGCCGAGACCATCGTGATCGCGGAGGAGGGCGACACCTCGGTCGAGGACTACGCCAACCACGTGATCCGCATCCCGCAGTCGCCCACGCTGCTCCAGCCGCTGCTGGCCACCGTGCCGCTGCAGATCTTCGCCTCCGCCATGGCCGAGGCCAAGGGCTACGACGTCGACCAGCCGCGCAACCTGGCCAAGTCCGTCACGGTCGAGTGACCTCTCGTGCGGCCTGATCCGCGCAACCGGCGCTGCGGCCCGGCACCCTCTTGTGACAAGGGGCTGCCGGGCCGTCGTCGTTGCTGCGCCCCGCACGGCGACTGAGCTGCACGGAAGCACGACCTCGGCGGCCGAGCGGGCGCGGCGCCGCGACGCATAGGCTGGGAGCAGAGCGTCCCGGGGAGCCCGGGGCACGCACGACGAGAGGAGCACCGATGTCGAGCATCGGCAAGAACCTGATGGGCGAGCCCGATCCCACCCTGCTGCAGGAGAACGCGGAGATGGTCGCGCGCTTCGACGCCGGCGACGAGGCCGAGGACCTGGCGCCGGCCTTCCCCAAGGAGCAATTGCCCTGGGCGATCCTGGCCGAGGAGGCGCTGGCCGACGGCCGGACGCTCGAGGGCTACGCCTACGCCCGAGTGGGCTACCACCGCGGTCTCGACGCCCTGCGCGCCAGCGGCTGGAAGGGCCACGGCCCGGTGCCGTACAGCCACGCGCCCAACCGCGGCTTCCTGCGCGCGCTGTCGGCTCTGGGCCAGGCGGCAGCGGCCATCGGCGAGCTCGACGAGGCCCAGCGCATCCAGAAGTTCCTCAACGACTCCGACCCGACGGCGGCCGAGCAGCTCCAGAGCTGACGTCGACCCCGGTGGCGGCCTGATGACGAACGGCGCAGCCGCACTCCCTGCAGCAGGGGTGCGGCCGCGCCGTTCGTCGTCGCCGAGCAGCGAAGGCCCGGACGGCTGATCAGACCGCGGAGGTCTCAGCCGTCTCGACGGAGGCGGCCTGACTGGCCGCCAGGCTCTCGCGCACGCGGGCAGTGGCCTCGACCAGGTGCTCGAGCGAGGTGCGGGTCTCGTCGTAGCCGCGGGTCTTCAAGCCGCAGTCGGGGTTGACCCACAGCAGCTCGGAGCTGACGTGCTCGAGGGCCTGGGTGAGCAGCGACTCGATCTCGTCGGTGCTGGGCACGCGCGGGGAGTGGATGTCCCACACGCCGGGGCCGAGCCCGCGCTCGAAGCCGACCGCGCGGACGTCGGCCAGCACCTCCATGCGCGAACGGGCCGCCTCGATGCT
>CAACXD010000139.1_pt1 | contig 13789 bp, 11 predicted proteins | sample 2275841 | NCBI WGS metagenome assembly CAACXD01 (sample SAMEA5312477, study PRJEB27640) | indoor metagenome | biome: indoor environment; feature: uncontrolled; material: tiles wood | place: Germany | collected 2014-07-07
GGGACGAGCACCGCCGTGCGCGCGGTGCCGCTGCCCCTCGAGAAGGCTCTGCCCGTCGAGCGCCCCGCGGCCGCCGGCGATGGCGCGGTCGTGGGGGTTCTGGGCTTCGTGCATCCCGGCAAGGGCATCGAGGATGTGATCGACTCCGTGCCGCGGGGGACCCTGGTGCGCGCGATCGGGGCGAGTGCGGCGGGCCACGACGCCGACGTCCAGGTGCTGCGGGAGCGCGCCGCGGCGCGCGGGGTGCGCTTCGAGCTCACGGGCTACGTCCCCGAGCCCGAGCTGGCGGGGCAGCTGGAGGCGGTCGACGTCCCCGTGTGCCCGCACCTGCACGTCTCCGCCTCGGGCTCGCTCAACACGTGGATCGCCCATGGGCGCCGGCCGCTCGTGGTGGACGGCCCGTACATGCGCGAGATCGACGAGCGCTGGCCCGGCGCCGTGCTGCGTCGTCGGCGCGAGGAGCTGGGGACGGCGGTGGGCGAGCTGCTGGCCGAGCCGCGGCGGACCCGGGCCGATCGCCCGCTGCCGCGGTGGGGCTGGGCGCAGGTCGCCGAGGCCTATGCGGATGCGTGGAAGGAGCTGCTGCGATGACGCTCGCGTCCGCTGGGGCCGACAGCGGCGGGATCTCCGTGGTGATCCCGTACTTCGAGGACCAGGAGGGCCTGGACGCTGTGCTCGCGGGGCTGCGCGCGCAGGAGCCGGTGCAGGCGCTGGAGATCGTCGTGGCCGATGACGGCTCCGCGCGCCCGCCCCGGGTCCCCGCCGGGGTGCGCGTGGTGCGCCAGGATGACCGCGGGTTTCGAGCGGCGGCGGCGCGGAACCTGGGGGCCGGGCACTGCCGCGGCGGGATCCTGGTCTTCCTCGATGGCGACACCGTGCCCGAGCCGGGCTACCTCGCCGCCGTCGAGGAGGCCCTGCGCGAGCATCCCCACGCCCTCGTCGTGGGGACCAGGGTCCATGTGGACGACACCGCGCAGCCGCCGCGTGATCTGGGCGAGCCGCAGTGGCTGGCCCGGGCGTGGGCGCAGACCGATCATCTGCGCCGCCACGACGACTCCCACTTCCGCTACGTGATCTCCGCGGTGCTCTCCTGCCGCCGCTCGACCTTCGAGCGCCTCGGCGGGTTCGACGCCGCGATGGTCGGCTACGGCGGGGAGGACTGGGAGCTGGGCTGGCAGGCCGTGCTGGGCGGCTGCGAGCTGCTGCATGCCCCGGCGGCGCGCGCGGTGCACCGCGGGGCCGACTGGGGCGGGCGCTCGGAAGCCGATCCGTCGGCGGCCGTGCTGCAGAAGAACCGCGAGAGCCTGCGCCTGGCCTCGCGGATCACCCATCCGATCGCCCGGCCCTCGGGGATGGTGCATGCCGTGGCGGACATCGTGGTCACCTGGGGCGATGCCGCGCAGAGGGAGGAGCACCTGCGCACGGGCACGGCCGCACTCGCGGTGCGGGATCTGCTGGGATCCGGCGATGTCCACGTGCGGCTCCCGGGCGGGTCCGGGGACATGGCCGAGGAGCTGGAGGAGATGCTGGCGGCCGATCCGCGGGTGCAGCTGGGGAGACCCGCTCCCTCCGTCGGCGGGCCGGGGGGCGCCGCCCGTGTCCGTCCGCGCTTCGAGGTCGAGCTGGTGCGCGCCTGCCGCATCCCGCCGGGCGGTCTGCAGGAGGCCTGCGAGCAGGCGGCGGCCCACGATGCGCCCGCGCTGGTGGTCACGGGCGGCGGCCAGGTGCTCGCGCGGATCCACCCCGTCCGGGTCGCGGCTCGCACCGCCCTCGGGCTGCGCGGCCGGGATCCCGGGGAGGCCGTCGGCGCGGAGGAGCAGATGCTGCGCCTGATCCGCTGCTGGCCGCTGCTCCAGGCGGGCACGCGGCTCGAGGACGTCTTCCGGGATGACGCATGAGCCGGGCCGTTAACTTAGTCAAGTCTGAGAAGTCAATGATGACGCCGGGTGACCTCCCATGTGACGCGGCGGCCCCCGTCGTCGTTCCATGGTCGGCATGACGAGCGAGACCACTTCGCGCCCTGCACGCGCACGCAAGCCCAAGCCCGAGGGGCAGTGGGCGGTCGACGGCCGCGAGCCCCTGAACCACAACGAGGAGTTCAAGGCCGCCGACGACGGCTTCGCCGTGCGCGCCCGGATCGAGCAGAAGTACTCGAAGGAGGGCTTCGCCTCGATCGATCCCGATGATCTGCACGGGCGCTTCCGCTGGTGGGGGCTGTACACCCAGCGCCGCCCCGGGATCGACGGCGGCCGCACCGGCGCGCTGTCGGACGCGGAGATCGAGGACGAGTACTTCATGATGCGCGTGCGCCTGGACGGCGGCGCCATGTCCCGCGCCCAGCTGCGCTGCCTGGCCGGGATCTCGCAGGAGTTCGCCCGCGGCACCTCGGACATCACGGACCGGCAGAACATCCAGTACCACTGGATCCGCGTGGAGGACGTCCCGGAGATCTGGCGGCGCCTGGACGAGGTCGGTCTGGACACCGTCTCGGCCTGCGGCGACGTTCCCCGCGTGATCCTGGGCTCCCCGGTGGCCGGTGCGGCCGCCGACGAGATCTTGGACCCCACGCCCGCGATCGAGGCGCTGAAGGCCGAGGTGCGCACCCTCGAGTTCTCGAATCTGCCGCGCAAGTACAAGACCGCGGTCACCGGGCACCCGTCGCTGGACGTGGCCCACGAGATCAACGACTGCTCGTTCGTGGGCGTCGTGCACCCCGAGCTCGGCCCCGGCTACGACCTGTGGGTCGCCGGCGCGCTGTCGGTGCAGCCGTACCTCGGCCAGCGCCTGGGCGTGTTCGTGCAGGAGGACCAGGTTCGCGACGTCTGGCGCGGGATCACCTCGATCTTCCGCGACTACGGCTACCGCCGCCTGCGCAACCGGGCCCGCATGAAGTTCCTCATGAAGGACTGGGGGCCGCAGAGGATGCGCGAGGTGCTCGAGACCGAGTACCTGGGCTATGCCCTGGCCGACGGCCCCGCCCCGGCCGCGCCCACCGGCCCCTCGGACCACATCGGCGTGCACCGGCAGAAGGACGGCCGGAACTACCTGGGCGCGGCCCCGCGCGTGGGCCGCATGCCGGGGGAGAAGCTCGCCGCGCTGGCCGAGATCATGGAGCGCTTCGGCTCGGACCGGGTGCGCCTGACCCCGCAGCAGAAGATCGTCCTGCTGGACATCGCCGACGACGACGTCGACGCCGCGATCGAGGCCCTCGACGAGATCGACCTCAAGGTCAAGCCGTCGCCGTTCCGCCGCTCGACCATGGCCTGCACGGGCATCGAGTTCTGCAAGCTGGCGATCGTGGAGACCAAGCAGGTCGCCTCGGACACCATCGACGAGCTCGAGCGCCGTCTCGAGGACCTCGAGCTGGACGTGCCGATCTCCCTGCACATCAACGGCTGCCCCAACTCGTGCGCGCGCATCCAGGTCGCCGACATCGGGCTCAAGGGCCAGCTGCTGCCGACCGAGGACGGCGGCTCCAAGCCCGGCTACCAGGTGCACCTGGGCGGCGGGCTGACCAGCTCGGAGCACGGCGGCGACGCCAACCTGGGCCGCACCGTGCGCGGGCTCAAGGTGTTCCAGGACGAGCTGCCCGAGTACGTGGAGCGCCTGACCCGCCGCTTCGCGGAACAACGCGAGCCCGGAGAGGGTTTCGCCGCGTGGAGCACCCGCGCCGAGGAGGAGGATCTGAAGTGAGCACTGCAGCTGCTGAGAGGACCATGCGCGCCGAGGACGAGCTGCGCGAGCTCGCCGCCGCGGGCGCTCGCGAGCTGGGCGCCGAGCTCGACGCCGACGGTCACGTCCCGGCCCAGGGCGAGGCCGACCACACGGCCGCGATCCGCTGGGTCGCCGAGAACTTCCCGAACGCACGGGTGGCCGTGGCCTGCTCGATGGCCGACCTGGTCCTGCCGGCGCTGGTGGCCGAGCAGATCCCGAACGTGGACGTGCTCTTCCTGGAGACCGGCTACCACTTCCCGGAGACCGAGGGCACCAAGGAGGCCGCCAAGGCCATGCTGGACATCAACGTGATCGACGTGATGCCCAAGCTGACGGTCGCCCAGCAGGACGAGCAGCACGGCAAGGACCTGTTCCGCACGAACCCCACGGCCTGCTGCGCCATGCGCAAGGTGGAGCCGCTGGCCGAGTCCCTGCAGGACTACGAGGTCTGGTTCACCGGCGTGCGCCGCGACGAGTCGCCCACGCGCACCGACGCCCCGCTCGTGTCCTTCGACGAGACCCACAAGCTGGTCAAGGTCAACCCCATGGTCCGCTGGTCGCTGGACGACCTGGTGGAGCACTCGAACAGCGAGGGGCTGCCCGTGAACCCGCTGCTGTCCGAGGGCTACCTCTCGATCGGCTGCGCGCCCTGCACCCGCAAGGTCGCCCCGGGCGAGGACCCCCGCGCCGGGCGCTGGTCCGGCAGCGACAAGATCGAGTGCGGCATCCACCTCTGATGCCCGCGCGGGTCCGCCCGCACCACGAGACCACCGCACCTTCAGGAGAGCGAGACCCCATGACAGAGACCGCCGCGTCTGCCGCCGTGTCCGCCACGGGCGAGCAGTCCGCCCTGGACGCCCTCGAGTCCGAGGCCATCCACATCATCCGCGAGGTCGTCGCCGAGTTCGACCGCCCCGCCATGCTGTTCTCCGGCGGCAAGGACTCCGTGGTCATGCTCCACCTGGCGGCCAAGGCGTTCTGGCCGGCGGCGATACCGTTCCCGGTGCTGCACGTGGACACCGGGCACAACTTCCCGGAGGTCCTCTCCTTCCGCGACCGCACGGTCGAGCGGCTGGGGCTTCGCCTGGTCGTGGCCTCCGTCCAGGACTACATCGACGACGGCCGCCTCACCGAGCGCGCCGACGGCACCCGCAACCCGCTGCAGACCACCCCGCTGCTGGATGCGATCGCCGACAACCGCTTCGACGCCGTGTTCGGCGGCGGGCGCCGCGACGAGGACAAGGCCCGGGCCAAGGAGCGCATCCTGTCCCTGCGCGACGAGTTCGGGCAGTGGGATCCGCGCAACCAGCGCCCCGAGCTGTGGAACCTGTACAACGGGCGCCACACGGCGGGCCAGCACGTGCGCGCCTTCCCGATCTCCAACTGGACCGAGCTGGACATCTGGCGCTACATCGAGCGCGAGCACATCGACCTGCCCCCGATCTACTTCGCCCACGAGCGCGAGGTCTTCCAGCGCGACGGCATGTGGATGTCGGTGACCCCCGTGTCCCAGCCGCGCAAGGGCGAGCAGATCGAGGCGAAGCAGGTCCGCTACCGGACGGTGGGCGACATGTCCTGCACAGGAGCGGTGGTCTCCCAGGCCGCCACCGTGGCCGACGTCGTCGCGGAGGTGGGCGTCTCCACGCTGACCGAGCGAGGCGCCACCCGCGCCGATGACCGCATCTCCGAGGCCGCCATGGAGGATCGCAAGAAGGACGGCTACTTCTGATCCTCCGGGCCGTGAGCCCCGCTGCCTCCGCCCCGTCCACGCCCCAGCGCCGATGCGCGCCGAAGAACCACAGAAGGTGCCCGTGACCGAGACCTCCGCTCCCGCCGTGACCTCCACGATCGATCCCGGCTCGCTGTTCCGCTTCGCGACCGCCGGCTCCGTCGACGACGGCAAGTCCACCCTGGTGGGCCGGCTGCTGCACGACGCCAAGGCGATCCTGGCCGATCAGCTCGAGGCCGTGGCCCGCACCTCCGCCGAGCGCGGCTTCGGCGGCGGCGAGGGCAAGCTGGATCTCGCCCTGCTGACCGACGGGCTGCGCGCCGAGCGCGAGCAGGGCATCACGATCGATGTGGCCTACCGCTACTTCGCGACCGACCGCCGCTCGTTCGTGCTGGCCGACTGCCCCGGGCACGTGCAGTACACGAAGAACACGGTCACCGGCGCCTCGACCGCCGACGCCGTCGTCCTGCTGGTCGACGCCCGCCACGGCGTGCTCGAGCAGACCCGCCGCCACCTGGCCGTGACGGCGCTGCTGCGCGTCCCGCACGTGATCGTGGCCGTCAACAAGATCGACCTGGTGGACTGGTCGCAGGCCCGCTTCGACGAGATCCGCGACGAGATCACCGAGGTCGCTCGCAGCATCGGCTCCGAGGAGCTCCTCCAGGGTCTGAAGGTCGTGCCGGTCTCCGCACTGGAGGGCGACAACGTCGTGGAGCCCTCCGAGCGGCTGTCCTGGTACTCCCGGGGCGGCTACGACGGCCGCCCGCTGCTGCGGATCCTCGAGGAGCTGCCCACGGTCGACGAGTCCGGCCGCGGCGAGGCCCGACCCTTCCGCTTCCCCGTGCAGTACGTCATCCGCCCGCAGGGAGGCGTGGCCCAGGGCGTGGATCCCGAGGCCACCCGCGACTACCGCGGCTACGCCGGGCAGATCGCTTCCGGGACCGTCTCCGTGGGCGATGAGGTCGTCGTGCAGCCGTCGGGGCGCCGGAGCACGGTCGTGGGCATCGACGTGGCCGGCACGGCCTCCGAGCAGGCCGGTCCCTTCCCGGGCGAGCAGCTCACGGAGGCCGCCGCCCCGCGCTCGGTGACGCTTCGCCTGGCCGATGACCTCGACGTGGCCCGCGGCGAGCTCATCGCCGCAGCCGATCCGACCCCGCCGGAGCCGGTCAAGGAGATCGCGGCCCGCCTGGCCTGGCTCGGCGAGACCCCTCTGCGCCCGCGCTCCCGCGTGCTGCTCAAGCACGGCACCGCCACGGTCAAGGCCATGGTGGGCGAGATCGTCGGCGCCCTGGACCTGGAGACCATGCAGCTGGGCCAGGCGCAGACGCTGGAGCTCAACGACATCGGCTCGGTCGTGCTGCGCACCCCGTCGGCGCTGCCGCTGGACGACTACGCCCAGCTGCGCCGCACCGGTGCCTTCCTGCTGATCGACGAGCAGTCCGGGAACACCCTGGCCGCCGGCCTGGTCGGGGAGGGCTGAGTGGCCGAACGCAGCCGCGGCCGCGACGGCGCCCCAGAACCGCTGGAGACCGTCACGCGCACCCCCGGCGGGTCCCAGGGGCGGCAGCGGCCCAAGCGCCGCTTCACCGGCTGGCCCCTGGTGCTCACAGGCCTGGCCGTGCTGCTCGTGCTGTCCGTGACGGCCACGGCGCTGCGCGCCAACGGGACGCTGGACGCGCTCGAGGACCAGCGGATCCAGACCTCGGATGCCGACGAGCTCACGCTGGGCTACTTCGCCAACCTGACGCACGGCCCGGCGCTGGCCGGTGTCCACGACGGGATCTTCGACGAGGCGCTGGGCAGCACCGAGCTGAGCACCCAGGTCTTCTCGACCGGCCCCACGACCATCGAGGCCATGAACTCCGGCGAGGTCGATGCCGCGTTCATGGGCCCGAACCCCGCGATCAACTCGTACGTGCAGTCCGGCGGCGAGTCGATCACGATCATCGGCGGGGCGACCTCCGGCGGCGCGCAGTTCATCGTCTCCGACGACGTCGCCGGCGAGGACGACCTGGCCGGGCGCACGTTCGCGACCCCGGCGCTGGGCGGCACGCAGGACGTGGCGCTGCGCGTGTGGCTCGAGGAGCGCGGCTACGAGGTGGACACCGGCTCCCCGGACTCCGTCTCGATCACGCCCATGCCCTCCGGTCAGGCGCTGCAGACCTTCCGGCAGGGCCAGATCGACGGCTTCTGGGGCCCCCAGCCGTGGGTCACCCTCATGACCGAGGAGGGCGGTCGCGTGCTCGTGGACGAGGGCGATCTGTGGCCCGACGGCGAGTACCCCACGACGGTGCTGGCCGTGCGCACCGACTACCTCAAGGAGCACCCGCAGACCGTGGAGAAGCTCCTCGACGGCCTCGAGGACTCGGTCGAGCACCTCGAGCAGATGCCGCAGGAGGACGAGGCCGTCATGCTCAACGAGGCGATGGTCGACGCCCAGGGCCAGGCGCTGCCTGAGCAGACGCTGATCAGCGCCCTGGAGCAGATGCAGTGGACCGCCGATCCCATGGCCTCGACGTATTCGACCCTGCTCGACAACGGCGTCTCCGCCGGGGTCACGCAGGATGCCTCGCTGGACGGCATGGTCGACGTGGAGCCGCTGAACCGCGTGCGCGAGCAGCGAGGCCTGGAGCCCGTGGAGGCCCAGCAGTGAGCGGGCAGTCCGTGATCCGCCTGGACGGGCTGGCCAAGTCCTTCGGAGGGCCCCCCGTGCTCGCGGACCTGGACCTGGAGGTGCGCCGCGGCGAGTTCGTGACCCTGCTCGGGGCCTCGGGCTCCGGCAAGACGACGCTGCTGAACATCATCGCCGGACTTGAGGAGCCCACCGCGGGCAGCGTCACGGCCCCTGCCGAGGGCTGCGCGTTCATGTTCCAGGATGCCTCCCTGTTCCCGTGGCTCACCGCCGGGCAGAACGTGGAGCTGGCCCTCGAGCTGGCAGGCGTGCCCCGTGCCCAGCGCCGCGAGCGGGCCGAGGAGCTGCTCGAGCTCGTGCGCCTGCCGCAGGTCGCGGACAAGCGCCCGCACGAGCTCTCCGGAGGCATGCGCCAGCGCGTCGGCCTGGCCCGCGGCCTCGCCCAGGAGCGGGAGGTCCTGCTGATGGACGAGCCCTTCTCGGCGCTGGACGCCATCACCCGGGACCTGCTCCAGGAGGAGCTGCTGCGGATCTGGGAGGTCACCGGGCGCACCATCGTGTTCATCACCCACAACGTCTCCGAGGCCGTCCACCTGGGCCAGCGCGTGCTGCTGCTGTCGTCGCGGCCCGGGCGGATCGTCGAGCAGTGGGACACGGGGCCCTGGAAGGATCCGGACTCCTACGGCTTCGAGGCCAGCGGCCAGACCTCCGAGGAGACGCTGGCGGAGCTGACCCGCACCATCACCCGCCGCCTCAGGGAGGAGATCGGCCGCCATGCCCGCTGATCGCACCACCGCCGACGCCCAGACGCCCTGGGCGCAGGGTCGCGGCACGCCGTCGTCGGGCCCGTCGTCCTCGGAGACGTCCGCGTCCAGCCCCGACTCCCCGGACAGCGCCCTGGCGGGGCTGGACGCGCTGCAGTCCGACGGCCGCCGTCGACGCTCCCCGGGGGAGGTCTTCCGGCAGCGCGCCGCCCCCACGCTGGCCGCGCTCGTGGCCGCCGTGCTGATCTGGCAGCTGCTCGTGGCCCTGATCGATCCGCGCCCGGACATCATGCCGGGACCGATCGACGTCGCCCGGCAGGTCGGGGCGGCCACCGCCGACGGCACGCTTCCCGGGGCGCTGGGCACGTCGCTGTGGCGAGGCATCAGCGGCTTCCTGATCGCGGTTCTGGTGGCCACGCCTCTCGCCCTGCTGATCGCCTCGTGGCAGGGGCTGCGCAACGCGGTGGGCCCGCTGATCTCCGGCATGCAGGTGCTGCCCTCGGTGGCCTGGGTGCCGGCGGCGATCGTGTGGTTCGGCCTGTCGGATGCCACGGTCTACTTCGTGGTGCTGATGGGCGCGATCCCGTCGATCGTCAACGGCATGCTGGCCGGCGTGGACCAGATCCCGCCGCAGCTGCTCAAGGCCGGGCGGATCATGGGGGCCACGGGCTCCACGCTGGCGCTGAAGGTCGTGCTGCCCGCGGCGATGCCGGGCTATGTGGCTGGGCTCAAGCAGGGCTGGGCGTTCTCGTGGCGCTCCCTGATGGGTGCCGAGCTCATCGCGATCGGCGGCTCGATCGGCTTCGGGCTGGGCTCCCTGCTGGCGCAGGGACGCACCGTCTCGGACATGGCGGTCGTGCTGACCGCCGTGCTGACCATCCTGGCGGTCGGCATCGTGATCGAGCTGCTGCTGTTCAACCCGCTCGAGAAGCGGCTGCTGCGAGGTCGCGGCCTGCTGCGGTCCTGAGCGGACCAACTCATTGCTTAGGCTGGCCTCAGTGGATCAGCCGCAGAAACGTACGCACGGCCCCCGGCTGGGGCCGAGGAGGAGAGATACATGACGGAGCAGACGCAGACGCAGGGCGCCGCACGGCCGCTGCGCGTGGCGATCATCGGCGCAGGCCCCGCGGGCATCTACACCGCGGACATGCTGGCCAAGTCGGAGGCCGTGAAGTCCGGCGAGGTGGAGGTCTCGATCGACCTCTTCGACCGCTACCCCACCCCCTTCGGCCTGATCCGCTACGGCGTGGCCCCCGATCACCCCCGCATCAAGGGCATCATCACGGCCCTGCGCCAGATCCTGGGCAGCGGCGCGGTGCGCTTCTTCGGCAACGTCGAGTACGGCCGGGACCTCACCCTGGGTGACCTGCAGGACCTCTACGACGCCGTCGTGTTCTCCACCGGCGCCGTCAAGGACGCCCCGCTCGAGGTCGAGGGCGTCGAGCTCGACGGCGTGCACGGAGCGGCGGACTTCGTCGCCTGGTACGACGGCCACCCCGACTACCCGCGCGAGTGGCCCCTGGAGGCGGAGCAGGTCGCGGTCATCGGCAACGGCAACGTGGCCCTGGACGTGGCCCGCGTGCTGGCCAAGCACGCGGATGACATGCTCACCACCGAGATCCCGGGCAACGTGTACCAGGGGCTGAAGGCCAGCCCGGTCACGGACGTCCACGTCTTCGGCCGCCGCGGCCCGGCCCAGATGAAGTTCACCCCGCTCGAGCTGCGCGAGCTCGGCAAGGTCCCGGACGTCGACGTCATCGTCCACGACGAGGACTACTCCCCGGAGGATGTGGCCGACGAGGCAGCCGGTGACTCCAACCAGGCCAAGGTCATGCTCAAGACCCTGCGCAAGTGGGTCGAGGACGAGACCCCCAAGACGGCCTCGCGCCGCCTGCACCTGCACTTCTTCCAGCGCCCGGAGCAGATCCTGGGCGAGGACGGCAAGGTCGTGGCGCTGCGCACCGAGCGCACCCGCCTCAACGAGGACGGCTCCGTGTCCCCGATCGGCGAGTACGTCGACCACCCCATGGGCGCCGTCTACTACGCGATCGGCTACCTGGGCTCGCCGCTGCCGGAGATCCCGTTCGACCTCCACCGCGGCGTGATCCTGAACCAGGAGGGGCGCGTGGTCGATCCCGAGGGCTCGGTGCTCAACGGCGTCTACGCCTCCGGCTGGATCAAGCGCGGACCCGTGGGCCTGATCGGCGCCACCAAGTCGGATGCCCTCGAGACCATCACGCACCTGCTCGAGGACCGCGGCCAGCTCTCGGCCGTGCGCCCCGAGCCCGAGGCGGTCGTGGAGACCCTCGAGTCCAAGGGCGTCGAGTACACCACCTGGGACGGCTGGCTGCAGCTCGACGAGCACGAGCAGGCGCTCGGCGCCTCCTCCCACGACGCCGAGGGCAACCCCCGCGAGCGCGTGAAGGTCGTGGACCGCGAGGAGATGGTCCGGGTCTCCCGACAGGGCTGAGCCCCGTCTGCCGGTCCTGCCCCGCTCGCGGGGCGGGACCGGCAGCTGCTCTCAGAGGCCCAGCAGGCCGCGGGCGGTGTCGTTGAGCAGGAGGCCCCGGGGGTCCGCCTGCTCGCGCACGGCCAGGAAGTCGTCCCAGTGCGCGTACATGGGACGCAGCTGCTCGGCCTGCAGGTTGTGGCGGCCGCCCCAGTGGGGGCGTCCGTCGTGGGCCAGGAAGACCTCCTCGAGGGCCTCGAAGGTCTCCGGGCGCCAGCGCCGCCAGAATTGCCGCACCGTGATCCACCCGGTGTAGCGCGCGTGCGCCGGAGACAGCCAGGTCTCCTCCGGCGCCGAGCATCGCACGCTCAGCGGGAGGCCCAGATCGGCCTGCTCGCGCTCGAGCACCTTCTGCACCTCGCGGAAGGTCTCCGGGAGCTGCTCGAGGGGCACGGCCCACTCGGTCTGCAGGAACTTCACGGGCCTCGAGGAGGCGAAGACCTTGTAGGACAGATCCGTGTAGCGCCGCGAGCTCAGCGACAGCGAGTCCAGCCGGCGCAGCCCGGGGATCGCTCGCGGGGCGGCCCCGGCCAGGCGGTTCAGGGCCGCCGGCAGGGCGCGGCGCAGGACGGCGTCGTCGCTGCGGCGCACGCCCTGGGCCATCCGGGAGCCGGGGGCGGACCATTCGGAGGGCAGCCGGTGCAGGCGGCTCATGATGTGGGTGTGGGCGGAGTCGCTGCCCGGGTTCCAGTACAGCTCGAAGTGATCGGCCGAGGCCATGCGTTCGCCCAGGCCCGCGATCAGCGGCTCGAGCGACTCGTTGAACTCGGCGGAGTGCAGGCGGAAGGAGTCCTCGCACTGCACCGTGACGGCGGCGATCACACCGACGACGCCCAGCCCGGCCCGGGTCGCCTGGAAGAGCTCCGGGCGCTGGGTGAGGGAGCACTCGACGATCTCGCCGGAGGCCAGCACCAGGGTCAGCGCCACGACCTGCCCCGACAGCGACTGGAAGCCGGCGCCGGTGCCGTGCGTGGCGGTGGAGATCGCCCCGGCAATGGACTGGTGCAGGGTGTCGGGCAGGTTGGAGAAGGCCAGTCCGCAGGCATCGAGCTCCCGCGCGGCCTGGATCAGCGGGGTGCCGCCCAGCAGCGTGGCTCGACGCCCCTGCCGGTCGACCTCCTGCAGCCCCACGAGCTCGGAGGTGTCCAGGCGCAGCTCCTGCGGCTGAGCCAGCAGGTTGAAGCTGTGGCCCGCGCCCGTGACCCGGGTGCTCAGCCCCGCCGCCGCGGCCGCCGCCATGGCCTCGGAGAGCTGCTCGACGGTCTGGGGGCGCAGCGTGCGGACGTCCTCCGCCGTCCCGGAGCGGTCCCAGGTGCTCCAGGTCGCGGGCCCCGTCTCCGAGGGCAGTCCATCCTCTGCGGTCATCGCTGTCTCCTGCCGAACGAGTGGTGTGCGGTGGTCTCCTGCGGACATTCTGCCCCGCGCTCCTGCAAGCACGCGGTACGGCTGCCTCATCCCCAGCCGAGTCGGTGCAGCCGCTGCTCCTCGATCCCGAAGTGGTGGGCGATCTCGTGCACGACGGTCACGGTGATCTCGTGGACCAGCTCATCCCGATCGCGGCACATGCGCAGCAGCGGTTCGCGGAAGATGCGGATGTGATCGGGCAGCGAGCCCATCCACGACGAGTCCCTCTCGGTGAGCGGCACGCCCTCGTAGAGCCCCAGCAGCTCCGGCATCCCCTCCGGAGGCCGTGCTTCGATCAGCACGACGACGTTGTCGAGCATCGCGAAGATGTCCTCGGGGATGCCGTCGAGGGCATCATCGACCAGGGATTCGAACTCGGCCTCGCTGACGTCCATCACCGCTGCATTCTCGCGCAAGGGCCTGACAACGGCTGTTGATCGCCGTCGTCGGGGCGCCGTCGAGGGATCGTCGGGGCCCTCGGGAGAGGGGGCGGACCTGATAGGCTCCGGTTCCATCCGCGCGCCTTGCGCGCGGTGCGCCCTCATCGTCTAGAGGCCTAGGACACCGCCCTTTCACGGCGGCGACACGGGTTCGAATCCCGTTGGGGGTACCAGCGCAGGCGAGCGCCCGGTCGGCATCACCCGGCCGGGCGCTTCGTCGTCTCCGGGGGCATTCAGCGCCCGACGGATGAGCTCCGGGGGCTGCGGATCCCGATTTGCGCGCAGGGGCTGTCATGGTGCTAATATCTTGCCTCGTTGGAAAACGGCAGGGAGGTCCCGCGGGACCGCCTGAAAGCACTCCACAAGGCCCTGTAGCGCAGTTGGTTAGCGCGCCGCCCTGTCACGGCGGAGGTCGCGGGTTCAAGTCCCGTCAGGGTCGCACGGACGGCGTCAGCTCAGCTGAGGCCGTCTTGGCATCTGAGACACCGGATGCCTGGCTCTGTAGCTCAGTTGGTAGAGCGTACGACTGAAAATCGTAAGGTCACCGGATCGACGCCGGTCGGAGCCACAGCCCAGAAGGCCCCCGCACACCAGTGC
>CAACXD010000245.1_pt1 | contig 13649 bp, 6 predicted proteins | sample 2275841 | NCBI WGS metagenome assembly CAACXD01 (sample SAMEA5312477, study PRJEB27640) | indoor metagenome | biome: indoor environment; feature: uncontrolled; material: tiles wood | place: Germany | collected 2014-07-07
CGGGTCCGGGAGATCTCCATGACGCGATCGCGCACGACGAACCAGCCGATCACCAGAGCGGGCACGACCACGACGACCACCAGGCCGAGCGTCCAGCTGCCCACGGGGTAGTCGATCGCCATGAGGAAGAGCACCACGACGACGAACCCGACCACGAGCCAGTCGCCGAAGACCCCCAGCGGGCTGCGGAACGACGGGCGCTGGTACAGGCCCTGCTCGGAGAGCTTCACGAACTTCCGGTGCGACATCACGATGGTGACCCAGGCGGCCATCACGCCGACCGCGCCGATGTTCATGACGATCTCGAAGGCCTGCTCCGGCACGAAGATGTTCAGGGCCACGCCGATGAACGCCATGACGGCGGTCAGCAGGATGCCGCCGACCGGGACGCCCTGGGCGTTGATCTTGCCGGCCAGCTTGGGCGCGGAGCCCGCCACGGACATGGAGTGCAGGATGCGACCGGTCGAGTAGATGCCGGCGTTCATGGACGACATGGCCGCGGTGATCACCACGAGCTGCATGAGCGGGCCGGCCGCGCCAACGTTGATCGAGGAGAAGAACGTCACGAACGGGGACTCGTCGCCGGAGTATGCCGTGTACGGCAGCAGCAGGCACAGCAGCAGCACCGAGCCGCAGTAGAAGACGGCGATGCGGAAGATCACCGAGTTCACCGCGCGCGGGATCTCCTTGTGCGGGTCGGCAGCCTCCCCGGCGGTGGTGCCCACGAGCTCGATGCCCGCGTAGGCGAAGACCACGCCGCCGATCATGACCGCAGCCGGCACGACGCCGCTGGGGAAGATGCCGCCGTTCTCGGCGATGAGGGAGAACCCGACGGGCGCCCCGGTCGGCGTGCCGAAGAGCACGAAGAAGATGCCCACCACGAGGAAGAGCAGGATGGCGCCGACCTTGATCAGCGAGAACCAGAACTCCATCTCGCCGAAGACCTTCACGGAGACCAGGTTCAGGGACACGACCAGGATCACGACTGCGAATGCGATGGCCCACTGCGGGATCGCAGCGATCCACTCCAGCGGCATGTAGCGGCTGAACCAGCGGAAGTAGAGGGCCAGGGCGGTGGCGTCGGCCACGGCCGTGAAGGACCAGAACATCCAGTAGAGCCAGCCGGAGGCGTAGGCGGCCTTCTCGCCGTAGAACTCGCGGGCGTAGGAGACGAAGGAGCCCGAGGACGGACGGTGCAAGACCAGCTCGCCCAGGGAGCGCAGCATGAGGTACCCGAAGAACCCGCACAGCGCGTAGAGGAGGAACAGCGACGGGCCGGCCGTGGCCAGGCGACCACCTGCACCCAGGAACAGACCCGTGCCGATGGCCAAGCCGATCGCGATCATCTGGACCTGGCGACCGCTGAGGGACTTGTGGAAGCCCTCCTGCTCGTGGGCGTAGGCGTCCTGCGGGGCAGGATCGGTGGTGGGGTGTGACATGTGCACCTTCTCAAGGTGAGGAGCAGTGATGCCTCGTCCTCGGGGCATTGTTGAACAAACCGAGACAGCACTCGCCCCGAGACCCATCAGTGACATGAGCCACGAACCTGACTTCACAATATGCACTGAGCGGTAACTCAGGGTTCACCCAGGAATGATCGTCTGGCCTGGTCAGGTGCTCCGGCCGCTCCAGCAGCGGGGCACATCCTCGGCCTCGCAAGGATCCTGCATGTCTGCCCTGAAGCCCTCCCGCGCCTCGTCGCTGTCCGCCGCCGTCGTCGCAGGCGTCGTGGTCACCTCCTCGTTCGTCGTCCCGGCCCAGGCCGTGGAGCCCACCCCCGACGCCGCTAGCGCCACGGCCACCACCGACCTGCTGTACTTCAACGACTTCCACGGCCGTCTGGACGAGGACCCCGTGGGCTTCGCCGGAGCCATCGAGTCGCAGCGCGGGCCCGAGGACCTCCTGCTCTCGGGCGGGGACAACATCGGCGCCTCGCAGTACACGTCGGCCGCTCAGGACGACAACCCCACGCTGGACATGCTCAACGCGCTCGAGCTGGACGCCTCCGCCGTGGGCAACCACGAGTTCGATCAGGGCCGCGACGACCTCACCGAGCGCGTGGTCGACCGGGCCGAGTTCCCCTACCTGGCCGCCAACGTGCGGGTGGGCTCGGAGACCGGCCCGCTGCTCATGGAGGGCGAGGGCCACGACGGAAATGGCGCCTACGAGCTGTTCGAGCGCGACGGAGTGAGCTTCGCCGTGATCGGTGCGGTCACCCAGGCCACGCCGTCCAAGCTGGCCCCGTCGGCCACGGAGGGCCTGGTCTTCACCGACCCGGTCGCCGAGGTCAACGCGGTGGCCGAGGACCTGGCCGCCTCGGGCGAGGCCGACGTCATCATCGCCGCCTACCACGACGGCTCCGCGAGCCAGACCCAGGCCGAATCGGACCGCTTCTGGACCGAGACCTCCGAGGAAGTCGACGTGATCTTCGGCGGCGACACCCACGCCGAGTACACCGTGAGCGAGGACGTGGACGGCGACGGCACCGACGACCGCGCCTACATGCAGACCGGCTCCTACATGGCGAACCTGGGCAAGGTGGAGGTCACCTACGACGCCGAGGCCGATGACGTCGACCTGGTCCCCACCCTGACCTCCTACGACGAGTTCATCGCGGGCCAGACCCCCGAGCAGCTCGTGGCCTCCTCGCCGCGCACCGCCGAGGTGGACCGCATCGTCGACGAGGCCACCGCCACAGCGGAGCAGATCGGCTCCACGCCTGCCGGGCAGATCACCGGCGACCTCACCACCGCCTTCACCGGCACCACCCGCGACGACCGCCAGAACGAGTCGGCGCTGGGCAATGCGGTGGCCGAGGGCTTCCGCTCCGAGCTGGCGGAGTCCCACGGCGTGGACATCGGCGTGATCAACCCGGGCGGGCTGCGCAACGAGCTGTACTACGTCGACGACCCGGAGGAGATCATCGACGGCGATGCCGACGGCGTGGTCACTGAGGCCGAGATCAACAACGTCCTGCCCTTCGCCAACAACCTCAACACGGTCGAGCTGACCGGCGCCCAGTTCGAGAAGGCGCTCGAGCAGCAGTGGCAGCCGGAGGGCTCCTCGCGGGCGTTCCTGCACCTGGGGCTGTCGGACAACGTCCAGTACACGATGGACGAGTCCCGCCCCGCAGGTGATCGCATCACCTCGATCACGATCGACGGCCAGCCGCTCGACCCGGCCGCCACCTACACCGTCGGCTCGGTCTCCTTCCTGCTCGAGGGCGGCGACGGCTTCACGGCCTTCACCGAGGGCGGGGCCAGCACCGACACAGGCCGCATCGACCGCGAGGCCTTCCAGGACTACCTCGGCTCCTTCGACGCTCCTCTGGAGCCCGCGTTCGACCGCCGAGCGGTCAACGTCACCGGCTCCACGACCGAGGGCGGCACCACGACCCTCGAGCTCTCCGAGCTGAACATGACCTCGCTGGGAGCGGTGGCCAACGAGACCGCCGAGGTCCGGAAGGGCTCGCCGGAGGGCGAGGTCGTGGCCTCCGCCGAGGTCACCGGCGAGCCCGCGAAGGACGCCTCCGGTCAGGTGGGCGGTGCCGCGAGCCTCGAGGTCCAGGTCGCCGATCTGGAGGGCGGGCCCGCCTACCTGGTCGTCTCCCCCGCCGGCACCACTATGCAGCTGCCCGCCGAGCTCTTCGTCGCCGGCGACCCGGAGCCCACACCGGAGCCCACCGATCGCCCGACCTTCGGGCACGGCCGCGATCTGGCCGATCAGCGCAAGGCCGACCGCGGGCGCCCCTCCGGCGATCTGCGCGAGTGGGTGCTCGAGCAGCGCGAGCGCCGCTCGGGTCGCTGAGCCGCAGCCGCCTGCCCAGCTCATCTCCCGGGGCCCGTCGGGAACCCCTCCCGACGGGCCCCTCCCCTCTCCGTCCTCACCCCCTGCCCCCATCCTCCGAAGGGAATCCAGAAATGACTGCCCAGAAGACCCCCCAGCATCGCACCGGGCGCCTGCGCTCGGCCGCTCTTCCCCTGGCCGCCCTGCTGGCCATCCCCGCCGGGCTCAGCACGCTGGCGCCGGCGAGCGCCTCACCGGCCGGCGACGAGGTCGTCATCAACGAGGCCTATCTCAGCGGCGGCTCGGCCAACGCGGTCTACTCGCACAAGTTCGTGGAGCTCTACAACCCGACTGATGCGCCCGTGAGCCTGGACGGCTGGTCGCTGCAGTACCGCTCCGCGACCGGAACAGCGGGGACGTCGAACACCGTGCGCCTGTCCGGGACCATCCAGCCCGGCGAGCACTTCCTGGTCAGCGGAGCCTCCAACGGCACCAACGGGGCAGCGCTGCCCGCGGCCGATGTGGAGGCCGGCGGCAGCCTGAACCCGTCGGGCACCCGCGGCACCCTGGTGCTCTCCAACGGCTCCCAGCCCCTGAGCCTGCCGACCGGCTCCGTCGTGGAGGGCACGGCGGGCGCGGAGTCGGTCGTGGACCTGCTGGGCTACGGCGACTCCAACACCTTCGAGTCCGCCGGGGCCACCAGCCCGTCGTCGAACTCCGACCCTCGCTCCCTGAACCGCACCGACGCGGTGGACACCGACGACAACTCCGCCGACTTCTCGCTGTCGACGCATGTCACCCCGGCCTCCGGCGACGGCTCCGAGACGCCGGATCCGGAGCCGACTCCCGATCCCGAGCCGGGACCGGCCCAGGAGCTGTCGATCGCCGAGATCCAGGGAGAGGGCGAGACCACTCCGTACCAGGACCAGCAGGTCTCCACCCGCGGCGTGGTCACCGCCGTCTACGCGACCGGCGGGCTGAACGGCTATCAGATCCAGACCGAGGGAACCGGCGGCGATCTGGGCGAGGACCACGGCGCCTCGCACGGAATCTTCGTCTACGCCCCCGAGGCCCTCGACGCGGCCCAGCTCGGCGATCACGTGGAGGTCACCGGGACGGCGAACGAGTTCTACGGCCAGACCCAGATCTCCGTTCCGGCCGATGGCATCCAGGTGCTCACCGCCCCGGTCGAGGCCGTCAAGCCGGCAGAGATTGCTTGGCCCGCCGACGAGGCCTCCCGCGAGCAGCTCGAAGGCATGCTGCTGCAGCCCAGCGGGGAGTTCACCGTCTCGGACAACTACAGCCTGAACTCCTACGGCGAGATCGGGCTGGCCTCCGGCGAGGGCCCGCTGCGCACACCGACCGACGTGGCCCCGCACGGCTCCGCCGAGGCCGCCGAGGTCGAGGCCGACAATGCCGCCCGCGGCGTCCTGCTCGACGACGGCTCGACGTGGAATTACACGAATCTGGAGCGCTACGGCGATCAGCCGCTGCCCTACCTCGCCCTGGAGAATCCGGTGCGCACGGGCTCGACCGTCAGCTTCGATCAGCCGGTCGTGCTGGGCTACGGCCACGATGCCTGGCGCTTCCAGCCGCTCGAGCAGGTCACGGGAGACACCCCCGAAGCCGTGCCCGCCGTGTTCGAGAACGACCGGTCGGAGCATGCCGCCCCGGCCTCCGTGGGCGGCGACTACACGCTGGGCACGTTCAACGTGCTCAACTACTTCACCTCTCTGGGCGAGGACGAGCCCGGCTGCGAGGCCTACACGGACCGCGCGGGCGATCCCACGACCGCCGACTACTGCGACGTGCGCGGGGCCTACGACCAGGACTCGTTCGCCCAGCAGCAGGACAAGATCGTCGCGGCGATCAACGGCCTGGACTCCTCGGTGGTCTCGCTCGAGGAGATCGAGAACTCCGCCGCCTTCGGCAAGGACCGCGATCAGGCCCTGTCCGCCCTGGTGGATGCCCTGAACGCGGATGCCGGCACGCAGAAGTGGGACTACGTCCCCTCCCCCGCCGAGGTCCCTGCCGCAGAGGACGTCATCCGCACCGGGTTCATCTACCAGCCGGGCGAGGTCGAGACCGTGGGCGAGTCCGTGATCCACGTCGACGAGGCGAACTTCGACAACGCCCGAGAGCCGCTGGCCCAGGAGTTCCGCCCCGTGGGCGGCACCGAGGCCGATGACTTCGTCGTCGTCGTGAACCACTTCAAGTCCAAGGGCGGCTCCGGCTCCGGCGACAACGCCGACACCGGGCAGGGCTCCTGGAACGGCGACCGCACCCGCCAGGCCGAGTCCATGCAGGGCTTCGCCGAGTCCTTCTCCGAGAAGGCCGATACCGAGCGCACGTTCCTCGTGGGCGACTTCAACTCCTACACCCACGAGGACCCCATGCTCGGGCTCTACGAGGACGGGTACGTGAACCTGGCTCCGGAGGGCCAGCACAGCTACTCGTTCGACGGTCAGGCCGGCTCGCTGGACCACGTCCTGGCCACCCCGGCTGCCGCCGAGGCCGTGACGGGGTCGGACATCTGGGAGATCAACGCGAACGAGTCCGTGGGCATGGAGTACTCGCGGGCGAACTGCAACGTGGTGGATCTCTACGCTCCGGATCAGTTCCGCGCCTCGGACCACAACCCGGCCCTGGTGGGGATCGCACTGAGCGGGTCGGAGGAGCCGTCGCCCGAGCCCACTGATCCGACGGACCCGACCGATCCTTCGCCGGAGCCCAGCCCTGAACCCACCGATCAGCCGACCTTCGGGCACGGCCGCGATCTGGCCGAGGAGCGCAAGTCCGAGCGCGGCCGCCCGTCCGGCGATCTGCGCGAGTGGGTCCAGCAGCAGCGGGACCGCTTCACCTCGACCCGCTGATCCGCCCAGCCCCTTCTCTCGCGCCTGCGTGCGCGGATGCGTCGCCACCCCGCGAACGGCGCATCCGGGCACGCAGGCGCGGGATCGTGCGCGAGTGGGCTGACGAGGGAGGCTCAGTCCAGGATCTGCTGGGCGGCGCGGTCGGCGTCGGCCAGGGTGCGGGCACCCAGCTCGGCCGGGGCATCGGCCTCGGCGGCGATCGCGGTGCCCCACTGCACCGAGGTCAGCTGCAGCCCCAGCACCCACACGCCCTCCTGGACCCGGTCATCCGTGCCGATCGTGCGGTAGGGGATCTCCGAGACGTCCAGGCCCGCACCGGGCATCCGCACGGCGCCGTCGCGGGTGTCCATGGGCTTGGAGCGCACCAGCCCTGCGTCGTGCATGGACTGCAGCAGCGGCGAGATGTTGCGCCGGACCTCGTTGGGCGGGGACATCGCCTCGAGCATGATGCCCGCCCGGTACGGCTCGGCGGCCACCCACGGGGAGCTGGCCTCGAAGCAGCCGCGCTCGTCGTCCACCCGGAACACCGGATCGGGCCCCAGGAAGCGCACCACATCGGCCCGGGCCAGCGCCGCCAGCTGACGGATCCGCAGAGCGGGCGGCCCCGAGCTCAGCCCCTCGACCAGCGGCGCGAACGTGCGCAGGAGCTCGTCGTGCCAGGAGGCATCGCTCAGCCCCACCTCGGCGATGATCTGCTTGAGCAGGGTGCGCGACCAGTTCAGCGACGAGAAGGCCATCTTGGCCGGGTCGTCCTCACCCTGGGCTGAGCCTGCGGCATCGCGGTCCAGCAGATGCACGACGGCGGCCGCATACTCCTCGTGCGAGCCGAAGTCCTCCCCGCGGAAGGGCTTGGCCGACCGCACGGGGTCGAAGCGCTCGGGAGCCGGCACCGCGCTCTGCACGAGGCGCTCGAGGCGCACCTCCCACGGCAGCCCCTCGGCGGTGTCCTCGGCCAGGCGCTCCTGCGAGTCCTGGGCCCACTCGCGCTCGGCACCCCTGCGGGCGGCCGGTGCGGTGCGCGCGGGCCCGGAGGGGGCGTCGTCGTCGGGAACCCCCAGCGCCCGGTCGAGCTCGACCAGGAAGTCCTCGGCGGGCAGGCCCAGGCGATCGGCGTGCACGCGCGCGTACGTGCGGTAGTAGGTGCGGTGGGCATCCCGCAGCACCAGCGGCAGCAGGACGCGCTCGAAGGACAGCGGGCCCTGGCCCCTGAGCTGCTCGATCGTCTCCGGGGTCAGGAAGCGGTGCTCCAGGCTGCGGGCGTAGTAGGAGCCGATCTCCGGCTTGGCGCGGTACGGCGTCCCGCGGCGCGAGCCCGCCACCACGAAGGGCTCCTGGCCGGAGGGCCGGTAGACCAGCCGGTCGGTGCCGTCGTCGGCGGGCTCGAACACGCCGCCGCGGCCCTCGGTGACCTCGGCCAGGACGTCGTGGAAGTTCAGGCCCATGCCGCGCACGAGCACGGTCTCACCCGGCGGCAGCGTGTCCCAGTGGCCGTCGGCCGGGACGACCGGCGGGCGGTAGTCCAGCCCGTTCTGGGCGGCGCCGTCCACGAGCTCCTTCTGCCCCCGGCTCAGGTGCGCGTCCAGGTGGCCCAGGGCGAGCACCACATGATCGGCCAGCAGCTCCTGCTGACCGCCGATCTCCACGGCGTAGCGGTGCCGACCGGTCTCGACCCGGCGCGCGGCCACGGCCTCGTCGCGGTGCACCCTCAGCTCGACCGTGGTCGGCGCGTTCTCGACGACGGTGCGGAAGACCCACTCCAGGTAGGCGCCGTACAGCCGCCGCTGCGGGAAGTCCGCAGCCCCCAGCTGCTGCAGCGCCTCCCGGTTCTGCTCGTCCAGCTCCACCGGCAGGCCCCGCTCGACGATCGCCCGACGCCAGCCGTCGAAGCTCATCCCGCGCAGCGGCTCCAGCGGCGGCACCTCCAGGGCGCCGTCGGCCGCGATCACGGTGGGGAACAGCGACGGGGTGTTCATCAGGAACCGCGGCGACTGCCGGGTGCGCCACACGTGGCCCGCCCCCGGAGGGAACGGGTCCACGACGTCGACCTTCACCCGCCGCCCCGTGGCCGCCGCATGCGCCACGACCCGCTCGAGCGCCGAGAGCCCGCGCGGCCCGCAGCCCACGATGACCACACGGGGCACGGGGCGGGAGCGGGGCTCGTCGTCAGGGGTCTCGGTGGGGTGCATCGGTGGGGTCATCGTCCCAGCATAGGAACTGCAGACCCTGCCTGAGGCCCCGGAACCGGGCCCTAGGGTGGGACCATGACCGAGACCCCTGCTCAAGACCCTGTCGACGACCTCCTGTGGCTCGAGGAGATCCATGGCGAGCCCGCTCTCGAGTGGGTGCGCGAGCAGAACGAGCGCAGCGAATCCTTGCTGCTGACCCCGCAGCTCGAGCGCCTCGAGGCCGCCGCGCTCGAGGTCATGGACTCCGATGACCGCATCCCCATGGTCTCCAAGCACGGCGAGCACTACTACGGCTTCTGGCGCGATGCCGAGCACCCGCGCGGGCTGTTCCGCCGCACGACCTGGGAGTCATGGCTCAGCGACGACCCGCAGTGGGACGTGCTCCTGGACCTGGACGTGCTGGCCGAGGCCGAGGGCGTCCCCTGGGTCTGGGGCGGTGTGCGGTTGCTGCGCCCCCAGCACACCGAGGGCCAGTGGCGACGCATGCTGATCGCCCTGTCCCCGGACGGCGGCGACGCCCGCCGCTACCGCGAGTTCGATCTGCTCTCGCGCAGGTTCGTCCCCGCCGACGAGGGCGGCTTCGACCTTCCGGCGGCCAAGACCTCGGTCTCCTGGCTCGACGCGGACACGCTCTATGTGGGCACGGACACCGGTCCGGGCTCGACCACGACGTCGTCGTACCCGGCCCAGGTGCGCCGGCTGTCACGCGGGCAGGAGCTGGCCGAGGCGCCCGTCGTGTTCTCGGTGCCCGCCGATCACGTCCAGGCGTGGGTGGGCCGCGATCACACGGAGGGCTTCGAGCGCACCGTGGCCGTGGACGCGATCGACTTCTTCCGCTCGAGGACCTATCTGCTGGATGAGGCTCGCGGCGGTGAGCCGGTGCTGATCGACGTCCCCGAGACCGTCGAGGCCGACCCGCACCGGCAGTGGCTGCTGCTGCGGCCGCAGGAGACCTGGGGCGACTACGCGCCCGGCACCCTGCTGGTGGCCGAGCTCGAGAGCTTCCTGGCCGGCGACCGCTCCCTGACGGTCGTCTTCGCCCCGGATGAGCACACGAGTCTGCAGGGCTGGTCGTGGACCGCCTCGCACCTGGTGCTGCAGCTGCTCTCGGACGTCTCCTCCGAGATCCGCGTCGTCGAGCCCGGCACCTGGCGCTCCGAGCCCATGCAGGGCACCGGCGAGCACCGCTCCACGGCGGTGTGGGCCGTCGACGACGAGGACCCCGTGGCCGGCGACGACGTCTGGGTCTCCACGAGCGGCTTCCTGACCCCCACGACGATCCTGCGCGGCACCCTGGAGCAGTCGCTGCCGCGTCCGCTCAAGCAGGCGCCGTCGTTCTTCGACGCCTCCGGACTGACCGTCGAGCAGCACTGGGCCGTCTCCGACGACGGAACCCGCATCCCGTACTACCAGGTGGGCCCCTCGGACCTGCCGCTGGACGGCCGCAATCCCACGCTGCTGTCCGGCTACGGCGGCTTCGAGGTCTCGCGCACCCCCGGCTACTCCGGGGTGATCGGGCGGTCGTGGCTCACCCGGAAGGTCGAGGCCTCAGGCGCGGACGGGGCCGCACCCGGCCGCACGGGCGTCTACGTCATCGCGAACATCCGCGGCGGCGGCGAGTACGGACCCTCATGGCACCGGGCCGCCCTGCAGTCGCAGCGCCACCGCGCCTATGAGGACTTCGCGGCTGTGGCCCGCGATCTGCACCGGCGCGGCGTGAGCTCCCCGTCCACGCTGGCATGCGCCGGCGGCTCGAACGGCGGGCTGCTGGTGGGCAACATGCTCACCGCGTATCCGGAGCTCTTCGCGGGCATCTCGTGCGGCGTGCCGCTGCTGGACATGCGCCGCTACACGAGGCTGTCGGCGGGGACGTCGTGGATCGCGGAGTACGGCGATCCGGAGGACCCGGAGCAGTGGCAGTGGCTGCGCACGTTCTCCCCGTACCACCTGGTCGAATCGGGGCGGCAGTACCCGCCGGTGCTGTTCTGGACCGCCACGAGCGACGATCGCGTGGGACCCGTGCAGGCGCGCAAGATGGCCGAGCGGATGCTGCGGCAGGGCCACGAGCGGGTCTGGTTCCACGAGACCCTCGAGGGCGGGCACGCCGGTGCAGGCGACAACCGCCAAGCCGCCCGCTCGCACGCGCTGTCCTACGACTTCATGTGGCGAGCGGTGACCGCCACCCTCTGACCCTCCCCCTCACCCGCCGAGTGGATCCCCAGTTGCGCTATTGGGCCCTATAGCGCAACTGGGGGTCCACTCGGCGGGAGTGAGGGGGCACACAGGGAACCGGACCGGCTGGGGCGAGGATCGGGTCCTCGACCGGCTCAGGACTCGTTGCGGTACCACTCGGGAAGCGGCTCGAGGCCCAGACGGGTCTGGTCTCCGGGCCGGGTGAGGGTCAGCAGCGCGCGCTGCACCACAGGCTCCTGCTCGAGCAGATCTTCGACGGCCTGGACCCGGGCGCGCAGCTCGGACTCCCGGACATCGCCGGTCACGTCCACGGAGGCCACGACGAACAGCCTGTCGGCACCGACCCACTCGGTGTGCAGCAAGCTCACGGACTCGATGTCGGGGTGCTCGAGGAGGATCGAGAGCAGGCGGTTGCGCCCGCGCGGGCTGCCGCCCTCGCCGGTGAGCAGCTGGACATTGCGCCGGATCAGCACGACCGCCACGACCCCCAGCAGCACGCCGACCAGGATGGAGCCCAGGGCATCCCACATCGCGTTGCCGGTGATCTGATGCATGACCATCCCGCCTGCTGCGATCAGCAGGCCGACGAGCGCGGCCGAGTCCTCGGCGAACACCGCACGCAGCATCGAGTCCGAGGTGGTGCGGATGTAGCGCAGCGGGCTGACGCGACGGGCATGGGAGCCGGAACGGGCCTGGCGCAGCGCCTGCAGGAACGACGTCCCCTCGAGCACGAACGACACGACGAGCACCAGATAGGCCCAGCCGTAGCCGCCGTCCTCGCCCTCGCCGCCCAAGGACTGGATGCCGTGCCAGATCGAGACCCCGGAGCCCACGGCGAACAGGCCGATCGCAGCGAACATCGCCCAGACGTACCCGGCACGGCCGTAGCCCAGCGGGTGGGAGGCATCCGGGGCCCGACGCGAGCGCCGCTCGCCCACCAGCAGGAAGATCTCATTGCCCGTGTCGGCCCAGGAGTGGGCAGCCTCCGCGACCATCGAGGCCGATCCGCTCAGCGCGGCGACCGTGGACTTGGCCAGGGCCACCAGCAGGTTGGCCGCGAAAGCCAGGACGACGGTGAACGAGCTGCCGCCGCTGTCCTGCGATCCGGACTGCCCGTGGTGCTCGGACGAGGACGGATGATCAGCTGCTGTGCTCACGCCGATGCTCCTTGTCGGAAGGCCAGATGAGGTCCGCGTCGACGAAAAAACGACCCCCGTGTCGCCACGGGGGTCGTCCTGCCGCCTCTGACGAGGCTGATGCAGCGGAGACGGGGGTGTCGAGTCTCAATACCTCGTCACCACATGTCTCAATACCCCAGCAACACCACCGGACCCACGATGAGACATGACCCGTCGCCGCCAGATCATCACCGCCGTGACCACCGGAACCCTCACCCAAGCCCAAGCAGCACGGGCCTACGGCGTCTCACCCTCGATGGTTTCCAAGCTATTGAGACAGTGGGCCCGCGAAGGCACAGCCGCCTACTACACCAAGCCCTCCACACCCCACGGACACCCCGCAGCCACCCCACCAGCCACGATCCGCGCGATCACCGCCCTGCGCACCGAGCTCACCACCCAAGGCCTCGACGCCGGCCCGGCCACCATCGCCGCGACCCTGGCCACCACCCGACCCGAGCTGCCCATCCCCTCCCGAGCCACGATCGCCCGGATCCTGCAGCGCGAAGGACTCATCACCGCCCAACCCCGCAAGCGTCCCAAGTCCTCGCTGCACCGCTTCGAAGCCGACCTGCCCAACTCCTGCTGGCAATCCGACTTCACCCACACCGCCCTGACCCCACCAGCGCCCCCAGCTCCGGCAACACCACCTCGACCCTCAGCGCAGGCCTGGCGCGAGCACGACGTGGAGATCATCACCTGGCTGGATGACTACTCCCGCATGGCCTTGCACATCTCCGCTCACCAGCGCATCACCGGCGCGATCGTGGTCGAGACCTTCACCGCCACCACCAAGATCTACGGGCCCCCGGCCTCGACCCTGACCGACAACGGGCTGGTCTACACCGCCCGCTACCGCGGCGGAGTCAACGCCTTCGAGAAGCTGCTGCGCTCCCGCAGCATCGAACAGCGCAACGGCCGCGGAGGCCACCCGCAGACCCAGGGCAAAGTCGAGCGCTTCCAGCAGACCCTGAAGAAGTGGCTGGCAGCCCAGCCCCCACCAGCAGACCTGCCGGGCCTGCAGGCCCTGCTCGATCAGTTCCGCGAGATCTACAACACTCAGCGGATCCACTCAGCGAAGAAGACCACCCCGTACGCCGCCTACATCGCCGCACCGAAGGACACCCCAGGGCCCCTGGCACCGGCCACGACCCGGTTCCGCACCGACAAGATCGACGCCACGGGCAAAGTCACGCTGCGCTACGACGGCCAGCTCTTCCACATCGGCATCGGCCGAGCCCACGCCCGAACCCACGTCGTTCTGATCGTTGAGGACCGCGAGATCACCATCGTGGCCAAGGCCACCGGAGAGATCCTCCGCGAGCTCACCCTGGACCCCACGCGGAAGTACCAGCCACAACGAAAAACACCCCGAACCTGAGGGTTCGGGGTGTTTCCGATGTACTGAGACATCACAATCGTGCGCGAGGGGG
>CAACXD010000270.1_pt1 | contig 13529 bp, 10 predicted proteins | sample 2275841 | NCBI WGS metagenome assembly CAACXD01 (sample SAMEA5312477, study PRJEB27640) | indoor metagenome | biome: indoor environment; feature: uncontrolled; material: tiles wood | place: Germany | collected 2014-07-07
CTGCGACCCCGTCCACGGCGCGGGCCCGAGGTGCAGAGCGGCCCCTGCCGTGCGCGATCGGTGGGCGAGCCACGGCTCGATCCGCGCGCCTGCCGGCAGCAGGCCCTCGCGCCCCGCCCTTGCCAGCAGCTCGCCCACCGGATCGGACCACCGGCGCCGCAGCGCTCGAGCGGACGTGGGGATCGGCACGAGCACCTGATCCGCAGAGTCCTCCCCGAGCCCGGCGCGCACGGCGCGAGCGAGGATCGGTGCGAGCACGGGAAGCAGGTCGGACCGCCCGCCGTCCTTGAAGGCCATCAGGCACACCGCCAGCTCGAACTCGTACGACCCAGCGGCCACGACCGGCAGCCCGCCGAGCTGAGCGGCGCCGGTCTCCACCCGGCGCGGTCGCGAGCAGCTTCGGTGCAGCAGGCGACGACAGGGACGGCACACCGACTCCCCCGGCTCCCGGCACACCGCGCACTGGACCGGCACGAGAGGCTCGATCCCTCGAAGGGCGACCTGGCCCGCCCGGGCCAGGCGCAGCTCCAGGGACTTCCCAGAGGCCGCGCTGCTGCTGCGCCCGGACCGGGCTCGACGACTCACGGGCTGGCTCACGGCGGCAGGATCTCTGATCGGCAGAGGACCCGGACCGCCTTCGTGGCGCCCCGCGACTCCCGCGGCCCGCGCAGCGGAGGCGAAACGGCCTGTGGAGCCCGGACGACCCGGCGGCGGCTCAGCCGGCGTAGGCGACGTCCGAGACCTCGTCGGTCTGCGGCGACCAGGCCTCGCCGGTGAGCAGGCGCAGCTCGCCGTCGCTCTCCACGTAGATCTCGCCTTCGCCGTCGCCGCCGGCGATGTTCTGCACGCCGTCGACCACGGTCGGCAGGCTGCGGTGGCGACCCGAGACGTCATAGACCTCCGGCGTGCTGCTGGAGTCCCGCTCGGCTGCCACGACGAAGGCCGAATCGCTGATCCAGGCGGCGTAGGCCGGAGGCTCGACGGCGTCCAGATCCACCAGCTGCGGGTCGTTGAGCCGCACGGGCTCGCCATCGCCGCGGCGGATGATGCCGGCCAACAGGATCCGGGAGTCGTCGCCCTCGTCGGTGAGGATGAGGGCACGGGTGCCTCCGCGGGAGACTCGCAGGCTGGCGATCGGGACGCCCTCCAGCGAATCCGCCTGCACCTGCAGGGCCGGACGGCCGGGCTCGTCGATGCTCGCGGCGCTGACCGCGCCCTCGTCGTCGGCGGTCCAGGCCCAGCCGTGCTGATCCACGGACGGATCCGTGAGCCCGGAGCCGCTGACGCGGTCCACCGGCCGGGAAGCGGCCGAGGAAAACGTCACCATGGACTCGGCGTCGTCGGCCAGCGCCGCGAACTGATCCATCTCCCGGCTCATGGCCGGCGCTGCGGGCGAGCGCCCCTCGAGGGCATCGGCGAGCTCGGGCACCGGGCTGATCTGCCCGCCCTGGTGGAACACGAGCTCCTCGTCGCGCAGGGCGATCTGTCGCCCGGGCACGGAGGCGACGGTGGAAGGCAGGTCGGCGGCCTCATCCGGTGCCAGCTCCACGGCGGAGTCGTTGACGGACATCGCGACGCTGTCGACCGACTCGAGGTCCTGGAGCGTGAGCATGATCTGCCCGTAGATGCCCTGCGTGGTCTCCAGATCAGCGGTACTGAAGTCCGGGATAGTCATCTCGACCGAGGCCTCCCCGTCCTGGATGGGCACCGTGGAGCCCTCTGCGAGCTCGGCTCCCTCCGGGATGTGGGAGCGCACGGCACCGTCCAGGTAGGGAGCCGGGCCTTTGATCAGCGCGCGCATCAGCTGCGTGGAGACCACTGGCCGATCCGGGAACCAGCGGGGGTCCGGCACGGCGTATTCGCCGCCTGGCTCCATGAAGTACAGGTTGTAGGGCTGATAGACGTCGTCCAGGTTCGTGGCCGGGATGAGCACGGCGTCCGGGGCCGAGGAGATGCGCCATTCGCCGTCGACCTGGGTGAGCTCGAGATCGAACTCATCGGTCGAGCCGGGCTCCTGCCGGTTCATGATCCCGTTGACGTCGATCTGGGCGCGGGTGTCCACGCTCACGCGGACCTGGTCGTCCTCGAGCCCCTGCTGGATCCCCGCCTCTCCGGAGAACACATAGGTCTGCTGCCCGGGGCGCCAGCTGTCGGCCAGCTCGGGAGCCAGGTACCGGCGAGCCGCGGCGTAGTCCTCCGCGGCGCCCTGTCCGGCTGCCAGGAAGTCGGTCACGATCTGCTCGGGACTCGCCCCGGGGGCAGGAGCAGCGAACTCCGGCTCGGCGGACTCGGTGGTCGAGGACGTGGGCGGCTCGGCCACGTGCACGGGACCGGACGTGGGGATCGACGCGCAGCCGCCCAGCACCAGGGAGCCGACGACGCCCATGGACAGCGCCAGGCGAGCGCGCGAGCCGCGCGCACCTGATGCCCGCGGATCGGGGATGTCCTGGCTCATGACGAGCTCCTTCCATCGGCGTCGTCGTCATGGGGGCCCTCCGGATCGGCCGGCTCGGAGCCGCGGCGCTCGGGATCGGGCAGCTGCTCCGGCAGCTCGCGGAAGGCCGGGAGCTCGCCGGTGTCATCCGGGAACAGGTCCTCGTAGGACTCGTCCAGGTCGTCCTCCTCGAAGTAGGCGGGCGGCTGATCGGGAGCCGGAGCATCGCGGAAGGCCGTGCCGCCGATCGGCTCATCAGGCAGAGGGGCGCTGCGTCCGCCGTCGAGCGCGCCGCTGTGCATGCCTGAGCCGTCGCCGTGCGCGCCTGTCGGATCGCTCGGCGCGCCGGAGGCCTCGGACCCCACGGGCGTGAAGCGCGGGCCGCCCTCCGAGCGACCGGCCGCCGAGGCCCCCACGAACGTCCCGCCGATCGACTCGTGCGCCGCCCCCGAAGGCGCCGGTCCGGAAGCCTGCGCCCCGTCCTGCTCCGGAGTCCGGGACGCCTCGGGAGCGGTCTGCTCCTCCTCGTCCTCGGCCTCATCGGCCGCGCGACGGATCTGCGCGAGCTGCAGCTGCCCGGTGGAGCGCGAGACCACCGAGTCCTGGTCCAGCGGGATGGCGACCATGGTCCCGGTGTCCGTCACCACGCCGACGACCGGCATGGACTCCGGATCCGGCGGCAGCTCGACGGGCGGCTCGTCGTCCTCGGACAGCGGGCGCGACTGCAGCAGCGGCAGGGACAGCCGGAAGCAGGCGCCCTGTCCGGGCGAGCCCCAGGCGTCGAGCCAGCCGCCGTGCAGACGAGTGTCCTCGGCGGCGATCGACAGCCCCAGCCCCGTGCCGCCCGTGGTGCGGGCGCGCGCCGGGTCCGCACGCCAGAAGCGGTCGAAGACCTTGGCCGTCTGCTCCTCGGTGAGCCCGATGCCGTGATCGCGCACCGCCACGGACACCGCGGTGTCCGAGGCGCGCACGACGATGTCGATCGGGCGGCCCTCGCCGTGCTCGATCGCGTTGACCACCAGGTTGCGCAGGATCCGCTCGATGCGGCGCTGATCCATCTGCACCAGGATCCGCTGGCGGTCGGCGTGCACGCGGATCACCGTGTCGGCATTGGCAGCCAGGGGGGCGGCGGTCTCGAGCACCCCGGTGATCTGCTGGATGATGTTGACCCCGGTGATCTCCAGGCGCGCCGCACCGGCGTCGAAGCGGGAGATCTCGAGCAGGTCGGCGAGCAGGACGTCGAAGCGGTCGACCTGGTGGTACAGCAGCTCCGCGGAGCGCCGGTTGACGGGGTCGAAGTCGTCGCGCGCATTGTGCAGGACCTCGGCGGCCATGCGGACCGTGGTCAGCGGCGTGCGCAGCTCGTGGGAGACGTCCGAGACGAAGGTCTGCTGCATGGACGAGAGCTGCTCGAGGCGGGTGATCTGATCCGCGAGGTTGTCGGCCATGCGGTTGAACGATCGGCCCAGCCGGGCGACCTCGTGCGAGCCGTGGACCTCCATGCGGGCATCGAGGTTGCCGTCGGCCAGCGATTCGGAGGACCGGGCCGTGTAGGTCACCGGGCGCACGATCTCGCGGGTCACGTACCAGACCACGCCCGAGACCAGCAGCGCCTGGACCAGCGTGGCCAGAACCAGCACCGCGTGCATGGCATCCAGGGTGCGCTGGGGCTGGGAGAAGTCGTGGACGAAGTAGAGCCCGTACGGCGAGCCCTGCCTCGGCTCCACGACCTGGCCGACGATCACGACGGGCACGGACGGTCCGTTCTCGTCGATCTGCGCCGAGCCGGACTGCCAGTACATGCCCTCGTCCACGCCCACGCTGTCGGCGACCTCCTCCTGCAGCTCCGCCGGGATGGTCTGCTCGCCCAGCCACGGCTTCTCCGACTGGGGCGGGAGCGAGTCGTCGCGGCTGTCGTCCTCGTCGTGCAGCGGCAGCAGCACCCAGCGGCTGCGCGCCCGGTCGCTGCCGGAGTCCAGCCCGCTCAGGGTGGAGGACACGAGGGTCTGCAGCTGCGCCTGGTCGCCGCCCTCGGAGGCATCGAAGCTGGCCTGCACGCTGCGGTAGTCGGCCTCGGACTGGCTCAGCGCCTGGCCCAGGGTGTCGTTGAACAGCCGCTCGGAGATCTGGTGCGAGAGGAAGCTGCCCGTGACCAGGAAGACGATCAGCGCCCCGACCAGCGCGATCGACACGGCACGGAACTGCAGGGAGTGCCGCCAGCGCCGCAGCACCAGCCGAAGGCGCAGGCGCGCCCCGCCGATGGGTCCGCGGTACCGGCGCCGCCGCCTGCGTGCGGCGCGGGGGTCGGTATGGACGACCGTCTCCTGTCCGGGGACATCGACGACTCCCACAGGAAGCGTGGGTCCCGCCGAGCCCGCCACGGACTCGTCGTCCGGGCGCGCGCCGGCGACCGCGGACGAGCCGTGGACGCCGGTGGAGGAGGGGTCGGTCATGACGAGGGGGTTCTGGGAGGTTCTCAGCGGTGCTCGTGCCCGGCGCGGTAGCCGACGCCGCGCACGGTGACGATGATCTGCGGGTTCTCGGGGTCGCGCTCGACCTTGGAGCGCAACCGCTGGACGTGGACGTTGACCAGGCGGGTGTCGGCGGCGTTGTGGTAGCCCCACACCTGGCGCAGCAGCATGTCGCGGGTGAAGACCTGCTCGGGCGAGCGCGCCAGGGTAGCCAGCAGCTCGAACTCGAGCGGGGTCAGGGCGATCTCCTCCTGTCCGCGCAGCACGCGGTGGCCGGTGATGTCCACGGTGACGTCGCCGACCACGAGCTCGGTCGAGGTGGCGCGCGAGCCCGGGCGCAGCCGCGCCTTCACGCGGGCCAGCAGCTCGGCGGGCTTGAAGGGCTTGGGGATGTAGTCGTCGGCCCCGGCCTCCAGGCCGCGCACGACGTCGTCGGTGTCCGACTTGGCGGTCAGCATCACGATCGAGGTGTCCGAGAACTCCCGGATCTCGCCGCAGATCTGGATGCCGTCCTTGCCGGGCAGCATCAGGTCGAGCAGCACCAGATCCGGCTCGGCCTGGCGGAAGGCCTCCACGGCCTCGGCTCCGTCGGCGCAGAAGATCGTCTCGTAGTCCTCGGCGTTGAGGATGATGCCGATCATCTCCGCCAGTGCTGCGTCATCATCCACCACGAGGATCTTTGCCTTGGCCACCGGATCGCCTCTCTGCTTCGCGACATCTGCCCGGATCCCTGCGGCAGCGCGGCGTGCTGGTCGTGCGAGGGTGGGCTCCCGTCCATCATGTCAGCTCTGCCGCCCGCAGGCGGGCACCCCAGCCGCGGAAGCGTGGCCGACGCGGATCCCCCCGACGACGCGCCCGCTCGAGCTCACGCCTCCCGGGCGGTGTCCTCGAGCCCTCGGGCGATGTCCGCGACGCGGCCGAGCACGGACTGCAGCCGGTCGGGGGCCAGCTCCTCGAGCCCTGGGCCGACCGCGACCATCAGCCGCGACAGCTCCTTCAGCGGCATGCCGACCTCGCTGATCGGCCGGACGATCGCCTCGACCTCGCGCGAGGTCGACGACGGCCGGGACAGGCCCTCGACCAGGTGCGGCAGCAGCAGGCACAGGTCCGTGCCCGAGTCCTGGATCTCGGCCAGCGGCTCCCAGTCGCGAGCGCTGGGACCGGGGGCGGACACCACGATCCGGTCTGCGCCGACCCCCAGGGCCCGCGCCGGCTCCAGGCCCTCCGGAAGCTGCAGCTCGACGCTGAGCGCCCCGGCGGACCGCGCGGCTTCGACCACGCGCTCGAGCCCCTCGCGGACCTCCGACCACGGCACGGCCCGCAGGGTCTGATAGCCGCTGGCGGTGGGGATCCGACCCTCGAGCACGCGCAGCAGCTCGGGCTCGGCCAGGCGCACGACGATCCCCCGCGGGCCGATCGACTGGCGCAGCGCTGAGAGGTGCTCGCCGAGGCCGTCTGCCAGCGAGTCGACCAGGTCCCGGCGAGCGCCGTGATCGCGCAGCACTCGCTCGCCGCCGTGCAGGTGCAGACGGGCGGCCAGGGCGGTCGGGCCCAGCAGCTGCGTGGTGACCGGCTCCAGGTCGCCGTCGGACTCGGCGCCGATGACATCGGCCAGCACATTGAGGTCGCTGGCCAGCAGGGATCGGGCGGCCCGGGATTCCTTGGAGTCGTGGCGCTGCAGGCGCCAGCCGTGCGGCTGCAGGTCGCACCACAGCTCGGTGAGCACGGCGACCGTGCGCGGCAGGTCATCGGCCACGTCCGAGCGCTGGGGCAGCGGCAGCAGCCCGCTGCGATGCGGCGCCCCGAGCTCGCCGCGCATGACCGTGAAGGCCTCCACCGCGCTGGTGCCGGGCAGTCCGCCCACGACCGTGGCGCGCGTGCGCGTCGGTTCCTGAGGCAGGACGGCCGTCTCGGAGGATCGTGCGCTCACCGCTCGGTTCCCGCGCGGTGCTCCTCCGCGATGCGCTCGTGATGGCGGATGACCTCGCTGATGATGAAGCTGAGGATCTTCTGCGCGAACTCCGGATCCAGCTCGGCGTCCTGGGCCAGACGGCGCAGCCGCTCGATCTGCTGGGACTCGCGCTCGGGGTCCCCTGCCGGAAGGTCGTTGGCCGCCTTGAGCTCTCCCACGCGCTGGGTGGCCTTGAAGCGCTCGGCCAGGACGTTGACGAGCACGGCGTCGAGGTTGTCGATGGTGCCGCGCATGGCCCGCAGCTGGGCGAGGACCTCTTCGGTGCCGAGGGACTCGGCCGGGCGCGGGGCGCTGGCGGTCTGATCGTCGGAGCTCATGGTCTCGATCCTAGGTCAGCGGGCGGGCGAGGAGGCCCGGGAAGCGGCCTGGGCGGAGGCGATCGTGGCCTGCCCGAGCACGCGGGTGCCCTGGTAGACGACGGCCGACTGCCCCGGGGCCACCGCGCTCAGGGGCTCGTCGAGCTCGAGCACCAGCTCGGTGCGCAGCTGCCCGTCGTCCTCGACGTCCTCGAGCCGAGCCCGGCCGGGCAGGGCCTCGCCGTGGGCCCGCACCTGGACCTGGACCTCGACCTCCTCGGAGACCCGGCCCGCGCTGGTCCGGGCATCCTGCTGGAAGCGCTCGAACTCGGGCACGGGGCGACCGGCCCAGGACAGGCGGATGCCCCGGATCTCGTCGACCGCCAGGTGCTCCCGCGGGCCCACCACGACCTCGTCGGTCTTGGGCCGGATCTCCAGGACGAAGCGGGGCTTGCCGTCGGGGGCCGGAGTGCCCAGGTGCAGGCCCCTGCGCTGGCCGACGGTGTAGGCCAGCGCGCCGTCGTGGCTGCCGAGCTGCCGGCCGTCGTCGTCGACGATCGCCCCGGGACGCATCTCGACCCGTTCGGCCAGCCAGCCGCGGGTGTCGCCGTCGGGGATGAAGCAGATGTCGTGCGAATCCGGCTTGGCGGCCACCGACAGTCCGCGGCGCTGCGCCTCCTCGCGCACGAGCGCCTTGGAGGGAGTGGGCGCCAGCGGGAAGAGGCAGTGGCGCAGCTGCTGCTCGTCGAGCACGCCCAGCACGTAGGACTGGTCCTTCGCGTCCTCGGCGGCCCGGTGCAGCTCGGGGCGGCCGTCGACCTCGATCACGGACGCGTAGTGGCCGGTGCACACGGCGTCGAAGCCCAGTGCCATGGCCTTGTCGAGCAGGGCCTCGAACTTGATCTTCTCGTTGCAGCGCAGGCAGGGGTTCGGGGTGCGCCCGGCGGCGTACTCGCTGATGAAGTCGTCCACCACATCGGCCTGGAAGCGCTCGGAGAAGTCCCACACGTAGAACGGGATGCCCAGCTTCTCGGCCGCCCGCCAGGCGTCGTTCGAGTCCTCCACGGTGCAGCACCCGCGCGAACCGGTGCGCAGCGTGCCGGGCATGCGGTTCAGGGCCAGGTGCACGCCGGTGACGTCGTGCCCGGCCTCGACGGCGCGCGCCGCCGCGACGGCGGAGTCCACTCCCCCGGACATGGCTGCCAGGACGCGCATGGGGATCTCCTCACAGTGCTTCGGGGTGCTCGATGACCGGCGGGACCGCCGGATCGCCCCTCCAGGGTAGCGGTGCGACGGCAGCCGTGTCCGCCCGGAGCCGCACCGGGCTGCCCGACGACGGTCGGGCGCCGGCTCAGGCGCCGGAGAGCCCTGCGGCCAGGGCGCGCGCGTGGATCTGCGGCAGGGCCGCGACCAGGGCGTCGACGTCGGCCTCGGTGCTGCCCCGCCCCAGGGTGAAGCGCTGGGCGCCTCGGGCCGTGCGCTCATCCAGTCCCATGGCCAGCAGCACCCGCGACGGACGCGGCACCCCGGCGGTGCAGGCAGACCCGGTCGAGGTGGCGAATCCGGCCGCATCCAGCAGGAAGAGCAGGGAGTCGCCCTCGCAGCCGGGGAAGGTGAAATGGACATTGCCGGGAAGGCGCAGCCCGGAGTGAGGCCGATCCAGCGGTCCCCGCAGCACGGCCTGGGGCACGGCCGCCCGGATGCCGTCGATGAGGCGGTCGCGCAGCTGCGCCAGACGCCGCGCCTGCTCCGGCAGATCAGCCGTGGCCTCCCGCACCGCCGCCGCGAACCCGGCCGCACCGGCAGCATCCAGGGTCCCGGGGCGCAGCCCGCGCTGCTGTCCGCCGCCGTGCAGCAGCGGGCGGATCTGCGCTGCGCGCCCCACCACGAGCGCGCCGCTTCCGACCGGGGCGCCGATCTTGTGCCCGGAGACCGCGATCGTGGTCAGCCCGGGCAGCCGCGAGCTGATCGGCAGGGCCCCCAGCGCCTGGACGGCATCCACGTGCAGCGGGACCTGGAACTCGGCGCAGACCTCCGCCAGCTCGGCGATCGGCTGGACGGTGCCGACCTCGTTGTTCGCCCACATCACGGCCACCAGGGCCACCGATCCCGGATCGCGGGCGAGCATCGCCTTCAGCTGGGCGGGATCCGTGCGGCCGAGCTCATCGACCTCCAGCACCTCGAGCTGCGCGCCGCAGTGCTGGGACAGGTGCTCGGCTGGCTCCTGGACCGCAGGATGCTCGATGCTCGAGACGATCACCCGGCGTCGGCTCGGGTCCTGCGCGGTCCGGGCCTCCCACAGCCCCTTCACGGCCAGGTTGTCGGCCTCGGTGCCGCCCGAGGTCAGGATGACCTCGACCGGATCGGTCTCCAGGGCTGCCGCGATCGCGTCCCGGGACTCCTCCAGCACGCGGCGGGCGGCGCGCCCGGAGGCGTGCAGCGAGGACGGGTTGCCGCCGCGCAGCAGCTGTTCATGCACGGCACGGGCCGCCGCCGGCAGGACCGGGTGCGTGGCGGCGTGATCGAGGTAGACGGGCCCGGCGGGCTGGGCGGGGGGCTGCGGATCGGACACGCGGCCAGTGTAGGGAGCCGCCCCGACGGGCTACCGTGACCGATGTGACCGCCGCACCGAGCTCCGTGCCCCCGAACCCCGCCGACGGGGTGCCCGCCCTGCGGCATCCGGTGCGCAGCCTGGCCGGGCGGCGGATCGACTTCCGCCGCGACCTGCTGGTCATGGGCATCGTCAACCGCACCCCCGACTCGTTCTACGACCGGGGCCGGACCTTCGGGCTCGAGGCCGCCGTGGCCGCCGGGGAGCGCCACGCGCAGGACGGCGCGGACTGGGTCGACGTCGGCGGCGTGCCCTTCGCCCCGGGCGAGGCCCTGGATCCGAGGGTCGAGGCCGATCGCGTGGTCCCGGTGATCGAGCAGCTGGCGCAGCTGCGCCCCGGTCTGATCCTCTCGGTCGACACCTTCCACGCGTCGGTGGCCGACGCCTGCCTGGCCGCCGGCGCGCACGTGGTCAACGACACCACCGGGCTCTCCGATCCCGAGATGGCCGAGGCGGTCCGCGACCACGACGCCCACGTGATCGTCACCCACTCCCTGACCGGTCCCGGCGGCCCCCGGACATTGGTGCCGAATCCGCGCTACGACGACGTGGTCGCCGAGGTGCGCGAGTTCCTGGCCCGGCGGATCGACCACGCGCTGCAGCACGGCATCGCGGCGGACCGGCTGATCATCGATCCCGGCCACGACCTGCACAAGACCACCGTCCACTCGCTCGAGCTGACCCGGCGCCTGGGCGAGATCACGAGCCTGGGCCATCCCACGCTGGCGGCGGTGTCGAACAAGGACTTCGTGGGCGAATCCCTGGGCCTGCCGCGCGAGCAGCGCCTCGAGGGCTCGCTGGCGGCAGCGGTGGTCTGCGCCCTGAAGGGCGCCCGCATCTTCCGCATGCACGAGCCCGCCCAGGCACGCCGGGCGCTGGACATGGCGGCCACGATCATGGGCCTGCGCGAACCCGTCGAAGCCCGGCACAACATGGAAGGACCACGATGACGCATCCCGATGCGCCGGAGGATATCCGCGGACTCGAGCGGATCTGGCCCGAGCCCGGCTTCCTGAGCCTCGACGAGCTGCGCGAGGACTATGCGCGCACCTGGCCCGATGCCTCCGAGGGCTCCGGGGCCATGATGATCAGCTCGCTCGACGGCTCGGCGGTGCTCGGCGCGGTCTCCGGCGGACTGTCCTCGCCCGCCGATCAGAAGCTCATGGATGTGCAGCGCAGCGTCGTCGACGCCGTGGTGATCGGCGCAGGGACCCTGTGCGAGGAGGGCTACGGGGGCCTGCAGGTCCACGACGATTCCGCCGCCTGGCGCCGAGCCCGCGGCATGAGCGAGCACCCCGTGCTCGTGGTGGTCTCCCGCAGCCTGGACCTCGACCCGGCCTCGGACTTCCTGGCCGAGGCTCCCGTGCGGCCGCTGATCCTGACCGGTGCCGCGTCCTCCGCGCAGCGCAGGAAGGCCCTCGAGCAGGTGGCCGACGTCGAGGTGATCGACGACGGCACCGGCGGCGTGGATCCGCAGGCCGCCCATGAGCTCTTCGCCCGGCGCGGCTGGCAGCGGATCCACAGCGAGGGCGGTCCGACGGTGCTGGCGGCGTGGATGGCGGCGGGGCGGATCGCCGAGCTGCACCTGAGCCTGTCCCCCGTGCTCGCCGGCCGGACCCGGGCTGGCCTGCTGGGCGAGGCGATCGACCCGCAGCGCCTCGAGCTGGCCCAGGTGCTGCGCGACGGCTCGATGCTGCTCACGCGCTACCGGGTCCGGGGGGCCGCGCAGCGCCCGTAGACTGTGGGCCCATGGTGCGCATGCTTCTGGTGGAACCCGAGATCCCCGGCAACACGGGCAACGTCATCCGCCTCTCGGCGGTGACGGGTGCCGAGCTGCACCTGGTCGAGCCGCTGGGCTTCGACTTCGACGACGCCAAGCTGCGCCGCGCCGGACTGGACTACCACGACCTCGCGGGCATGCACGTCCACGCCGATCTCGAAGCCGCGTGGGAGGCGCTGCGACCGCAGCGCGTCTTCGCCTTCACCACCACCGGCACGTCCTCCCACACCGCCGTGCAGTGGCGCGACGACGACGTCATGATGTTCGGACGCGAATCGGTGGGGCTGTCCGAGCAGCACAAGGCGGACCCACACGTGACGCAGGAGATCCGCATCCCCATGCTGCCGGCTCGCCGCTCGCTCAACCTGGCCAACAGCGTCTCGATCGCCGTCTACGAGGCCTGGCGCCAGAACGGCTTCGACGGCGCCGTGTGAGACGGCGAGCCGCCGCTCAGCACCCGAGCGGCGGCTCCGGTGCACCGACCCGGACGAGCGCTGACCCGCCCGGGGCCGGTTCCGCAGATCAGTCGGCGTCCGCCGCGTTGCCGACCGTGACCTCGACGGTCTTCTCCTGGCCGTCGCGCTCGTAGACCAGCTCGCCCTTCCCGCCTGCCGGGACCTCCCGCACAGCGGCGGTGAGCTCATCGGCATCGAGGGTGGTGTGGCCGTTGAAGCTGCGGATGATGTCGCCCTCCTGCAGGCCGGCGTCATCGGCCGGCGAGCCGTCCTCGACGGAGCGCACGAGCGCGCCCTCCGAGAAGGTCTGGCTGTCGCCGTCGTCGGCCGCGGCCGCCGAGACCCCGGCGCCCAGGTAGCCGTGGGTGGCCTCGCCGGTGTCGATGATCTCCTGGGCGATGCGCTCGGCCTGATCGATCGGGATGGCGAAGCCGACGCCGATGCTGCCTGCACCGGCGGATTCCTCGCCCGAGGCCGAGGCGATCGCCACGTTGATGCCGACGACCTTCCCGTCCACGTCGACCAGCGCGCCGCCGGAGTTGCCCGGGTTGATGGAGGCGTCGGTCTGGATCACGTTGAGGAACACCGATTCCGTCTGGCCCTGCGAGGAGTCGCCCTGGCCGTAGTCGAAGAAGAAGTCCTGCCAGCCGCCCCCGCCCTGGTCCTCCTCCGAGCTCTCGCCCTCGTCCGGGGTCTCGGGCACGGCGGAGGAGGCCACGGCGATCGTGCGATCGGTGGTGGAGATGATGCCGTCGGTGACCGTGCCGGACAGCCCCAGCGGAGCGCCGATCGCGATCGCGGTATCCCCCACGTTCAGATCGGACGAGCTGCCGAGCTCGGCGGGCACGAGCCCGTCGTGGTCGATCTTGATGACGGCCAGATCGGACAGCGGATCCGTCCCGACGACCTCGGCGGTGGTCACCGTGCCGTCCGAGAGCTGGACCTCGATCGACGGGTCGCTGGACTGCCCGTCCATGGTCACCACGTGGGTGTTGGTGAGGATGTGGCCCTCCTCGTCCAGGATGATCCCCGAACCGGAGCCTGCGCTCTGGCCGTCCGACGAGGAGATCGTCACGACCGAGGGCGAGGCCTTGGCCGCGGCCCCGGTGATCTCCGTGACGGAGTCGGTGTCGTTGACGATCAGCTCGCGCGAGGCCGCCGCTGTGGAGGCGGCGTCCGAGCCGGCGACCGTGTCCACGGCCGCGTAGGTCCCCGCCCCCACCAGGGCGGAGAGGATCAGACCGCCGGCGATCAGACCAGCACCGCCGCGGCGGCGGGTCTGCGCAGCGGTGCCGCCGGCCTGGTGCCCCAGGCCGAATCCGGAGCCGGCCTGAGAGCCCGCTGCCTGGGGCTGCTGCGAGTACGGGCTGTGCGGCTCCGGCTGTCCGTACGGGCCTGCCGAGGACGCCTCCGCCTGGGGTCGCGTCGACGAGCCGGAATCCTGCGAGCCGGACGAGTACGGCCCTGCCGTCTGCCGCTGATCGCTCCCCTGCTGCTCAGGGTGCTGCTG
>CAACXD010000063.1_pt1 | contig 13450 bp, 13 predicted proteins | sample 2275841 | NCBI WGS metagenome assembly CAACXD01 (sample SAMEA5312477, study PRJEB27640) | indoor metagenome | biome: indoor environment; feature: uncontrolled; material: tiles wood | place: Germany | collected 2014-07-07
TCCCGGCCCGTGCGGCCGTGCGCGGCGAGGACGGCCGCTTCCTCCAGCTGCGCACTCACGACCCTCTCGAGGCGCTGCGCGAGCTGCGCGCCCGCGGTGTCGGACACCTGCTCCTGGAGGGCGGGGCCGGGCTGATCAGCGCATTCCTGGACGCCGATGCCGTCGATGAGCTGCTCGTCTACCAGGCTCCGCTCGTTCTGGGCGGCGGTCGACCCTCGATCGAGCTGCCCGGGCGCACGAGTCTCACCCAGGCGCTGGGCTTCGCCCCGGATCCGGCGGGCGGCGGGCCGATCACGAGGCTGGGCACCGACGTGCTGTGGCAGCTGCAGCCGCTCGGGCCGTCGGAAGCGGCCGCCGCCGGCACGGAGGCCGCGGCCCTGGAGGACGGCGGGGGCTGACGGTCCAGGCAGTCACCGGCACATGAGCACGCGGCGCGGCAGCGCGACCCGCATGGCACAGAGGCCCCGGCAGGGGCAGGCAGGAAGAAACAGATGTTCACCGGAATCATCGCCGAGCGCGGCAGGATCGTGCAGATCGAGCCCGTCGCCACCGGGCGCCCGCCCAGCGCCGAGCTGCTGAGCGAAGAGGCGGCCACCGCCGAGCAGACCGCCCAAGGCACCGGCTCGGTGCGCCTGCACCTGGAGGCCGGCTCAGTGCTCGAGGATCTGCCCCTGGGCGGCTCGCTGGCCGTGGACGGCGTGTGCCTCACCGCCACGCCGCTGTCGGCTGTGGACGCTGCGGCGACGGCCGTCGCCGCGGGTGTCGACGCCGACGCGCCCACCGGGTCGGAAGCAGCCGGGACCGATGCCCCAGGGACGCTCGGCACCGCGGACGCCGCACCCCGGCGCCGCTTCGTGGCCGATGTCATGGGTGAGACCCTGCGCCGCACCACCCTGGGCGGTCTGCGAGAGGGCAGCGCGGTGAACCTGGAGCGCTGCACCCCGGCCGATGGACGCCTGGACGGGCACGTGGTCCAGGGTCATGTGGATGCCGTCGGCACGATCCTGGAGCGCACCGACCACGGCACGTGGGAGACGCTGCGCATCGGCGTTCCGGTGGAGATCGCCGAGCTGCTCGCGGAGAAGGGCGCCATCGCCGTGGACGGCGTCTCGCTGACGGTCACCGCCGTGAGCCCCGGGCCGCTCAGCACCGGCCGCGCCGCAGAGCTGGATCAGCACTGGTTCGAGATCGGGCTCATCCCGGCCACCCTGGCGGCCACCGGCCTGGGCGAGAAGCGCCGCGGGGATCGAGTGAACCTCGAGACGGATGTCATGGCCAAGTACGCCGCACGGCTGTCGTCGTTCCGCTCGGCCCCGGCGCCGTGGTCCGATTCGGCCCTCGAACCCCAGACCCCGGATCAGACCCCGATCCCGCTGGACACGGTCGAAGAGGCGGTGCGCCAGGTCCGCGATGGCGGGGCCGTCGTGGTGGTCGACGACGAGGACCGCGAGAACGAGGGCGATCTGATCTTCGCCGCCGTGCACGCCAAGCCCGAGCTCGTGGGCTTCACCGTGCGGTGGTCCTCGGGCGTGCTGTGCGTCCCGCTGACCGGTGAGCGCGCCGATGAGCTCGGCCTGCCGCCCATGACCGCGGTCAACGAGGACGCGAAGGGCACCGCCTACACCGTGACCTGCGATGCCCGCGAGGTCGTCAGCACCGGCATCAGCGCCGAGGACCGCGCGCTGACCGCCCGCGTGCTGGCCTCCCCGGCCTCGACCGCCGGCGACCTGACCCGCCCGGGCCACGTCCTGCCGCTGCGGGCCGCCGCAGGCGGGGTCCTCGAACGGCGAGGGCACACCGAAGCGGCCGTCGACCTGTGCACTCTGGCAGGCCTTCCGCAGGCCGGGGTGATCGCCGAGATCGTCCACGACGACGGCTCCATGCAGCGCCTGCCCGATCTGCGCGAGTTCGCCAGCCGCCACGGCCTTCCGCTGATCAGCATCGAGGACCTGGCCCAGCACCTGCGCACTCGGGAGACGGCATGACAGGGGCGGCAGGGCATGCCGAGACCGCACCTCGGCCGGTCCTCGCGACCTCCGAGCCGGTCATGATCCCCATGGCCGAGGGCCGCTTCCTCGTGCGCGCCTGGCAGATCCCCGATGCCGACGGCACCACCGTCGGTGAGCACCTGAGCCTGACGGCTTCCGGGCAGAGGGAGGACATATCGGAGACGGCCCCGCTGGTCCGGCTGCATTCCGAGTGCCTGACCGGCGACGTCTTCGGCTCCTACCGCTGCGACTGCGGGCCCCAGCTGCACCTGGGCCTGGAGCGGATCGCCGCCGAGGGCGGCACGCTCGTCTACCTGCGCCGTCATGAGGGCCGGGGAATCGGCCTGGTGAACAAGCTGCGCGCGTACCAGCTGCAGGACGGGGGAGCCGACACCGTCGAGGCCAATGAGCTGCTGGGCCTGCCGGCCGAGGCCCGCGACTGGGGTGCTGCCGCCACGATCCTGCACGAGCTGGGCCTGCAGCGGATCCGCCTGCTGAGCAACAACCCCCTCAAGGCCGAGCAGCTGGCAGGCCTGGGCATCGAGGTGACCGACATGGTCCACCACGAGGTCGCCGCCCGCCCCGAGAACCACGACTACCTGGCCACCAAGCGCGACCGCATGGAGCACCGGCTCCTGCACGTCGACGACTGAACGACTGACGGCACCGAATCCACCACACAGGACCATGACGGCCCCGGCACCGGAGCCGTCGAAGGAGAGGACGAGATCATGAGCGGACACGGAGCACCCACCCTGGCGGCATCCGATCTGGAGGGATCGCAGCTGAAGGTCGCCGTGGTGGCCTCGCGCTGGCACGAGCAGATCATGGACGGGCTGCTCGGCGGCGCCCAGAGGGCCCTGGCCGAGGCCGGCGTCCAGGACCCCGCGATCGTGCGGGTGGCCGGGTCCTTCGAGCTGCCGGTCGCTGCCCGGCGGCTGGCCGGAGCCTTCGATGCTGTGGTCGCGCTGGGCATCGTGATCCGCGGCGGCACACCGCACTTCGACTACGTCTGCCAGGCCGCGACCATGGGCCTCACCGACGTCTCGACGGCCACGGGGGTGCCGATCGGCTTCGGCGTGCTGACCACCGATGACGAGCAGCAGGGGCTGGACCGAGCGGGTCTCGAGGGCTCGAGCGAGGACAAGGGCTACGACGCGGCCGTCGCCGCAGTCGATGCCGCCCTCACGCTGCGCGGGCTGGGCCTCTGAGCCTGAATCGCCGTCACCCTCGACGGCGGAGGCCTCCGCGTCAACGACCGAAACAGGGTGAGGACACCGGCCGAGAGGCGGCAGAGTGCGGCCAAGACCAGGGGCCCGGTCACGGCGATCGCCGTCACCGGGCCCCTGGTCTGCGAGACGGGAGCCGATCGAGGATCAGATCTCGTCCTCCTCCGCGGCCTCCTGCCAGCGGCTGAAGTCCAGGGTCAGGTAGAGCGCGAGAGCGGGGGAGTTGTCCTCCGGGATCCGCAGGCTCAGCCGCTCGTGGCCGGCCTCCGCCAGTGCGGCGGCACTGCTGCGCACGAGCTGCTCGGCCAGCCCCTGCCGGCGGTGCGAGGCGTGGGTGAACAGCTCGAAGAGGTAGGGATCCTCCGGGACGCCTCCTCCCGTGCGCTGCTCGACCACCAGGGCGGCGGCCACGATGTCGTCGTCCTCGTCGGCGACTACGGGCGATGCCTCGGGCAGGAGGCGGCCGAACTCGCCGTCGAAGAGCTTGGTGAGGATCTCCCGGGCCTCCTCCGGCGAGGTGACATTGGAGTCATCCGGAGTCGAGGACGCCTGATAGGCGGCCGCATAGAGCTCGGCCAGCGCGGGGATGTCTTCAGAGGATGCCGGGCGGGTGTTGAGCAGGCTCTTGCCAGAGCGTGCGACGAGGTCTGCAGTGCGTCCCACGAGGACGATCTTCCCAGTCATCGGTGTCTCCAGATCTTCAGTGCGGTGTGCGGACCGTCGGCCCCGCCTGCCCTAGGGCCTGCGGGGTGCCGGTGCGGCAGTGCGGCTCGGGCAGGAGCGGCCTCTGACGACTCGACGGGACGGGGTCGGGCGGGGGAACCCGGTTGGTTACCGGTCGGGGTCTCAGGGTACCGAACACCCCGGCGGCTGTCGTGATCACCGACACCGTCCGGTGGCAACACGGTCGTGGATCCCGCCTCGACGACAGAGGCCCCCGACTCCGCGGGGGAGTCGGGGGCCTCTGCAGCAGGGACAGCCGATCAGCTGCCGATCTCGCGATCCGAGGTGTTGTGCCCGGCATCGAGGGAGCCCAGGTCCTCCTGGTGCTCGTGATGCGCGGCCTCGAGCTCGGCCGGGGTCACCGGCGCCACGCGATCCTCGTAGAAGAAGCGCGTCAGGCGCGAGCGCAGCTTCTCGGGGCCGGAGATCCGGCCCTTGGCGTTGCGGCGCGGTGCCTGCGGGGTGGGAGCCTCGAAGCTGACCAGGCGGTACTGGGCGTAGGGGCTCAGCGGCTCGTGGACCTCGACGAACTCGCCGTGCGGCAGCTGCTGCACGCGGCCGGTCTCGCGGCCGTGCAGGGCGATCTCGCGATCCTTGCGCTGCAGCGACAGGCAGATCCGCTTGACGATCAGGAACGTGATGATCGGGCCGACGATCCACAGCGTGCGCAGGGCGTAGATGACGTCGTTGAGCGAGAGGTGGAAGTGCGTGGCGATGAGGTCGCCGGTGGCCGCCACCATCATCACGGAGTAGAACACGACCGCAGCTGCGCCCAGGCCCGTGCGGGTGGGGGCGTTGCGCGGGCGGTCCAGCACGTGGTGCTCGCGGGAATCGCCGGAGATCCAGCGCTCCAGGAACGGGTAGGCGAAGATCGCACCGATCAGCGCGCCCATGATCATCAGCGGGATGAACACGGCCAGCGGGATCGTCACCAGGCCGAACAGGTTCCACTCCCAGTTCCAGGGCCAGGTGCCCGGGAACAGGCGCAGGGCGCCGTCGCCGAAGAGGATGTACCAGTCCGGCTGCGTGCCCGCCTGCACGGGGGAGGGATCGTACGGGCCGTAGTTCCACAGCGCGTTGATCTGGACCATCCCGGCCAGGGCCGAGAGGAAGCCGAGCACGATGAAGAAGAAGCCGCCGGCCTTGGCCGCGTAGACGGGGCCGACCGGGAAGCCGACCACGTTGTCCTCGGTGCGACCGGGGCCCGGGTACTGGGTGTGCTTGTGGGTCACGACCATGAACAGGTGGACCACGATCAGGCCCAGGATCACGCCCGGGATCAGGAAGACGTGGAGGATGTACAGGCGGGGGATCACCACGTGGCCGGGGAACTCGCCGCCGAAGAGCATCATGGAGATGTAGGTGCCCACCACAGGGATGGACTTGGCCATGCCGTCGGCGATGCGCAGGCCGTTGCCGGAGAGCACGTCATCGGGCAGGGAGTAGCCGGTGAAGCCGGCCGCCATGGCCATGACGAACAGCAGCGCGCCGACGACCCAGTTCAGCTCGCGCGGGCGGCGGAACGCGCCGGTGAAGAACACGCGCATCATGTGCACGCAGATCGCCACCACGAACAGCAGCGCCGACCAGTGGTGCAGCTGGCGCAGGAACAGTCCGCCGGTGATGTCGAACGAGATGTGCAGGGACGAGGCGTAGGCCCCGGACATCTCCACGCCCTGCATGGGGACGTAGGAGCCGGTGTACTCCTGGGAGACCATCGTGGGGTCGAACCACAGGGCCAGGAAGGTTCCCGAGACCAGCAGGATGATGAACGAGTAGAGCGCGACCTCGCCGAACATGAAGGACCAGTGGTCCGGGAAGATCTTGCGTCCGAACTCCTTGACCAGCGGGGAGAGGCCCACGCGGGTGTCGGCGTAGTTCGCGATGAAGCCGACGGCGGTGTCCGGCCGGTAGTCGTCCTGCTGCGGACGGCGGGTGTCTGTGGTCTGTGCGGACATCAGGCGTTCTCCGTCTCGTCCTCAAGCTGGTTCATGTGCATGATGCGCTGCGAGTAGGCCGGGCCCACGGGCTCGTGGAAGTCGCTGCGTGCGACCAGGTAGCCCTCGGAGTCGACCGTGAGGGGCAGCTGCGGCAGCGGGTGGGACGCCGGGCCGAAGATGACCTCGCACTCGTTGGTGAGATCGAAGGTCGACTGGTGGCAGGGGCACAGCAGGTGGTGCGTGTGCTGCTCGTAGAGCGCCACGGGGCAGCCCACGTGGGTGCAGACCTTGGAGTAGGCGAAGATGCCGTCCGCGTTCCAGTCGGTGCGCTCCTCCGAGACGTTGACCTCCGAGGGGTCCAGGCGCATGACCAGCACGACCGCCTTGGCCTTCTCATTGAGGTAGCCCTCGTCGTGGCCCAGGCCGAGGATGTTCTCCGGCAGCACGTGGTAGGTGGAGCCCAGGGTGATGTCCGAGGCCTTGATCGGCGTGCCCGAGGGGTCGCGGACCAGGCGGACGCCCTCGTCCCACAGGGTGTGCTTCATGGGCTGCAGGTTCCAGGGACCGAGGTCCTTGAGCAGGCCGACGAAGGGCAGGGGAGCCAGGACCATGGCGCCGATGAGGCTGTTGCGGATCAGCGGGCGGCGCTTGATGCCGGACTCGTCGACGATCGTGTCCATGATCTCGGCGGCCTCGGCGCGCTGGGCCTCGGTGCGGATCTCGTGGCGGGACTCGACCATCTCGTGATCGGGCATGAGCGTCTTGGCCCAGTGCACGATGCCCACGCCGATGCCGAGCATGCCCAGGGCGATGCCGGCGCCGAGCAGCAGGTTCTGCAGGCGCAGCTGGGAGGTCGGCTCGGGGTTCATGACGTCGTACATGTCGCCCTCGACGCGGATGCCGAAGTAGCCCACGAAGAACAGGATCGATCCGAGGATCGAGATCACGAACAGGAGCACGACCTGGCGCTCGGCGCGCTTGGCGGCCTGCGGATCGACGTCCGTGGTCCGGGGCGAGTGCGGGGGCATGCCCGGGTTCTCGAAGCGCTGCGGCGCGGCGCTGCGATCGAGCACGTTGCCCTTCTTGCCCTCGGGGAGCTCATCACGATGGCTGGCCATGTGGTCCCTCAAACTTTCTTGAAACGTGGTGCAGGGCCCGGTGGTCGGAGGACCGCCGGGGCACGGCGAGCGGATGGATCAGGCGGACCTGGTGGAGAGCCAGACAGTGAAGCCGATGATGATCATCAGACCGATGGTCCAGATGAACAGGCCCTCGGAGACCGGGCCGAGCGAGCCGAGGCCGAAGCCGCCGGGGTCGGTGTTGGTCTCGACCGTCTTCAGGTACGTGATGACGTCGCGCTTCTCCTCGGGGGTGATGTTCGCGTCGTTGAACACGGGCATGTTCTGCGGGCCGGTCTGCATGGCCTCGTAGATGTGGTTCTCCTCGACGCCCATGAGCGACGGGGCGAACTTGCCGCGGGTCAGTGCGCCGCCGGCGCCGGCGGCGTTGTGGCACATGGCGCAGTTGGCCAGGAAGACCTTGGAGCCATTGGCGGCGTCGCCCTCGGAGACGTCCAGGTACTCGTCCTCGGGGACGGCAGGACCGGCGCCGAGCGAGGCGACGTAGGCGGCCAGCTGGCTGGTCTGCTCCTCGTTGAACTGCTGCGGCTTCTTCTGGGCCTGCGGGCCCTGCATCTGCATGGGCATGCGGCCGGTGCCGACCTGGAAGTCCACGGCGGCAGCGCCCACGCCGATCAGCGACGGGCCGGCGTCCGTGCCCTGGGCGTCCAGGCCGTGGCAGGTGGAGCAGTTGGCGAGGAAGAGGGACTCGCCCTGCTCGACGTCCTCGGCCGTGTACTCGTCCGCGGCCTGGGCCTGGTTCGAGGTGGTGGCGACTGCGTAGAGACCACCGGTGAGCAGCAGGGCGCTCAGGAGCAGCGCCAGGATGGCGAGCGGATGGCGACGCTTCTGTGAGAGAGCCTTCACGTCAGGAGTCCTCGATTCGGTGTGGTGCTGAGCTGGCGGTGACGCCGGTGGGCGCGGTGGACCGGAGTCACTGCAGGAAGTAGACGATCGCGAACAGGGCGATCCAGACGACGTCCACGAAGTGCCAGTAGTAGGAGACGACGATCGCCGAGGTGGCCTCGTAGTGACCGAAGCGCTTGGCCAGGAAGGCGCGCCCGATGATCACCAGGAAGGCCACGAGGCCGCCGGTCACATGGATGGCGTGGAAGCCGGTCGTGAGGTAGAACGCCGAGCCGTAGGCCGAGGACGCGATGCCGAGGCCGTGCGACCAGAGGGTGGCGTACTCGAAGACCTGCACGGAGACGAAGAACGCGCCCATGAGGAACGTGAGGATGAACCACTCGACCATGCCCCACTTGGCGACGGAGAACAGGCCGCCGGTGCGTCGGGGCTGGAGGCGCTCGGCCGCGAAGACGCCGAACTGGCAGGTCACGGAGGACAGCACCAGCACGATGGTGTTCACGGTGGCCAGGGGGATGTTGAGCAGCGAGGCGCCCTCATCCCAGACCTCGGGAACCGTGGCGCGCAGCGTGAAGTACATCGCGAACAGGCCGGCGAAGAACATGACTTCGGAGGCCAGCCACACGATGGTCCCCACTGCGGTGAGGTTCGGGCGGTTGATGACCGGGGCGGGTCGCGCTGGGGCATGGGTTGCAGTCGTCACGATCGACATTATGTCGCCAAACGGTCCTGCGAACCAACTGAGACACCCCGGTGAGAACCATGGGATTCCGTTCCCTTCCGGGAATGCATGAGCTGGGCAGGACCCTGCCTCGGGGTGGGCTGTGCCGGGCGGGGCCCAGGGATAGAGTCGCACCGTGACTTCGAACAGCGAGATCCCCACGCACCCCTCGGCGCCGCTGGACTGGCCCGAGCTCACCACCTCCCTGATCCAGGGTCGCGATCTCAGTGCGGAGCAGGCATGGTCGGCCATGGACGCGGTCATGCGCGGCGACGTCCAGGACATCGCCCTGGCCGGGTTCCTGGTCGCGCTGCGGGCCAAGGGGGAGAGCGTCGACGAGCTCAAGGGGCTGGCCGACGCGATGGTCTCCCACGCCCGCCCGCTCGATGTGCCCGGCCCGGCCGTGGACATCGTGGGCACGGGCGGGGATCGCCTGCGCTCGGTGAACATCTCCACCATGTCCGCGCTCGTGGCCGCCGGCGCCGGCGCCCGGGTGGTCAAGCACGGCAACCGCGCCTCGTCGTCCAAATCCGGCTCGGCGGACTGCCTCGAGGCTCTCGGCGTGCAGCTGGACATGCCCGTGTCCATGGTGGAGTCCTGTGCTCGGGAGGTCGGGATCACCTTCTGCTTCGCCCAGACCTTCCATCCCTCCATGCGCTTCGCCGCCGGCGCCCGCAAGGCGCTGGGCGTGGCCACGGCCTTCAACTTCCTGGGCCCGATCTCCAACCCGGCGCTCGTGGAGGCCTCCGCGATCGGCGTGGCCGACCGCGCGCTGGCGCCCGTGATGGCGGGCGTGTTCCGGGATCGCGGCCACCGCGCCCTGGTCTTCCGCGGCGGCGACGGGCTCGACGAGCTGACCATCACCGAGTCCTCGGAGGTCTGGGAGGTCCGCGACGGCCAGATCACCGAGCACGTGCTCGAGCCCCAGGACTTCGGGATGCCGCGCGGCACGGTCGAGGACCTGCGCGGTCAGGACGCCGAGTACAACGCGGCAGTGGCCCGCCGGATCCTCTCCGGGGAGACCGGCCACGTCCGCAACACGGTCCTGCTGAATGCGGCCTCCGCCCTGATGGCGCTCGACGAGGCTCCGGTCGGCTCCTTCCAGGAGCGCATGGCCGCGGCGATCGAGCGCGCAGCGCAGTCCCTGGACACCGGTGCCGCTCAGCAGGTGCTGGATCGCTGGATCGCGCACTCGCGCTGCTGAATCGAGGGCGGCGCCAGCGCAGCAGCGCCGGACGAGCATGAGGCCCCGGGACGATCGGGTGATCGTCCCGGGGCCTCATGCTCGCCCAGCGCGCCGGCCCTGGTGCGGCATCAGTCCATGCCCAGGGAGAAGGCCTCCTCGAGGTCGTGGCTGCTGTAGGTGCGGAAGGCGATCTGGGTGACCGTCTCCTGGATGCCCCGGACCTTGGAGAGCCGATCGGCGATGACGTCCGAGAGCTCCTCGTGGCGACGCACGCGCACCAGGGCGATGAGGTCCCACTCGCCGGTGACCGAGTAGACCTCGGAGACGCCGCGCAGATCCGAGACCTCCTGGGCGATCTCGGGGATCCGCTGCGGATCGGTGCTGATCATGACGATGGCGGTGAACATGCTGCCTCCTGGCGAACGTGGGGCTCGGGTCCGCGAAGGGCCCGGAAGACTCGTGGTCTCCACTGTATCCGCGGGCCCATGCCGGCTCGTGGGTGGAGCGCTTCAGCGGCGCACGCGCACCACGACGGACGCGATCAGGCGCCAGCCCAGCAGGAAGACCAGCAGCACCGAGGCCGTCACGAGCAGGAACGACACCGGGGCGCCGTCGCCTGCGGCCACGCGCAGCAGGGCGCCGACCACGACCGTCAGAGCCCAGATGATCAGCCCGGAGACCAGCTCGCGGCCAGGGCGGCGCAGGAAGGCCACGGCCAGCCAGCCGACGCCGAGCCCCACCAGGAACGGCCATGCCGCATCGAAGAACAGCCAGGCGCTGCCGTCGTGGGAGGACTTGCCGATCGCGCCGAAGAGGCAGACGAGGATCGCATCGAGGACGACCCAGAGGATCACGAAGGGCTGGATGCGCTTGGCCGGCTCGCGACTGACTTCGACTTCAGGTACAGGTCCAGTCATTTTCTCTCTACTTTCACGTTCATGTTGAATCTCCGTGGCCGCTCGTCGGATCTTGTGAACGACCCGATCAGGGTGCTTCCATCATCCCCCATCGGCTCGTCCTCGGCATGAGCGACCCCGTGACCCGAGACCGGTTCGGCGGCTAAGGTCGTCCTCATGGAAACCGCATTCAAGGCAGAACTCGTCCACACCGTCGGAGAGCTCCCGCAGGTCGCTCAGTCCGCTCCGGACTTCGAGCTCGTGAGCTCCGAGCTGGCTCCGGTCCGCACCGCGGACTTCAGCGGGCGTCGGCTCGTGCTCAACATCTTTCCGAGCGTCGACACCGGGACCTGCGCGGCCTCGGTCCGCCGCTTCAACGAGCTCGCCGTGGGCTTCGAGGGCACCGATGTCCTGTGCGTGTCCAAGGACCTCCCGTTCGCCCAGGCCCGCTTCTGCGGAGCCGAGGGCATCGAGAACGTCTCCGTGGCCTCGGCCTTCCGCTCGAGCTTCGGCGAGGACTACGGCGTGACCATGGTCGACGGCCCCCTGGCCGGTCTGCTGGCGCGCAGCATCGTGGTGCTCGATGCCGAGTCCAACGTCATCTACACCCAGCTCGTCCCGGAGATCGCTGATGAGCCGGACTACGACGCCGTGATCAACCTGCTGTCCTGATCACAGCCGCCCCGCACGATGAGGGGCCGGCAGCCGCGACTGCGGCTGCCGGCCCCTCTGTCATACCGACCTGCTCGGCTTCAGCGCACTTCCCGGCGCGTCGAGCCTCCGATGCGCCCGCCATCCGGATCGGTGAGGGCGTCGGCGACCGCGACGATCAGCGCGATCACGACGATGCCTCCGATGATCAGGTAGGCGGCGTCTGCGGCGCGGTCCGCACCCTGGGGCAGCAGGAAGAAGTAGATGCCGGTGACGCCCGCCGAGCCCACGGCCGTGCCGATGCGCTGGCCGGTCTGCATGATGGCCGAGGCGGTGCCGCCCTCGGCCACGGGGACCTCGCGCAGCGTGAGCGTCTGGTTGGGGCTGGTGACCATGCCGGCGCCGAAGCCGATGGGCGCCATGACCGCGCCCAGGATCCACAGGGGAGCATCCCCGGCGACGATGTGCGGGGTCACCAGCAGTGTGCCGGTGATGCCCGCCAGGACCACGACCAGGCCGATCACCACGGTCCAGCGTCCGATCCGGGTGACCAGCCGCCCGCCGAGCTGAGCGGCCAGCGCCGTGAGCACGGCTCCGGGCAAACCCAGGAGGCTGGCGACCAGGGCGGATTGGCCCAGGCCCTGCTGGACCAGCTGAGCCTGGATCACCCAGATGGTGGTGCCGCCGGTGAAGTAGATCCCGATCATCAGGGTCCCCAGCGAGTAGCTGCGGATGCGGAACAGGCGCAAATCGACCATGGGGGCCTTGCCGCGGGCCTGATAGCGCCGCTCCCACACGACCCACGCAGCAGTGAGGATCAGTCCGACGGGCAGCAGCGCCCAGGCCGCTGTGTACTGCTCGGCCAGCATGAACGGCAGCATGACGGTCAGCACGGCCACCGCCAGCATGACGGCGCCGATCGGGTCCAGGTCGGGCGAGCGCCGCTGAGTCGTGGTGCGGCTGGGTCCGAGGTCGAGCCACCGGGTGGACAGCGCCAGGATGATCAGGCCCAGCGGCACGTTGATGCCGATCGTGGAGCGCCAGCCGAGTCCCGGGGGCAGCATGCCGATCAGAAGCCCGCCCATGACGGGCCCGATCGCCACGGCCACGCCCACGATCCCGCCGAAGTAGCCGAAGGCCCGGGCTCGCTCGCTGCCCCGGTAGTGCTGCTGGATCAGCCCGGAGACCTGGGGATTGATCAGGCCGGAGCCGATCCCCATGAACACGCGCGAGAGGTTGAGCATCAGCGGGGTCGGAGACAGGGCCGCCGCGAGCGAGGCGATGGTGAACAGGGCCATGCCCGCCACGAACAGCCGCTCCCGGCCGAACAGGTCCCCGGCTCGTCCGGCGGCGACCAGCACGACTCCGAAGGACAGGGCGTATCCGGAGAGCACCCACTGCAGGTCGCTCGAGCTTGCTCCCAGATCGCGCTGGATGGACGGCAGCGCCACGTTGATGATGCTGACGGCCACCAGCGCCATGAACAGCGAGGCCAGCAGCACGGCCAGGATGCGGCCGCGGCGGGGATCGGGCACGAACTCGGAGTCGTCGTCCGGGGCGCGCGGCGGTGGCGCCGAGCCCTCCGCGTACACGTCTCCGGTGAAGGGGTGAGGGTCGTGCGATCCGGGGCGGTCGTCGGAGGCGGGCATTCTGGGGATCCTACTCCGAGCCTCCGGCTCCCACGGGGGCCGTCGCGCTCAGGCGTCCCTGCCGGGGCGAGAGCGATCGGCCTTGATCCGGCCGCGGTGCTTCTTGGCCTGGAGGCGCCGGCGCTGCGAGCCGCGTGTGGGTTTGGTGGGTCGGCGCGGCACGGGCGGGGCCATGGCCTGGCGCAGCAGCTCGGCCATCCGCTCGCGGGCGGCCTTGCGGTTGCGGAACTGCGAGCGGTGCTCAGCTGCGTCGACGATCAGCTCCGTGCCCGCCAGGCGCGGCTCGAGCGCGCAGAGCGCTCGGCGGCGCTGGTCGTCGGTCAGCGCCGAGCACGCCGCTAGGTCCAGGCGCAGCTGCACCCGGGAGTCGGTCGTGTTCACTGACTGGCCTCCGGGCCCGGAGGAGCGCACGAACTGCTCGTGCAGCTCTGCGGCGGGGATGACGAGACCCCGCGGGAGACCGGGGCCCGTGCGGATCCTCA
>CAACXD010000318.1_pt1 | contig 12875 bp, 12 predicted proteins | sample 2275841 | NCBI WGS metagenome assembly CAACXD01 (sample SAMEA5312477, study PRJEB27640) | indoor metagenome | biome: indoor environment; feature: uncontrolled; material: tiles wood | place: Germany | collected 2014-07-07
GTCGGTGTCGTCCTCGATCGAGATCTGGTTCTGGTCGTAGATCGCGATGAGGTTGCCGAGCTCCTGGTGCCCGGCCAGCGACGACGCCTCAGAGGTCACGCCCTCCTGGAGGTCGCCGTCGGAGACGATCGTGTAGATGCGGTGGTCGAACGGGGACTGGCCCGGAGCGGACTCGGGGTCGAAGAGCCCCCGGGTGTAGCGCTGCGCGTAGGCGAAGCCCACGGCCGAGGAGAGGCCCTGGCCCAGCGGGCCGGTGGTGATCTCCACGCCGGCCGTATGGCGGTACTCCGGGTGGCCCGGGGTCTTGGAGCCCCAGGTGCGCAGCTCCTCCAGGTCCTTCATCTCCAGGCCGAACCCGCCCAGGAAGAGCTGGATGTACAGCGTCAGCGAGGTGTGGCCCGGGGAGAGGATGAAGCGGTCGCGGCCGGTCCAGCGATCATCGCTGGGGTCATGGCGCATGACCTTCTGGAAGAGCAGGTAGGCGGCCGGGGCCAGGCTCATGGCCGTCCCGGGATGTCCCGAGCCCACCTTCTCCACGGCGTCCGCGGCGAGCACGCGGACGGTGTCCACGGCGCGGCGATCGACATCGGTCCAGGTGAGTGTCTGATCAGACTGAGGCACAGGTGCACTGTCCTTTCTCGGGGTGCATGGCACCGCTCGCACGTGCGGCGATGCCGGAGTCGTGGATCCAGCCTAGATCACACGTCGGTCAGCGGAAGGGGTGATTCCGTGGTTTGCCTGAGGGCGTATTCGATGCCTCCTCCGGTCGCATCGCCGGTGATGCGTCGCGGGCCACGGCGCGAGCGGCCATGAGGGTCTAGACTGGACAGATCATCCCCGTCGCACGCCATCCGCCAGGCGCCGCGCACACTCCTTCCGGGCCCGGGTCGGCCTGGACGACGGGGAGTCCGTTTCCGAGTCGTCGACCCCGTCACCGTTCCAGGGAGTCAGTTCACGTGAGTTCAGCGCAGGTCTCCAGGCATGCAGCACCGACCGGTCCCCAGGATCCGTCGGATGCGCGTCGGGAGAGCGGGCGGATCACACCTGGTCAGCGCGTGCGGGCGTATCTGCAGCTGATGAAGCTGCGCATCGTCGAGCTGCTGCTCGTGGCCACGGTGCCGACCATGATCTTCGCCCACCACTACCACGGCAACGGCGGCTTCCCGAGCATCTGGCTGATCCTGGTCACCCTTGTGGGCGGCACGCTCTCCGCAGGTGCCGCGGGCGCCTTCAACTCCTACATCGACCGCGAGTCCGACCGGCTGATGAAGCGCACCTCCAAGCGCCCGCTGGTCACTCGCGTGGTCAACGACTGGGAGGCCCTGGTCCTGGGCTGGGTCCTCTCGGTGGCCTCGGTGCTGCTGTTCGCCCTGGCGGTCAACGTCCTGTCGGGCGTGCTGACGGCCGCGGCGATCTTCCTCTACGCGGTGTTCTACTCGATCATCCTCAAGCGGCGGACCAGCCAGAACATCGTCTGGGGCGGGATCGCCGGCTGCATGCCGGTGCTGATCGCCTGGGCCGCGGTGACGGGGACCGTCGAGTGGCCGGCCGTCGTGCTGTTCGCGGTGATCTTCCTGTGGACCCCGCCCCACTACTGGCCGCTGTCGATGAAGTACTCGGACGACTACGCCCGCGCCGGGATCCCCATGCTCGGGGCGATCGCCTCGGATGGGCGCGTGGCCAGCCAGGTCGTGCTCTACGCCTGGGCCACCGTCATCTGCTCGCTGCTGCTCGTCCCGGTCGGCGGCGCCGGCTGGGTCTACGCCGTGGTCACGCTGGCCGCCGGAGCCTGGTTCCTGCTGCAGTGCCACCGGCTGCTGGGGCTGGCCGACCAGGCTGAACCTACCTCCACACAGGCCATGAAGGTCTTCCACGGCTCGATCACCTATCTGAGCCTCGTGTTCGTGGCCGTGGCGCTGGATCCGTTCCTCGGCGGACCGATCCTCTGAACGTCGCGCAGCTGACGCACGGCGACCCTCGCGCCCGCCGACCAGCCGGTTCGCGCTGAGTCCCCGTTCCCCGGACCCGCACGGGTCGCGGCCCCATCACTCCCTCCAGAATCGAGAGCACGCTCAGGATGGACTTCTCCGGGCTGATCGCCTATCCGGTCACACCGTTCACGATCGCCGGTGCCGTGGACCTGCCTGAGCTCGCCCGCCAGGTCGAGGTCCTGGTCGGCTCGGGCGTGGACTCGATCTGCGTGCTCGGCACGGCCGGCTCCTTCGCCTATCTGAGCTCCGAGGAGCGCGCCACCGTGGTGCGCACGGCCGTCCAGGCTGCCGCGGGCTCCGGGATCCCCGTGGGAGCCGGAGTCTCCGCCATGACGACCCAGGACGTCCTGGAGCTGGCGTGGGACGCGGAGAGTGCCGGAGCGGACGGCCTGGTGCTGAACCCGCTGTCCTATGTGGCCCTGCGCTCGCCCGAGATCGCGGATCAGGTCGAGACCGTGGCCTCGTCGGTCGCGCTGCCGCTGTGCCTGGACAACAACCCCTCGACCACCGGCTTCGTCTACCCCGTGGACCTGGCCGCCGAGCTGAGCGATCTGGGCAACGTCGTGGCGTTCAAGGACACGGTCGACTCCGAGCGCGCCCTGCAGAACCGTCGCCACCTCTTCCTGGAGCTGGCCGAGCCCGGGACGAGCTTCGGGATCGCCGGGACCTCGCTGATCCTGAACTCGGCCGATGCCTCGATCGCCTGGCACACCGGCTTCGCCGCCGCACTGCCCCGGGAGTGGGTCGCGTTCCGCGCCGCCGCTGCGGCCAGGGACGTCGAGCTCGTGGATCGCTGGCGCCGGGCGTTCTCCCCGCTGATCGAGGTGCTGCGCTGGGAGCGGCCGCTGAGCTCGCTCTACGCCCTCAATGACATCTGCGGCATGCGCACCGCCCCGCCGAGGCGGCCCCTGCACCCGGTGGGCACGCCCAGCCGCGAGCGCATCCGCTCGGCCGTCCGCGATCTGCGCGCGGAGATGCAGCAGTGACGGCCGCGCTCGAGATCGAGGACCTGGTGATGGCGTTCCCGCAGCGCCGTGCGCCCAGCCGGCGACGCCGGGGGAGCCGCGACCCCGAGACGGGCGCGGACACGCCTGCGCCGCGCTCGAGGCTCCGGGCCGTGGACGGCCTGAGCCTCACGGCCCGCAACGGCGAGGTCACCGCGCTGCTGGGGCCCAACGGGGCGGGCAAGACGACCACGCTCGAGTGCGCCCAGGGCCTTCGGCGGCCCACCTCCGGGACCGTCCGCCTGCTGGGCGAGCAGCCCTGGGGCGCCCGACCGGAGCTGCGCGCCCGCGCCGGCGTGATGCTGCAGGACGGCGGCCTGCCGCAGTCGGTCAGGGCAGGGGAGTACCTGCGCCACATCAGCGCGATGTACCAGGACCCGGTCCCGCAGCACGAGCTCCAGGCGCGCCTGGGCATCGGCTCCTTCGCCGGAACCCCCATCCGGCGGCTCTCCGGCGGCCAGCGCCAGCGCGTGTCGCTGGCCGCAGCGCTGGCCGGAAGGCCGGAGATCGTCTTCCTCGACGAGCCCTCGGCCGGCCTGGATCCCCAGTCGCGCGCGGTGGTCTTCGACCTGATCGACGAGCTGCGCGGCGACGGCACCGCCGTCATCCTCACCACGCACCTGCTCGACGATGCCCAGCGCCTGGCCGACCAGGTGGTCATCGTGGATGAGGGCCAGGTCCGCGCCTGCGGCTCCGTGCAGGAGCTGATCGACGGCGACGGCCGCTCCGGAGCCCTGCGCGTGGAGCTCACCGCCGCCCAGCAGCAGCGCTGGGCGCAGCATCCCCCTGAGCTCGTGCAGCGCCCGGACCTGCAGGTCAGCGCGGAGGGAGCCCGGATCGTGATCAGCGGTGCGACGCGCCCGCAGGAGCTGGCCGAGCTGAGCCAGTGGCTCGCGGCCACCGGCGAGCTGCCCCTGTCCCTGAGCCTCCAGCCCCGCTCGCTGGAGGACGTCTTCCTGGAGCTGTCGGGGAGGCGGATCCGATGACCGAGAGGACCATCCTGTCCCGTGCTGCTTCCGAGGACCCGGCCCCGTCGGGGCCGGCCCCCGCTGCCCGGCGCGTCGCCGCCCAGGCCGCTTACGAGACGCGCACCATGCTGCGCAACGGCGAGCAGCTGCTGCTGCTGATCATCCTCCCGGTCATGGCCCTGTTCGCCCTGACCTGGATGGATCTGCTCGACGGGGCACTGCCGGCCGGTGCCGAGAGGATCGACCTGGCCGTGCCCGGGGTCCTGGCGCTGTCGGTGATCTCGAACGCGTTCTCCGGCCAGGGCATCCAGACCGGCTTCGACCGCCGCTACGGCGTGCTGCGGCAGCTGTCCACCACGCCCCTGGGCCGGTTCGGGCTCATCGCCGGCAAGCTCGGCGCCATCCTGGCGGTGCTGGCCGTGCAGACGGTGCTGATCTGCGGGATCGGTCTGGCCCTGGGCTGGCGGCCCGAGCCGCTGTCGGTGCTGGCCATGCTGCTGATCCTCGGGGTGGGCGCCGCGGTGTTCACCGGGCTGGGCCTGCTCGTGGCCGGCACGCTGCGCGCTGAGGCCACGCTGGCCGTCGTCAATCTGCTGTGGGTCCTGCTGGCGGCAGCCGGTGGAACCCTGGGCCCGGCCGCAGCCCTTCCGGGTGTGCTCGGCTGGGCGGCTTCGCTGCTGCCATCGGCTGCGCTGGGGGAGTCGCTGCGCATCGTGCTGGTCGGCACCGGCCACGGCCCCCTGGTGCTGCATCTGGCGGTCCTGGCCGTATGGGGCCTGCTCAGCTGGGCGGCGACCGTCCGTCTGTTCCGCTGGAGCTGAGACTGCGCACGGGCCGCCGGCTCCGGTCCGCGTGCACAGGGTGCGGGACTAGACTGGTCGGGCGCCCGGCGCTCCGGTCGCGCAAGCACTGACCCCCCTTTCAGATCCTGGACGTGAGCACGTGAGCACCCCTTCCTCGGCCCCGACCGCCTCGGACCTCGGCGACGACCCGCGGGAGGCTCCGGGGCCCGGACCCGAGCCGCGCAGCGATCGAGCTCCGATCGGCTTCTTCCTGCGCGGCGAGGTCGACGGATGGGTCCGCTTCACGGCCTGGGCCTCCCTGGCGGCCAACATGCTGCTGATCCTCACCGGCGGCCTGGTCCGGCTCACCGGCTCCGGCCTCGGCTGCCCCACCTGGCCCCGGTGCACGGACGAGTCCTGGACCAACACCTCGGAGATGGGCATCCACGGGTTCATCGAGTTCGGCAACCGCACTCTGACGGGCGTGCTCATGATCGTCGCCGTGCTGGCCTTCCTGGCCGTCGTGCGCATGGCCCGCCGTCACGCGTCGCTGTTCGTGCTGACCCTGCTGCTCGGTCTCGGCATCCCCGTTCAGGCTGTGGTCGGCGGCGTCACGGTGCTGACCGGTCTCAATCCGTGGATCGTGGGCATCCACTTCATGATCTCCTCCGCCATGATCGCCATGGCCGCGATGCTCGTGAATCGGGCCCGGCGGCTGAGCCTGGAGCACGTGGCGCAGGCGGAGCTGGCCGGACAGTCGCCGCAGCAGCGCGGCCCGATCCGCGGGCTGCTCATCGCACTGGCCGTGTTCGCGGCGCTGAGCATCTACCTGGGCACGCTGGTCACCGGCACGGGTCCCCACGGCGGCGACGCCGGCGACGTCGTGCGGCACACCTTCGACGCCCTGGTGATCGCCCGGCTGCACGCTCTGCCCGCCTACGCCGTCGTCGCGCTGGTGCTGATCGGACTGCTCGTCGGCCGCCGGACCTGGCCCATGGCGGTGCGCCGGTCGCTGCAGCTCGTGGGACTCGTCGTGATCATGCAGGCGCTGATCGGCTTCTACCAGTTCTTCAACGGCCTGCCGATCCTGGTGGTCGCGCTGCACCTCATCGGCTCGGCCCTGTTCGTGGCCGTCGTGTCCATGGCGGTGGAGAAGGGCTTCCACGTCACCTCCGAGGCTCCCGTGCTGACGGAGGCCGAGCGCCGCGACGGGCCCGTCACCGTCTGAGGGCGCATCGAAGCCCGCACCGGTTCGGGAGGGGCCGCTGGAATCCGTCGCTGCGGAATCCAGCGGCCCCTGTGCGTTCTGCGCCTGATCGAGTCGAAGGATGAGGTTCTCATCACATCCCGGTCTTTCTGAGGGTGACCTTGCTAGGAACGCGGAATGGATTTGGACATACTTGAGTTGTGTATTGGACAGGGTCCGGATCACGGACCCCCGAGACGGCGAGAGGCGGTACGAGCATGGTCCAGACGGAAGTCAGGAGCGCGCGCAGCACCGAGGACGCCGCCGAGTCCACCACCCGATCCCGGATCCTCAACGCCGTCCTGGAATCCGGACCCGTCTCCGCCAGCGAGATCGCAGCGCAGATGGGCCTCACGGCCGCCGCAGTGCGCCGTCACCTGGACGCCCTGGAGCGGGATCGGTTCATCGAGGTCACCCTGGTGCGCCGCCCCGGAGCAGGTGCGGGTCGCCCCGCCCGTCGCTACGTGGTGGCCCCCGAGGGCCACGAGCGCCTGGGCAACGACTACCTCGAGGTCGCCCACGACGCCCTGCGCACCCTGCGCGAGCTCGGGGGAGAAGAGGCCCTGCGAGGCTTCGTGCAGCGTCACCAGCACCGCATCGAGAACCGGTACCGCCCGGCCGTCGAGGCTGCAGGGGAGGACGTCGCCGATCGTCTGGACGCCCTCGTGCGCCAGATGGCCGCCGACGGCTACGCCGCCAGCTCCACCGTGGTGCAGGTCGGCTCCCAGCGCCGCGGAATGGCCTCCCTGCAGCTGTGCCAGGGGCACTGCCCCCTGCTCGAGCTGGCAGAGGACCACCCCGAGTTCTGCGAGGCGGAGACGAGGATGATCGGCTCCCTGCTGGGCGTCGACATCCGTCGGCTGTCCACGTTGGCCTCCGGGGCGCACGTGTGCAACACGCATGTGCCCCTCGAGCGCCGGGACGAGGATCCACCACGCAGCGCCGAGCGCACCTGAGACTTTCCCTCACCATCCGAACCACCGCGGTCGACCGGGCAGAGCCCGGATCGGCAGCAGACCACCAGAGGAGGCCGTCGTGACAGATGTGACACAAGCCAACGACACCACCATCTCCGACATCCTGGAGAAGAACCCCGAGCTCGAGGGCATCGGGACGTACGAGTACGGCTGGGCCGACAAGGACGTCGCGGGAGCCTCCGCGCGCCGCGGCATCGACGAGGACGTCGTGCGCGACATCTCGGCGCGCAAGAACGAGCCCGAGTGGATGCTGAACCTGCGCCTGAAGGCCCTGAAGTTCTTCCAGCGCAAGCCCATGCCCACCTGGGGCGCGGACCTGTCGGGCATCGACTTCGACAACATCAAGTACTTCGTGCGCGCCTCCGAGCAGCAGGCCGGCTCCTGGGAGGAGCTGCCCGAGGAGATCCGCGACACCTACGAGAAGCTGGGCATCCCCGAGGCCGAGCGCTCCCGCCTGGTGGCCGGCGTAGCCGCGCAGTACGAGTCCGAGGTCGTCTACCACCAGATCCGCGAGGACCTGGAGGCCCAGGGCGTCATCTTCATGGACACCGACACCGCGCTGCGCGAGCACCCGGAGTTCTTCGAGGAGTACTTCGGCACGGTCATCCCGGTGGGCGACAACAAGTTCGCCGCGCTGAACACGGCCGTGTGGTCCGGCGGATCGTTCGTCTACGTGCCCAAGGGCGTCCACGTGGACATCCCGCTGCAGGCCTACTTCCGCATCAACACGGAGAACATGGGCCAGTTCGAGCGGACGCTGATCATCGCGGATGAGGACTCCTACGTCCACTACATCGAGGGCTGCACCGCGCCGATCTACAAGACGGACTCGCTGCACTCGGCCAACGTCGAGATCATCGTCAAGAAGAACGCCCGCGTGCGCTACACGACCATCCAGAACTGGTCGAACAACGTGTACAACCTGGTGACCAAGCGCGCCATCGCCCACGAGGGCGCCTCCATGGAGTGGGTCGACGGCAACATCGGCTCCAAGGTCACCCAGAAGTACCCGGCGGTCTACATGACCGGCGAGCACGCCCGCGGCGAGACCCTCTCGATCGCCTTCGCCGGCGAGGGCCAGCACCAGGACACCGGCTCCAAGATGGTGCACGTCGCCCCGCACACGTCGTCGTCGATCGTGTCCAAGTCGGTGGCCCGCAACGGCGGCCGCTCCGCCTACCGCGGCCTGGTCCAGGTCCGCGAGGGCGCCCACCACGCCAAGTCGAACGTGGTCTGCGACGCCCTGCTCGTGGACACCGTCTCGCGCTCGGACACGTACCCGTACGTCGACATCCGCGAGGACGACGTCTCCATGGGCCACGAGGCCACAGTCTCGCGCGTGTCCGAGGAGCAGCTGTTCTACCTCATGCAGCGCGGCCTGCCGGAGGACGAGGCCATGGCCATGATCGTGCGCGGCTTCGTGGAGCCGATCGCCCGCGAGCTGCCCATGGAGTACGCGCTCGAGCTCAACCGCCTGATCGAACTGCAGATGGAGGGATCCGTTGGCTGATAAGCCCAACACCGCCGCAGCACCCGGCACCACCACCCCCGAGGAGGATGTGGTCGACGGCGTGCGCACCGATGAGGCGCGCATCGCCATCCCCGGGATGACCCAGGAGGGCGAGAAGCTCGCCACCGCCATGGTCGAGTCCGAGGAGGAGGCCATGGGGGTCTCCGCCTCGCAGGAGGACGGCAAGGTCAAGGGCACCAAGATCGCCGGCACCTCGCGCGCCGATCGGCAGGCGTCCTACGACCTCGCGGACTTCCCGGAGCTGACCGGGCGCGAGGAGGACTTCCGGTTCACCCCGCTCAAGCGCCTCAAGGGACTGCACACGGATGAGCTGACGGGGCCCGCCCCGGCGGTGACCGTGTCCGGCTCCGATCGCGTGCGCGTCGAGACCGTGGGCCGCGACGACGCCCGCGTGGGCTCGGCCGGCATCCCCGAGGACCGCCTCTCGGCCAGCGCCTGGGCCGCCTTCCAGGAGGCCACCGTGGTGACGGTCCCGGCCGAGGCCGAGATCGACGGCACCGTGATGATCGAGATCGAGGGCACCAGCCCCGATCCGGCCGCCTCCCACCTGGTCGTGGTCGCCGAGCAGTTCTCGAAGGCGCGCATCGTGCTGCGCCACCACGGCTCAGCCGTGGTCTCGCAGAACGTCGAGTTCTCGATCGCCGATTCGGCGAACATCACCGTGGTCTCCCTGCAGGAGTGGGAGGACGAGGGCACCGTGCACGCCTCGGCGCAGCACGTCTCGCTCGGCCGCGACTCGCGCTTCAAGCACGTGGTCGTCTCCCTGGGCGGCGACACCGTGCGCGTGACTCCGTCGGTGCGCTTCCGCGCACCGGGTGCCGACGTCGAGATGTACGGCCTGACCTTCGTGGACGACGGCCAGCACCTCGAGTCGCGGCTGTTCGTGGACCACTCGCAGCCCAACTGCCGCTCGCGCGTGACCTACAAGTCCGCGCTGCAGGGCGAGGGCGCCCACGGCGTGTGGGTCGGCGACGTCCTGATCCGCCCGGCCGCCGAGGCCACCGACACCTACGAGCTCAACCGGAACCTGATCCTCAACGACGGGCCCCGGATGGACTCGATCCCCAACCTGGAGATCGAGACCGGAGTGATCGCCGGTGCCGGCCACGCCTCCACCACGGGCCAGCTGGATGCCGAGCACCTCTACTACCTCATGTCGCGAGGCATCACCGAGCGCGATGCCCGCGCCCTGGTGGTGCGCGGCTTCCTCTTCGAGATCCTGCAGCAGATCGAGGACGAGAGCATCGAGGAGCGCCTGCGCGAGATCGTCGAGGCCGAGCTGGCCAACGTCGAGCGCGGCGCCTGAGGCCCCGCCACCGAAGCACCTGCCGATCACGGCACCCACACCTTCACCATTTCAGGAGAGACTTTTGAGCACTCTGGAGATCAAGGACCTGCACGCATCGGTCCTGCTCGACGACGAGAACAGCAAGCAGATCCTCAAGGGCGTGAACCTCACCATCAACTCGGATGAGGTCCACGCGATCATGGGGCCCAACGGCTCCGGCAAGTCCACGCTGGCCTCGACCATCGCGGGCCACCCCAAGTTCCGCGTGGACTCGGGCGACATCCTGCTGGACGGCGAGTCCGTCCTGGAGATGTCCGTGGACGAGCGGGCGCGGGCCGGGCTCTTCCTGGCCATGCAGTACCCGGTCGAGATCCCGGGCGTGACCACCTCCAACTTCCTGCGCTCGGCCAAGACCGCCGTCGACGGCGAGGCCCCCGCTCTGCGGACCTGGACCAAGGACGTCAAGGAGGCCGTCGCTCAGCTGAAGATGGATCCGCAGATGATCCAGCGCAACGTGAACGAGGGCTTCTCCGGCGGCGAGAAGAAGCGCATGGAGATCATGCAGCTCGAGCTGCTCAAGCCCAAGATGGCGCTGCTGGACGAGACCGACTCCGGACTGGACATCGATGCCCTCAAGGTCGTGTCCGAGGGCGTGAACCGCGCCAAGGCCGCCAACGGCATGGGCGTCATGCTCATCACCCACTACACCCGCATCCTGCGCTACATCGCTCCCGATCACGTGCACGTCTTCGCCGACGGCCGCGTGGTGGAGCAGGGAGGCCCGGAGCTGGCCGAGCAGCTCGAGGCCGAGGGCTACGACAAGTACGTCGCGGCCGCCAAGTGACCGGCTGAACCCGGACGAGGAGGACACCATGACCGAAACGACCGCCGACGCGGGCCAGGTCCCCGCGGGCGCGCCGCAGATCTCCGAGGTCGAGGACGCGCTGAAGAACGTCATCGATCCCGAGCTCGGCGTGAACATCGTCGATCTGGGCCTGCTCTACGGCGCCTCCTACATGGAGGACGGGGCCCTCAAGCTCGACATGACGCTGACCACGGCGGCCTGCCCGCTGCAGGACGTCATCGAGGAGCAGGTCGAGCAGAACCTCGGCCCGCTCGTCGACGAGTGGCACGTCAACTGGGTCTGGATGCCGCCGTGGGGCATGGAGCGCATCACCGAGGACGGCCGCGACCAGATGCGGGCCCTGGGCTTCAACATCTGACCCGCCTGCGGCGCACGACAGCGCCCGGTCGCGCAGCTGATCAGCTGCGCGACCGGGCGCTGTCGTCGTGTGTGCGGGCCCCATCGGGGCTGCGCGGGCCCGACGGCCCCGCGTCAGCGCTCGATCAGCGGATCGAGTTCGGGTGCTGGCACAGGGGAGTGGTCTCGATCGTCATGTACGGGTACATGGGGAAGCCCGAGAGGATCTCGTGCAGTCGCTGGTTGGACTCGACCTCGAAGATCGAGACATTGGCGTACTGCCCGACCACGCGGTAGATGGCCTCCAACTCACCGGCCTCCTGCAGCCCCTGGGAGTACTCCTTCTCCTGGGCCTGCTTCTGGGCCACCTCCTCGGCGGACATGGACTCGGGGAACTGGACCTGCATGCGGCAGAGGAACTTCACGATCGACTCTCCTGATCTCGGGTGCTGGTTCACGGCCACTCTATCGACCGTGGGACGGGTCACGGCCGAGGCGAGTCCAGTCCGCGGGCAGCCAGTGCCTCGCCGGTGCGCTGCCCGTGGGCCACGGCGGAGATCACCAGGGGAGCGGCGAGCCCGACGGGGCCGAGCCGGGTACCGCGCGCGGCGGCGGCATCGCGGAGGTCGTCGAGCACGCCGGTCAGGAACGGGATCGAGCGCAGCATGACCTGGATCGCCAGCCCGATCCGCTCCGGATCCGCCCCCATCAGCCGCAGCGGGGACAGCAGCCGCACGAGCCCGTCGAGCAGCTCGGGCAGGGGCGTGGTCTCCAGCAGGACCCGGGTGGCCAGCAGCGCGGTCACGACCGTGAGCAGCACCTCGGCGGCCATGGCGGGATCGCGGCGCAGCAGCAGGTGATAGGCCGCCAGCAGACCCAGGATCCACGAGGCGGGGCGGAGACTGTGCCACCAGGCGCGCGGACCTATGCGTGCGGCGGCTGCCGCGAGCAGGACCAGCAGCAGGCACCCGGCGGGCACCGCCCAGGAGGTCTCGGGCGCCTCGATGCCGAGCCGGCGCAGCAGCCATGGGAAGGGCAGCATCAGCAGCACCGAGATCACCGCCACGCCGGAGGCCTTGAGCGCCAGCGGGGCGCGGTGGACCGGGGTGTCGGCCGGGCGGTGGAAGCCGAAGAGCTCGCGGCGCGAACGGCTCACGGAGCGTTCCCGGGGCCCGGCGGAGCGGTGGGGAAGCCCTCGCGGCAGCAGCGCCGGTAGCGGTCGATGACCTCCTCGGCGGGGCCGTCATCCAGCAGGAGGCCGTCGTGGATGAGCAGCGCCCGCTGGGCCGTGGCCGCCAGCTCCAGGTCGTGCGTGGAGATGATCTGCTGCTGGGGCAGGGCGTCGAGGCGCTCGAGCAGGGCATCGCGGTGGCGCAGGTCCAGCAGCGTGGTGGGCTCATCGAGGGCCAGCACAGCGGGCTGCACTGCCAGCACGGCCGTCAGGGCCACGAGCTGGCGCTCACCGCCGGAGAGATCGTGGATCGACTGATGGCGCTGCCGGGACAGGCCCGCCTCCTCGAGCAGGCGCCCGGCGATCTCGGCCCGTCGTCCGGAGGGCTCGCCCGCGACCCGGAGGGAGAGTTCGACGTCCTCCTGGGCCGTAGGCATCAGCAGCTGGGCGGCAGGATCCGAGAACAGGAACCCGACGGCGCGACGGGCCGCGCGGACGTCGTGCACCGCGTCCGTCCCGTGGACGCGGGCCGAACCCGAGGTGACCTCGGCCAGGCCGTTGAGCACGCGCAGCAGCGTGGACTTGCCGGAGCCGTTGAGCCCGATCACCGCGATCCGGCGCTCGTGCAGCTCGACGCTCAGCGGCCCGAGCAGGCGAACGGGCTCGCTGCTGCTCGGCGGGCCGGGGACCTCGACGACGATCTCGCGCAGCTCGAT
>CAACXD010000085.1_pt1 | contig 12678 bp, 13 predicted proteins | sample 2275841 | NCBI WGS metagenome assembly CAACXD01 (sample SAMEA5312477, study PRJEB27640) | indoor metagenome | biome: indoor environment; feature: uncontrolled; material: tiles wood | place: Germany | collected 2014-07-07
AGCAGGTTGGCCCGCAGCTCCTCACGCAGGGAGCGGACGGGGAGATCGGCGGCGCGCAGCTCGCCCAGGGTGCTGATGTCAGGGTGATCGGTCACACCTTCACGCTAGCCCTGCACCGCGACAGCACAAGTGGCCTGGCAGTACCCGGCTGGGTGCTTTCGCGCTGAGCGCACTCGGCGCCTCCGCCCCTCTTCCGCAGTCGGCCGTGGGCGGTACGGTGAGCGCGTGAGCGACAGACAGACCGAGACCGACAGTTCCCAGACCTCCGCCGAGCGCCCCACGCTGATCCTGCTGGTCCGCCACGGACTCACCCCCACCACGGGAAAGGTCCTGCCGGGTCGTGCACCGGGGCTGCACCTGTCCGAGAAGGGCCTGGCGCAGGCCGAGCGGCTGGCCGAGCGCTTCCAGGGCCTGGCCGTGGACGCCCTGTACACCTCACCGCTGGAGCGCACGCGGGAGACCGCCGAGCCGGTCGAGAAGGCCACCGGGCTCACCGCCGAGGCGCAGTCGGACCTGCTCGAGTGCGATTTCGGCGAGTGGACCGGCGAGAAGCTCAAGCACCTGGCCAAGCTGCCGGAGTGGACCGCCGTGCAGCAGAGCCCCTCGAGCTTCCGCTTCCCGGACGGGGAGAGCTTCACGGAGATGCAGTACCGCATGGTCGAGGGCATCCAGCGCCTCCGCGATCGGCATCCCGGCCAGACCGTCGTGTGCTTCTCTCACGCGGACCCCATCAAGGTGCTGCTCAACCACGCGCTCGGCTCGCACCTGGATCACTTCCAGCGCATCTCCGTGGATCCCTGCTCCGTCTCGGCGATCTCGTATATGCCGGGACGGGCACCTTCGGTTCTGCGCATGAACACGACCGACGGCTTCCTGTCCGACCTGCTCTCGGACTGATCCCGCTCCCATGACCGCTGACGAGCACGTCCTGCAGCACGGGGAGATCGAGCTCGTGGGCCTGTTCCGCGAGTCCTCCAACTCCGCGCTGCTCGTGGACGTGACCGACGACGACGGCCGCACCGTCCGCGGCGTCTACAAGGCGGAGGAGGGCGAGAAGCCCCTGCGCGACTTCCCGCCGCGCATCTACCGCCGGGAGCGGGCAGCCTACGTGCTGTCCGAGGCCCTGGGTTGGGGGCTGATCCCCACCACGGTGCTGCGCGAGGAGGGGCCGTTCGGCCCCGGGTCGATCCAGCGCTTCGTGGACCACGATCCGCAGGAGCACTACTTCACGCTCTACGACTCCCATCCCGAGACGCACGACGATCTGCGGCGGATGGCGGTCTTCGACGTCATCGCCAACAACACCGATCGCAAGGGCGGCCACGTCCTGCACGGCGCCGACGGCCGCATCTGGGGGATCGATCAGGGGCTGTGCTTCTCGGCCCCGGACAAGCTGCGCACCGTGATCTGGGAGTTCGCCGGCGAGCCCGTGCCGGAGGGGCTGCTCGAGGACCTGGCTCCACTGGCCGAGCAGCTGCCCGACGAGCTCGAGGAGCTGCTCTTCCCGGTCGAGCAGATGGCCCTGCAGCTGCGGGTGCAGATGCTGCTGGCAGACCCGGTGCTGCCGCACGATGAGACCGGTGGATATCGGATCCCCTGGCCGCCGCTGTAAGGCCCGTCGTCCCGGGCGCTGAGCTGGCATGCTGGGGGGCAGGAATGCTTGCCCGCCCCAGCACAGGAGACCCCAATGACCTTCCGCCTCGTCGCCTTCGACATCGACGGCACCCTGCTGGGCAGCGACCGCCAGCTCCAGCCCGGCACCCGCCTGGGGCTGGAAGCCATCCGGGAGGCGGGCGCTCAGATCATGCTGGCCTCCGGCCGCCCGATCCCCGGTCTGAAGCAGCTGGCCGAGAAGCTGGAGATCGGCGAGGATCTGATCCTGGCCGGCATGAATGGGTCGATCATCGTGGACCAGGCCTCCGGGGAGGTCATCGCCCGCCGGGAGATCGACGCCCAGACCGCGCAGGAGATCATCGACCACGTGCTTTCGCGCGGCCTGATCGTGATGATCCCGCTGGGGGAGGAGCTCTTCGCCTCGGAGCCCGAGCACCCGCAGGTCCGCCATGAGGCCGAGGGCAACGCGCTGAGCATCCGTCCGCTGCCGCAGGTCGCCGATCTGCCGGAGCCGGCCACCAAGCTGCTGTTCACCGGGGAGCGCCCCGAGCTGCTCGAGCTGCAGAAGGAGCTGGACCGGGATTTCGCCGATCGCGCCGAGTGCACGTTCTCCTCGCCGATCTACTTCGAGGCCACCGCCCGCGGCGTGGACAAGTCCTCGGCGATCACCGACTACTGCGCGGCCAAGGGCATCCCGCTGGAGGCCGTCATGGCCTTCGGCGACAACGGCAACGACATCACCATGCTCTCCGCGGCGGGTCTGGGCGTGGCCATGGGCAACGGCATCCCGGAGGCCAAGGAGGCCGCCGATGTCGTCACCGCCACGAACGACGACGAGGGCATCGCCCGCATCCTGGAGCAGTACTTCCCGTTCTCGCTGTCCGAGGTCGACGCCGCTGACGAGCGCCGCGAGGACCGCACCGAGACCCCGGAGCCGACGGCCCGCGACTGAGCCTCTTCCAGCGCTGCATCAAGCCCCTGGAACTGCCAGCATCCTGGCAGTTCCAGGGGTTTTCCGCTGCCCTGCTGGCAGCGCGGCAGACTGACGGCATGACCACGCCGACAGCCCCCATGCAGCGCACGCAGACGACATCGGACGCGCTGGCCGTCACAGACCCGCAGCGACCTCCACGCCCTGCTTGATCGCGCGCTTGGCGTCGAGCTCGGCGGCCACATCTGCCCCACCGATAATGTGCAGGCTGATGCCGGAGTGCTCCAGGGGCTCCACGAGCTCGCGCTGGGAGACCTGACCGGCGCACAGGATCACCGAGTCGACCGGCAGCACCAGGGGCTCGCGCGGGGCGTCGATGGCCTCGGTGTCGGAGGAGTCCCCGGCGGGCACGGTGAGATGCAGGCCGTCATCGTCGATGCGCACGTACTGCGCGCCGGTGATCTGGTGGACGCCGCGTGCCCGCAGGGCCGCGCGGTGGACCCAGCCGGTGGTGACGCCCAGGTCCTTGCCGATCGAGGACGTGCGGCGCTGGATGAGGTGCACCTGACGCGGCGAGGGCTCCGGTTCGGGCTTGCGCAGCGCGCCGATCTGGGCGTCGGGGCCGGTCAGCGGGGCCACGCCCCATTCCTTCTGCCAGTCCTCCACGGGCGTGGGCTGAGGGCCGGTGTGGGTCAGGAACTCGCACACGTCCACGCCGATGCCGCCGGCGCCGATCACGGCCACGCGCTGGCCGGCCTGGCGACGCCCGCTGACCAGGTCCGGGTAGGTGATGACCGAGGGATGCTCGAGCCCCTCGATCTCGGGGACCCGCGGCTCCACACCCGTGGCCAGGATGATGTGGTCCCAGCCGCCGTCGATCAGCTCCTGGGCGCTCACCCGGTGCCCCGTGCGCACCGCCACCCCCAGGTCCTCGAGCCGCTGCGTGAAGTAGCGCAGGGTCTCGGCGAACTCCTCCTTGCCGGGGATGCGCTGGGCCAGGGCGAACTGCCCGCCCAGGTGGTCCTGGGCCTCGAAGAGCTCCACCCGATGACCGCGCTCGGCGGCGGCCACCGCGGTGGACAGGCCTGCCGGGCCGGCGCCGATCACGGCCACCCGCTGCGCGGTGCGCGTGGGCTCGAGCACCAGGGTCGTCTCCCGGCCCGCCCGCGGGTTCACCAGGCAGGAGGCCCGCTTCTGGGAGAACGTGTGGTCCAGGCAGGCCTGGTTGCAGGCGATGCACGTGTTGATCCGGTCCTCGCGGCCCTCGAGAGCCTTGCGGACCCAGGCGGGATCGGCCAGGAAGGGCCGCGCCATGGACACCAGATCGGCCTGTCCCTCGGCCAGGATCGTCTCCGCGTCCTGCGGCATGGAGATGCGGTTGGACGCCGCGACCGGCACCGAGACCTCGGCCTTCAGCGCGGCGGTCGCCTCCGTGAAGGCAGCGCGCGGGACGCTCGTGACGATCGTGGGCACGCGGGCCTCGTGCCAGCCGATGCCGGTGTTGAAGACGTCGACGCCTGCGTCCTCGAGCTCATGGGCCAGGGCGACGACGTCCTCCCAGGCCTGGCCGCCGTCGACCAGGTCCATCAGGGAGATCCGGTAGATGATCGGCAGCTCCGGGGCCGCGGCGCGCACCGCGCGCACGACCTCCACCGGGAAGCGACGACGGCGCTGGGCGTCGCCGCCCCAGTCGTCCTCGCGCTGATTCGTGCGCTGGGCCAGGAACTGGTTGAGCAGGTAGCCCTCCGAGCCCATGATCTCGACGGCGTCGTAGCCGGCCTCCTGGGCGAGCACGGCGCAGCGGGCGAAGTCCTGGATCGCGGCCCGGACCTGCTCGTCGGTCAGCTCTCGGGCGGGGAACGGGCTGATGGGGGACTGCGTGGCCGAGGCGGAGACCGCCTTCGGGTGATAGGCGTAGCGCCCCGCGTGCAGGATCTGCAGGGCCAGCAGGCCGCCGGCCTCGTGGACGGCGTCGGTGAGGATCCGGTGATGGGCCGCCTGGGCGGGATCCGAGAGCTGGCCGCCCCCGGGGGTGAGGCGGCCTTCGCCGTTGGGGCTGAAGCCGCCGGTGATCATCAGGCCGGCTCCGCCGCGGGCGCGCTCGGCGAAGTACGCGGCGAGCTCGGGGAACTGCTCGGGATCGTCCTCCATACCTGTGTGCATGGAGCCCATGAGGATGCGGTGGGGAAGCTCCAGCCTCCCGATGCTCAGGGGGGCGGAGAGGCGGGGGTGCTCGGTCATGCTGCTCCTGGGTGCGACGACTCTCAGCAGGTCGATGCAGTGGGGTATGTGATCTGCGCCATCATAGTGACGAAGCGTCAGCAGTAGCGAACATCACATTCGATTGTTGAACAATCGCCCTCAATGGTCCATCCTGTTCCAACCACAGCAAGGAGGCCGACTTCCATGAGCGCCATCACTTCCGGGCAGCCCCGGATCGATCTCAACGCCGACTGCGGGGAGTCGCTGACCTCCTGGTCCATGCCGGACGGAGCCGAGATCCTCGAGGTCGTCTCCAGCGCCAACGTGGCCTGCGGCTTCCACGCAGGCGATCCGTCGGTCGCCCGCGAGACCTGCCGCATCGCCTCGCAGCGCGGGGCAGCCATCGGCGCCCACGTCAGCTACGACGACCTCAAAGGCTTCGGGCGCCGCTTCATCGATGTGGTGCCCTCGGAGCTCACGGATCAGGTGATCTACCAGATCGGCGCCCTGCAGGCCTGCGCCCGCTCGGTGGGCGCGCAGGTCCGCTACGTGAAGCCCCACGGCGCGCTCTACAACACGATCGGCCACCACGAGGCCCATGCCGGAGCCGTCGTGCGGGCGCTCGCGGAGCTCGGCGACGAGCTGCCGATCCTGGTCCTGCCCGACTCCGAGATCGAGCGCCAGGCCGCGGCCGCCGGCATCCCCACGGTTCGCGAGGCCTTCGCCGACCGCGCCTACACGCCGGAGGGCCGTCTGGTCTCACGCCGCGAGGAGGGCTCGGTGCTGCACGATCCGGCCGAGATCTCCGCCCGCGTGGTCCAGATGGCCACCCAGCGCACGGTTACCGCGATCGACGGCTCCACCATCTCCGTGGATGCCGAATCGATCTGCGTCCACGGCGACACCCCCGGAGCTCTCGAGATCGCCCGGCAGGTCTCGGCGGCGCTGTCCGAGGCCGGCGTCGAGCAGCGGTCGTTCCTCTCGTGAGCGAGTCCCGCGCGTCGTCCGAGGTGCCGCAGCGGCGGCTCCTGCCGGTCGCCGATCACTCGCTGCTCATCGAGTGCGCCGACCTGGCCGACGCCGTGGCTGTGCATGCCGCGCTGTCCGAGCAGGGCTTCCGCGGGGTGGGCGGCGCCTCGACCGTGCTGATCCGCACGAGCGACCGTCCTGCTCTGGAGGCCGCGCTCGCACGCATCCCCCGGGGCTCACTGGCGGATCAGCCGGGCCGGGAGATCGCGCTGGACGTCGTCTACGACGGCGAGGACCTCCACGAGCTGGCCGAATCCCTGGGCGTCTCTGCCGACGGGCTGATCGAGTGGCACACTGCCGAGCCCTGGATCGCGGCGTTCGCCGGCTTCGCTCCGGGCTTCCTCTACTGCGCTCGATCGCTGGAGTCCGTGGATGGCCTCGAGCTGCCCGATGCCTTGCGCGGCACGCCCGAGCTCCCGCGCCGCAGCTCGCCGCGCACCGTCGTGCCCGCCGGCTCGGTGGCGCTGGCCGGGCAGTTCTCGGCGGTCTACCCGCGCAGCTCCCCGGGCGGCTGGCAGCTGCTGGGGCGCACGACGACGCCCATGGTCGATCTGACTCAGGATCCGCCGGCGCTGCTGGCCCCGGGCGACCGCCTGACGTACCGGGCGGTGCGCGAGGCCGTGGAGGTCCAGGCCCCCGCGCAGCCCGAGCAGGCGGAGGCCGATCCCGGGCATCACCTGGTGGTCGAGACCGCCGGACTGCAGGCGCTGATCCAGGACCGCGGCCGGCCGGGTCGGGCCGACGTGGGGATCTCCTCCTCCGGCGCGCTCGATCGCTCCGCCGCCGACCGAGCCGCCCGGCTGGTCGGCAATATGCCGGGCACGGCATGCCTGGAGAGCGTGCTCGGTGGTCTGAGCCTGCGGGCCGCGGGCGATCAGGTCCTCGCCGTGACCGGCGCTGCTGTGGAGCTGGAGGTCGTCCCTGCGCCGACGCCGGACACGGAGCCGACGGACGCGGCGCCATCGGAGGAGCAGGCGCCCGTCGCGACGGACTCGGCCGATGTGCCTGAGACCGAGCAGACTGAGCCGGACGAGCGTGCCGAGCAGTCGACGAAGGCTCCGAGGGTCGACTCGGGCTGGCGTCCTCGCGCCGGCCTGCCCTTCGCGCTGAAAGACGGCCAGACGCTGCGTGTGGGAGCTCCCTCGGACGGGCTGCGCGTGTATGTGGCTGTGCGCGGCGGCATCGACGTCCCCGCGGTCATCGGCAGCCGTGCGACCGACACTCTCGCAGGGCTCGGCCCCGCGGCGCTGTCCGACGGCGACCGCCTGGCCGTGGACCGCGATCCCGGCACCGCCGTGGACTGGCCGCTCGAGGTCGCCGGCGCGCCCGTCGCCGAGAACACCTCGCCGAGCGGGCCGCTCGAGATCCGCGTGGTCCTGGGACCGCGCGCCGACTGGTTCACCACCGAGGCGCTGAGCTCCTTCCAGCAGCAGGAGTGGACCGTCTCGGCGGCCTCCGACCGCGTGGGCGCCCGGCTGGAGGGGCAGGAGCTGGCGCGCAGCATCGAGCGCGAGCTGCCCAGCGAGGGCACCGTGCCCGGCAGCATCCAGGTCCCGGCCTCCGGGCTGCCCGTCGTGTTCCTGAGGGACCACCCCGTGACCGGCGGCTATCCGGTCATCGCCTGCGTGCTCGAGGCCGACCTGGACCTCATGGCCCAGGCGGCCCCCGGGAGGACGGTGCGCTTCGTCGCCGTCGAGCCCGGATCCACCGCAACCACTGACTCCGTCGCAGCGCCTGCTGCCGAGAACCACTGAGGAGACCATCGTGCAGAAGGTCCTGATCGCCAACCGCGGCGAGATCGCCGTGCGCATCATCCACGCCTGCGCCGAGGCCGGCCTGAGCTCGGTGGCCGTCTACGCCGACCCCGACGCCGACGCTCCGCACGTCCACCTGGCCGACGAGGCCTACGCGCTCGAGGGCACCAGCCCGACCGAGACCTACCTGGATCAGGAGGCGATCCTGGCGATCGCCCAGCGCGCCGGTGCAGACGCCGTCCACCCCGGCTACGGGTTCCTGTCCGAGAACGCCTCGTTCGCCCGCGGAGTCATCGACGCCGGCCTGACCTGGATCGGACCGAAGCCCGAGACCATCGAGAAGCTCGGCGACAAGGTCCAGGCTCGCGACATCGCCCGCACCGTGGGGGCCCCGCTGGTGCCGGGCACCGACGGCCCGGTGGCCTCGGGTGCTGAGGCCACCGCCTTCGCCGAGGAGCACGGGCTGCCCGTGATCATCAAGGCCGCTCACGGCGGCGGCGGGCGCGGCATGCGCGTGGTCCGCGAGCTCTCCGAGGTCGAGGACGCCTTCGCTTCGGCCGCCCGCGAGGCCCAGAGCGCGTTCGGGCGCCCCGAGTGCTTCGTGGAGCGCTTCCTGGACGAGCCGCGCCACGTCGAGGCCCAGGTGGTCTGCGACTCCCACGACGGCGTGGCCGTGCTCGGCACGCGCGACTGCTCGCTGCAGCGCCGCCACCAGAAGCTCGTGGAGGAGGCCCCGGCGCCGTTCCTGAGCGACGAGCAGCGCGAGCGGATCCACACCGCCGCCGCCGAGATATGCCGCGAGGCCGGCTACGTGGGGGTGGGCACCGCCGAGTTCCTGGTGGGCCGCGATGGGCTGATCTCCTTCCTGGAGGTCAACACGCGCCTGCAGGTCGAGCATCCGATCACGGAGGAGGTCTACGGCGCCGACCTGGTCCAGCTGCAGCTGCTCGTGGCCGACGGCGGGCACCTGCCCGAGGGCTTGGGCGCCCAGCCGCAGGGCCACGCCTTCGAGTTCCGCATCAACGCGGAGGACCCGGGCCGCGGCTTCCTGCCCGGCGGCGGGCGCATCGAGGCGATCGACGCCCCCACCGGCCCCGGCATCCGCCTGGACTCCGGCGTGCGCGCCGGTCAGGAGGTCGCCACGACCTTCGACTCGATGCTGCTCAAGCTGATCGTGCACGGCGCGGATCGGCAGGCCGCGCTGCGGCGGGCCCGTCGTGCCCTGGCCGAGATCCGCATCCACGGCGTGGCCACCACAGTCCCGTTCCACCGCGCGGCGGTCGAGGCCCCCGAGTTCGCCGCCGAGACCGCTGAGGACTTCACGGTCCACACGGCCTGGATCGAGAACGAGTTCGCCGAGCGGCTCAGCGCCGACGACGGCTACGCGGCCGACTACCTGCGCGCCGCCGAGCTGGGGCGCTCGCGGTTCAGCGTGGACATCGACGGCCGCCGGGTGATGCTGGGCGTGCCCAAGGCGCTGGCCGCAGCGCTCGAGTCCGGTGGGCAGGCGTCGTCGGCGGGCTCTGCGGAGACCGGCGACGACGGCGCGATCAAGGCCGGTGTGGGCGGCACGGTCCTGAAGTGGCTCGTGGAGGAGGGTGCGCAGGTCCAGGCCGGCGACGACCTGCTCGTGCTCGAGGTCATGAAGACCGAGTCGAAGGTCGCTGCGCCGTGCGCTGGCACCCTGTCCGAGCGGGGCGCGGCCGAGGGCGATGCCGTGACGGCCGGTCAGGTGCTCGGACGCATCACGTCATGACACGGGAGGTCATCCTGGCGCCGACTGGCACGATGAGCTCATGACCATCGAGAGCGAGGCGCCGCTGCCCGACATGACCGTGCTCGCGCCGGTGCGCGATGCGGTGGACGCGGAGCACGAGGGTCGGGGCGCGGTCGCGCGCGGAGCCGAGGTGCTGCGCCGCGGCGTGGTCACGGGCCTCCTGCGACCGGGCGCCCGCCTGCCCGAGGAACGGCTGGCGGCGGTCCTGGGCATCTCCCGCAACTCCCTGCGCGCAGCCTTCGACGAGATCGAGCAGGAGCACCTGGTCGAGCGCGAGCGCCATCGCGGCATCCGCGTATGCCTTCCGGATGAGATCACGGTCCATCAGCTCTACCGCGCCCGGCTGGCCCTCGAGGGGGCGGCTCTGCGCTGGCCGGAGGCGGGGACTCGTCATCGTGCGGTCGAGCAGATGAGCGCCGCCGTGGAGACCGGCCGCTGGGCCCGCAACGCCGGGCAGGTGGCCGCCATGGCCGAGGCCAACGACGCCTTCCACCGGGCCGTCGTCTCGCTGTCCGGCTCGCACCGCCAGCTCGAGCTCATGAAGCGGGTGCAGTCCGAGCTGCGCCTGCTCTTCCACACGCTCGATGACACTCCGGCGTTCCACCAGCCGTGGGTCGAGCGCAATGCGGCGCTCGTGGACCTCGTGGCCCAGGAGCGCGATGCCGAGGCGACCGACCGGATCGGGGCATACCTGCGGGACTCCCGGGGCATGATCCTGGAGCTGTGGGGCCGCTCCTCCAGCCGCGGCTGAGGCGGAGCTGCCCTCGGGTCAGACCACGGGATCATCCCGAGATGGAACCGGAGGCCGATGTGCGCGATGGCTCCGACGAGCAGGCTGAAGACATGAGCTTCGATCTGACTTCCACCCTGACCATCCTCGTCCCCGGGGGCCTCCTGCTGCTGGGCGTCGCAGCCGTCGGACAGGGTTGAGGCACCCCTCGTCGGCGAGCCCCCCGGGCTGTACAAATTCTTGTACAAGGAGGTCGAATGAAGACGATGACCTATTCCGAATCGCGCCAGCGCTACGCCGAGGTGCTGGACTCTGTCGTGGCTGACCGTGAGGGTGTCGTGATCACCCGCTCGGGTCGCGAGTCCGCCGTCATCCTCTCGCTGGAGGACTACGAGTCCTTGCGGGAGACGGCGTACCTCATGCGCTTGCCCGCCAATGCCCGGCGTCTCCTGGATGCCATGGAGAGGCTGGAGGCGGGGCAGGGCCAGGCCCACGAACTGCTCCCGGAGGACTGAGAGTGCAGCTGCTCTGGGACGAGGCCGCCTGGGAGGGCTATCTGTGGCGGCAGTCCCAGGACCGGAAGGTCCTCAAGCGCATCAACAGGCTTCTCGAGGACATCCAGCGCAACGGAAATGAAGGCATCGGCAAGCTCGAAGCGCTCAAGCACGACTTCGGCGGCTTCTGGTCGCGGCTGATCACCGATGAGCACCGACTGGTCTGCAAGGTCCTCGAGGATCGTGTGCTGATAGCCCAGTGCCGCTACCACTACGGCCGCTGACATGGATCCGCGCGTGGTGACCTGCGCTACAGTCTGAGGCTGTATCCCCTAGTGGGACCGCATATCCTCCTCCGAAGGGGCACGCCATGAAGACTGCTGTGCGCCGACCGATCACTCTTCTTGCGTCCGTGATGCTGCTGGCGTCGACCACGGCGGGGGGCATCCGCCGCCCCGGCCGCATCCCATGCCTCGCCGATAGGCGGGGACCTCACCAAGAAGCAGTACGACGTCCTGCTGCGGAACTTCAGCCCCCAGGAGATCATCGAGCTCGAGGAGATCTCGAGCAAGGCAGAGATCCAGGATCTCGTCAGGATCATCGAAGGAGCCTCACCTCGGCGTGCGGCTCAGGGCTCCGCCATTCCTCAGGCCACCGTCGTTCCACTGGCCGCGGCGACCGATGAGACCAACGGCTGCAGCTATTCCCCGGATCAGTGGAGACGTGCCGATTTCAAGCCCACCTGCGACGATCACGACCGGTGCTACTCGTCCACGAGCTACGTCAATCGCCTGGACTGCGACACGGTGTTCCTCTCCGGGCTCAGGGCCAGCTGCACCGGGGCCTACCCCACCGAGGCGTTCCGACGCAGCGCCTGCCTCGGGGTGGCCGATCTCTACTACTTCGCGGTGCGAAATACAGGTGGAGCCTTCTACGAGGGACAAGGCCTGAACAACTAGTCGGCCGAGCCTCAGCGCCGCTGGTGGCGTTCCGACTTGTAGCGCTCCACCGCCCGCCTGCTGGAGCGCCATGACCCATCTGGCGTTTGCTCTGCCTCCAACCGCCCGCGATACGCGGCTTGTCGCAGTGCGTCGTAGGTGAGCTCGTCGTCGACGAGTGCTTGAAGGGGCACGAATCGCGACGGCCCGGCGATCTCGGGAATGAGATGGTGGAGGTTGTCGACGACAGATCGGCAGATCTGGTCGGCGAGCGGCCCCATGTCTCCGGCGTCCGCCTTCGCCAGCGCCTTCAGGTACTTCTCACGGTTCTTCCTCAGGATGATGACCGGCGGCCACCCCAGACGCACCAGGATGAGGTTGAGGACCAGGCGTCCGGTTCGTCCGTTCCCATCGATGAAGGGGTGGATCTGCTCGAAGTCCCTGTGCAGCTGGGCCAGGTACTCGGGGATCTCTGAGAGGAGTCGGCTGTCGTCCTGGGTCATCGCCTTCAGCGCATTCGCGCGTTCGATCCACCCACTCAGATCGGCAGAGACCTGGACATGAGCTGGAGGCTTCATGCCGTCCGAGAACGCCTGGATCTCATGTTGCCGGAATGAGCCCGGCCCCTCATCTGGTCCGGCGTCCGGGTGCGGGCGCACGCTCCAGACCTTGTCCATGAGCGTGTGGTGTATGCGACGCACCTCCGTCATGGAGATCAGGTCCTCCGTGGCCCATCCCTCCGGTTCCAGTGCCTGTCCGTACACCCACCGGGATGCTTCGCCGTAGCCCAGGACCTCCATATAGTCGCCGACCTCCTTGGAGCCGACGGCCTTCTGGTCATCGAGAAGGCTCTTGACCTCCCGGAGCACGAGAGTGTTGCCCTCGATCGCGGTGGAGTGGTGCGCTTCGAGGTGCCATAGGTCATCCCAGATCTCCTTGGCCTCACGAGGCCTGGGCAGTCCTCCCCACTCGTCCAGCAGCCCGATCGCCTGGGCGAAGCGCTCGTACACACTGGCGCGCGATGGTCGGCCTCGACTCGGCATGTGCCCTCCCCGGAAAAGTTGTTACATCTCCCTCGCACTAAATGCACGCAACAATCTACTCGACGCCAGCTCGGGCGGGTAGATGCGTCTGTGCATGTCAGCCCACCCTTCAGAGCACCGCGATCTTCTGCCAGACCTTGCGGGCCATGTCGGAGGTCAGGGTCTC
>CAACXD010000388.1_pt1 | contig 12300 bp, 10 predicted proteins | sample 2275841 | NCBI WGS metagenome assembly CAACXD01 (sample SAMEA5312477, study PRJEB27640) | indoor metagenome | biome: indoor environment; feature: uncontrolled; material: tiles wood | place: Germany | collected 2014-07-07
TTGGACAGGCGACCGGTGATCTTGCGCAGCGCCTGCGACATCAGGCGGGCCTGCAGGCCCACGTGCGAATCGCCCATCTCGCCCTCGATCTCCGCCTTGGGCACCAGCGCCGCCACGGAGTCCACCACGACGATGTCGATCGAGCCGGAGCCGACCAGCATGTCCATGATCTCGAGCGCCTGCTCGCCGGTGTCCGGCTGGGAGACCAGGAGGTTGTCGATGTCCACGCCGAGCTTCTGGGCGTAGACCGGGTCCAGGGCGTGCTCGGCATCGATGAAGGCCGCGATGCCCCCGGCGCGCTGGACGCTGGCCACCGCGTGCAGGGCCACCGTGGTCTTGCCGGAGGACTCCGGGCCGTAGATCTCCACGACGCGTCCGCGCGGGAAGCCGCCTGTGCCGAGGGCCACGTCCAGGGCGATCGAGCCGGTGGGGATGACCTCCACCTTCTGCGCCGGGCGCTCGCCCAGCTTCATGACCGAGCCCTTGCCGTAGCTCTTGTCGATCTGGGCCAGGACGGTCTCGAGCGCCTGCTCGCGGTCCGAGCCGCCGGAGGCAGCCGAAGCTGCGGACTTCTTGGGAGCCATCATTCACCTCGCGTGGATCGTGGGGGCGGGTCCGCTCGATGAGGGGCCCGACGGTGCTGCTGCGCACCAACGTATGGACGGGGTCCGACAGCACAAGACGGACCGTGGGGGCTGCCGATCAGCCGCCCCGAAGGGGCCTGCGACCAGCAGCTGTGGAGCCTGCGGGGCCCGCCGGCGCCGCCTCAGCACACCGAGATGCGGCCGGAGGCGGCGACCCTGCGGGCGCAGGCCCCACGATAGCCGATTCGAACACCTCTTCGAATGCAGCGGACCTGCGCGTGTCGCGACGGGTCCGCTTCAGGAGCGCGGCTCCTGGTCCGGTCCCCACTGCCGGGACTCGGGGACCTGCTGCTCGCGGCACAGCGCGAACCAGACGAGCTTGGGATCCTCGCCGTCGGCCAGCGCCTGCTCGGCGGTTCGGTGGCCGAGCTCCCCCAGCACGGTGTCGCGCACCAGGATCCGGCCCTGCGCCTGTCCGAACTCGTGGACGACCATCTCGTTGAACCTGCTCACGCGCATGCGGGCGATCGCTCCTCTTCAGATCGGATCCGAGCCGGACAGCCGACGGGTCCGGCACGGCGCAGGGCCCGGCGCCGTTGTCGGCACCGGGCCCTGCAGCTGGTCATGGGGCGGCGACCAGTCGGGTCGCCGCGGGAGGCGCTGGGCCTCAGGAGGCCTGGACGGTCCCCGCGAAGCTCGAGCCGAACTCCTCGTGCAGCTCCGCCGGCACCGTGTCCGGGGCGAAGTTGCCCTCGAGCTCGGCGATGCGATCGGCGACCTCGCGCAGCATGGCCGACACGGGGATGTCGAGTGCGGCGCAGATCGAGGCGAGCAGCTCGGAGGACGCCTCCTTCTGCCCGCGCTCCACCTCCGACAGGTAGCCGAGCGATACGCGTGCGGAGTGGGAGACCTCGCGCAGCGTGCGGCCCTGACGCTGGCGGACCGAACGCAGGACCTCACCGATCTCCTGACGCAGCACGACGGGCCGGGACTGCGCGGCCTCCGCCTCCTGCGTCGAAGTCTGGTCCATGTCCTTCCAGCGAATGATTCCGTTGACGGACACAGGGGTCTTGGTGGTGGTGATGATGTGGCTCCTCGGTCGTGCGGAGGACGATGCCTCCGCGTTGTCCGAACCGGTCGGCGACCGGGCCCGGATGGCCCTCTCTGGGCCGTCGGTGGGTGCAACCGCCGACAGGACTCCATTGTTCCGTGCTCGACGGCCGTTCGGCTAGGAGTTCACTGGGAGGCGCCCAGGACCTCCACGAGCATCTCCAGGGCGGCCCGCACGCTCAGGCGGCGGATCTGCTCCCGATCGCCCTCGAGCCGCAGCAGCCGGGAGCTGAGCCCGCGAGGACCGGCGGCACCGAGCCACACCGTCCCCACGGGCTGCCCGTCGTGCGGCTCCGGCCCGGCCACTCCGGTGGTGGACACGGCGACGTCGATGCCCAGCGCGGTCCGCGCGCCGGAAGCCATCGCCTCGGCCACCTCGGCGCTGACGGCCCCGGTGCGCTCGAGCAGCTCGGCCTCCACGCCCAGCACGCGCTGCTTGACCGCGTGCGAGTACGAGACCACCGAGCCCTCGAAGGCCGACGAGGCCCCGGGGACCGAGACGATCGCGGCGGCAAGGGCGCCCCCGGTCAGCGATTCGGCGGTGCCCAGGCTCAGCCCGGCCTCGGCAGCCGCGTGCACCGCTCGGGCGGCGAAGGAGTCGATGGCCTCCGTCGCGACGCCGGCGTCGCCTCCCGCACCCGCGATCCCCGTGGCCGTCGCGGGGGCCGAGGAGCCGTCCATGGGCGCGCTCATCAGCTGTTGTCGACCGGCTTGCCCGCGGCCAGGGAATCGCGGCGCAGCTGGTACGCCTTCACCACGTAGTCCGCTCCGGTGACCACGGTGACGATCGTGGCCAGGGCCATGAAGAACCAGCCGAGCCACGGCCACCACTGCCCCACGACCGGCCCCAGCGGGAGCAGCAGGAGCAGCAGCGCGATGGTCTGCAGGACCGTCTTGAGCTTGCCGCCCTTGGAGGCGGCCATGACGCCGTAGCGGATCACGGCGAAGCGCATGACGGTGATGCCCCACTCGCGGACCAGGATCACGATCGTGACCCACCACCACAGCTCGCCCATGGCCGACAGGACGATGAACGCGGCCCCCGTGAGCAGCTTGTCCGCGATCGGATCGGCGATCTTGCCGAACGAGGTGATCAGCCCGCGGGCGCGGGCGATGTCGCCGTCGAGCTTGTCGGTGAACATGGCCAGGCCGAACACGCCCACGGCCGCCCAGCGCCACCCCAGCGAGGCCTCGCCGAACGAGCCGCCCAGCACGGCGAACCACACGAAGAACGGGACCATGACGATCCGCAGCGTGGTCAGCGCATTGGGCAGGTTCCAGTTGGACGGAGCGGGGCGTCCGCCCTGATCGGCCGCTGCGGTCATGAAGTGCTCCTGTCCTGCGGCGCGCGATGCGCCGCGTCGGTCTGCGTGCGATGAGGCCTCCGGCGCGTCGTCGTCGCGGACGGCACAGCGCCGGAGGCTCGGCTCAGCGGCCGGTGAGCTGCCAGGCGTCCTGGCTGGACTCCTCGTCCGCGTCGTCGTGGTACTCGGCGGCGGCCTCGACGTCCGAGTCGTCCAGGGCGTCGGCGCCGGAGGACGCGATCTCCCCGGAGCCGCCGGTGCCCTGATGCGGATGCGCCGGGGCGGGCTCGGCCGCGGTGGGGGGCTCCTCGCCGCGGATGACGGCCAGGGTGGCGGCCAGGTCGTCCGGACCCACCAGGACGTCGCGGGCCTTGGAGCCCTCCGACGGGCCCACCACCCCGCGGGACTCCATCAGGTCCATGAGCCGTCCGGCCTTGGCGAATCCCACGCGCAGCTTGCGCTGCAGCATGGAGGTCGAGCCGAACTGCGTGGTGACCACGAGCTCGACCGCCTGCAGCAGGACGTCCAGATCGTCCCCGATGTCCTCGTCGATCTGCTTCTTGGGCTGCTCCTGGATGACGTCGTCGCGGTAGTGCGTCTGCATCTGCGACTTCACGTGCTCGACGACGTCGTGGATCTCGGACTCCGCGACCCACGCGCCCTGCACGCGCATGGGCTTGGAGGCGCCCATGGGCAGGAACAGGGCGTCGCCCTGTCCGATCAGCTTCTCCGCACCGGGCTGGTCCAGGACCACGCGGGAATCCGTGACCGAGGAGGTCGCGAACGCCATGCGCGAGGGCACGTTGGCCTTGATCAGGCCCGTGACCACATCCACCGACGGGCGCTGGGTGGCCAGCACCAGGTGGATGCCGGCCGCGCGCGCCAGCTGGGTGATGCGCACGATCGAGTCCTCGACATCGCGAGGGGCGACCATCATCAGGTCCGCGAGCTCGTCCACGATCACCAGCAGGTACGGGTACGGGCGGATGACGCGCTTGGAGCCCGGCTCGGGCTGGACCTTGCCGGCGCGCACGCCCTTGTTGAAGTCGTCGATGTGCTTGTAGCCGTAGCGCGAGAGGTCGTCGTAGCGGGCATCCATCTCCCGCACGACCCACTGCAGCGCCTCGGCGGCCTTCTTGGGGTTCGTGATGATCGGGGTGATCAGGTGCGGCACGCCCTCGTAGGCGGTCAGCTCCACGCGCTTGGGGTCGACCATCACCAGGCGGACCTCATCCGGGGTGGCCCGCATGAGCAGCGAGACGATCATGGAGTTCACGAACGACGACTTGCCCGCGCCGGTGGCACCGGCCACGAGCATGTGCGGCATCTTGGCCAGGTTCGCCACGACGAAGCCGCCCTCGACGTCCTTGCCCACGCCCATGACCATGGGGTGATCGTTCTTGCGCGCGGCCTGCGAGCGCAGGACGTCGCCCAGGGCGACGGTCTCGCGGTCGGTGTTCGGGATCTCGATGCCGATGGCGGACTTGCCGGGGATCGGCGAGAGGATGCGCACGTCCGCCGAGGCGACCGCGTAGGAGATGTTCTTGGACAGCGCCGTGACGCGCTCGACCTTGGTGCCGGCACCCAGCTCGATCTCGTAGCGGGTGACCGTGGGGCCTCGGGAGAACCCGGTGACCTCGGCGTCGACCTTGAACTGCTCCAGCACGCTGGTCAGCGCGGCCACGACGGCGTCGTTGGCCTCCGAGCGCTCCTTGGACGGCGGGCCCAGCACGAGCGAGGACGGGTCCGGAAGCGTGTAGGCGACATCGCCCTCGAGCTGCAGCTGCTCGGTGCGCGCCGGGATGGGCTCGACCGGAGTCTCCGCCCGGCGCACGACCGCTCGGCCCACAACGGGCTCGTGCTCGTCGAGGCCCTGGTCGTCCACGAGCGCGGAGGAGCCGGAGCCGGCCGCGGTGTCCGAGGCGGCGGAGGCCGCCGCGCCGCCGGGCTCGAGTCCCTGCTCCGCCAGCAGCCTGCGCGCGGCCTCCTGATCGCGGGTGGGGCGCTTCTGCCCCGGACGCGGGCGCTCCTCCTGAGAAGCGGCAGCCGCGGCCGAGGAATCCTCCTGGGGGCTCGGCGCCTCTCCGGACTCGACGTCGTAGACGAAGCTCTCACCCGTGTCCCGCGCCGCTGGGCGACGGCTCGAGCGTCGGGGCTGCTGCTCGGCCTCCTGCCCCTCGGGACCGTCCGGCAGCACGGCCGTCTCGAAGGCCTCGTCGCCGTGGTAGGAATCCAGCTCGGCTCGGCGCTGCGCGTCCTGCTTCTCCTGCCGCTTGCGAGCCCGGCGGGCCGCACGGGACTCGGGCTCGGCCTGGCGGTCATCGAGGTAGGAGCGGTCGTGCTCCTGCGCCGAGAGGTCGGTGCCCGCACGCCTGTGGGGCTCCGACTCCCCCACCAGAGTCCGCCAGGCTGCGCCCAGGCGCGGACCGATCTGCGACAGCGGGGTCCCGGTGATGATCAGGACGCAGATCGCCAGCAGCAGCGCGCAGACGATCGCGGCGCCCACGGGCGTGATGACCCCGCCCAGCGGGCCGGCCATCAGGTAGCCGATGGCTCCGCCGGCGGTGAGGCGGGCCTGGAAGGAATCCGCGACGCCCGGCGAGCCGCCCAGCACGTGGGCGATCCCGCTGGCCGCCAGCAGCGCCAGGCTCAGGCCCAGCGCGATCCGGTTGTTCGGCGGGGTGGGCACGGGACGGCGGAAGATCCGCAGGGCGAAGCCGCCCAGAGCCAGCGGCAGCACGAGAGCCGCCCAGCCGATCAGCCCGGCGACCACCACGTGGATGCCCGAGGCGGCGGCACCCAGCACGGGCACGCCGGAGTCGTAGAGGCTCCACCACTCGACCACGGCGATCGCCGCGGCCAGGCACAGCAGCACCAGGGCCCCGCCGTCGCGACGGTCCTGGGGCTCCATATCGGTGCGCACGGTGCCGATGCGGCGCACGGCGCCGCCGACCAGGTGGGCGCACCACAGCCAGAGCCCGAGGAGGGCATCGAGGATGCGCTCGCCGGCGCCGGGGCCTGCTGCGCGGGAGCTGGAGGACGTGGCGCGGGGGGACTTGGAGGATCCGCTCTTGGGCCTGGAGCCAGAGCCGCGCGACGTCGAGGCGCCCTTGCGGGCGGGGGAAGTACGAGTCGCCATGGCCCCCAGGGTAGTCGACGGCCCGCAGACGATGGCTCGTCTGCGGGCCGCGGTGTGGCCTGACCGCCCGGTGATCACGGGGCGGCGGCCGGGATCAGCTCCGGTCCGCCTCCAGCACGACCGGGACGATCATGGGCTTGCGGCGCAGCTTGCGCCCCACCCACGGGCCGATCGTGCGGCGCACCGTCTGCTGCAGCTGGTGCGTGGTGTGCTCGCGCTTGTCCTTGAGGGCGTCCTCGATCGCGGCGGTGATCTTGGGCTTGATCTCGTCGAACACGCGATCGTTCTCGGCCACGCCGCGGGCGTGGACGTCCGGGCCGGTGACGACGGACTTGGACTTGCGGTCGATCACGACGACGATCGAGACGAAGCCCTCCTCGCCGAGCACGATGCGGTCCTGGAGGTCGTCCTCGGTGATCATGCCGACCGACGAGCCGTCGACGTAGACGAACTTGATGTCGCGGCGACCGGCGATGCGCGCCCGGCCCTGCTTCATATCCACGCTGGTGCCGTTCTCGATCAGCAGCACGTTCTCCGGCGGCACGCCGGTGGCCTCGGCGAGCTCGCCGTTGGCCATGAGGTGGCGGACCTCGCCGTGCACCGGCATGACCTGCTCGGGCTCGACGATGTTGTAGCAGTACAGCAGCTCGCCTGCCGAGGCGTGCCCGGAGACGTGGACCTTGGCGTTGGACTTGTGCACCACATGAGCGCCCATGCGCATGAGGCTGTTGATGATGCGGAACACGGAGTTCTCGTTGCCCGGGATCAGCGACGAGGCGAGGATGACGGTGTCGCCCTCCTGCAGCTGCACCCGGTGATCGCCGCGGGCCATGCGCGACAGCGCCGCCATGGGCTCGCCCTGGGAGCCGGTGCACATCACGACGATCTCGTCGTCGCGGTAGTTGTCGATCTTCTTCTGATCGACCAGCACGCCCTTGGGCACGTCCAGGTAGCCGAGCTCCTCGGCGATGCCCATGTTGCGCACCATGGACCGGCCCATCAGCACGACCTTGCGGTTGGCCGCGACGGCGGCGTCGAGCACCTGCTGCACGCGGTGGACGTGCGAGGAGAACGACGCGACGACGACCTTCTGGGTCGACTTGGCGATGACGCCGGAGAGCACCGGCCCGATGTCCTTCTCGGTGGGCGTGAAGCCCGGGACCTCGGCGTTGGTCGAATCGGTCAGGAACAGGTCCACGCCCTCCTCGCCCAGGCGGGCGAAGTGGCGCAGGTCGGTGATGCGGCCGTCGAGAGGAAGCTGGTCCATCTTGAAGTCGCCCGTGTGCAGCACCGTGCCGCCCTTGGTCCGCATGAAAACGGCCAGGGCGTCCGGGATGGAGTGGTTCACGGCGACGAACTCGCACTCGAACTCGCCCAGCTTCTCCACCTGGCCCTCGCGGACGGTGAGCATGAACGGCTTGATGCGGTGCTCCTGCAGCTTGGCCTCGACCAGGGCCAGGGTCAGCTGCGAGCCGAGCAGGGGGATGTCCGGGCGGCGCTTGAGCAGGTACGGGATCGCGCCGATGTGGTCCTCGTGGCCGTGCGTCAGCACGACCGCGACGACGTCGTCCAGGCGGTCCTCGATCTGGGAGATGTCCGGCAGGATCAGATCCACGCCGGGCTGGTGCTCCTCGGGGAAGAGCACGCCGCAGTCGACGATCAGCAGCTGGCCGTTGATCTCGAACACGGTCATGTTGCGTCCGACCTCGCCCAGGCCGCCCAGCGGGGTGACTCGCAGGGTGTCCTTGGACAGGGACGGCGGTGCCTTCAGGTCTTCGATCCAGTGGACCATGTGACCCCTTTCATGTGCGGTTGTCAGCGCGATCTCGCGCTGCTGGTCATTCAGTTGTTCATGTCATGGGTCCGCGCTCCGCCGCCCGAGGACGGGGCGGTGCGGAGCGCGGTTCGCCGACAGGCTGCGCCGTCGACTCGCTGCAGCGCAGCGGCAGGCACGGCTCAGGCGCCGATCGTGTCCTGGACGACGCTGCCCTCCAGGTCCGCGCGCATGGCGGCGAGCTCGTCCTGGGTGGCCTCCACGTACGGCAGGCGCACGGTGTGCCCGGGCAGCACGCCCTGCCAGTGCAGGATCTGCTTGGCGGCCACGGCGCCGGGCACATGGGTCATGGTCGCGCGGACCACGGGCTCCAGCTCGTAGGCCAGGCCGCGGGCCGTGGCCAGGTCATCGCTGCGCATGGCATCGATCATCCGGCGGAAGCGCGGGGTGTCCACGTGCGAGGTCACGCCGACCAGTCCCACGGCGCCGATGGCCATCCACGGGACGGTCAGGCCGTCGTCGCCGGAGTAGAACAGCAGATCGGACTCGGCCATGACGCGCGTGGCCTCCGTGAGATCCGCCTTGGCGTCCTTGACCGCGGCGATTCTGGGGTGCTCGCCCAGCCGGATCAGCGTGTCCGCCGACAGTGGGATGCCCGTGCGGCCGGGGATGTCGTAGAGCATGATCGGCAGCTCGACGGAGTCGGCGACCTTCTCGAAGTGCGCGACGACGCCGGCCTGCGTGGGCTTGTTGTAGTACGGGGTGACGATCAGCAGCCCGTCCATGCCGGCCTTCTGGGCCTGCTCGGACAGGTGCATGGTGTGCGCGGTGTCGTTGGACCCCGCACCGGCCACCAGGGCGGCCCGATCGCCGACGGCCTCGCGCACGGCGCGGAAGACCGCCTCGTGCTCGTCATCCGTCATGGTCGAGTACTCCCCGGTGGTGCCGCCGACCACCAGGCCGTCGCAGCCCTGGTCCACCAGGCGCTGCGCGAGCGCTGCGGTGGAGTCCAGATCCACGGAACCATCGGCGCGGAACGGAGTCACCATGGCGGTGAGCAGGGTTCCGAACAGGGGCTTGTCGTGGTGCGCAGTCATGCGACCACCCTACCGTCTCCGTCAGTCACCGGTGCTGGCAGGGCCGCGCGGGGCGCGCCCTCGCGACAGGGCCACGGCATCGCGCATGCACCGGCGTGCGCGCGCAGTGTCCCCCGAGGCGCTGTAGGCCAGGCCGAGCCGGTACCAGCTTCGCCAGTCCCCGGGCGCGGCTTCGGCCTCCTGCGCCCAGCGCTCGAAGTCCTTGTCTGCGGCCTCGCGCACGATCCGCCCGCTGGGGCGCCGCGGCAGGTCCTCGGGCAGTCCGCCCTCCGCCTCCAGACGACGGCCGAGGCCCTCTAGCCGGGAGCCGAAGACGACCTCGCGGACCAGCGCCCACACGCCGAGCACGGGCAGGACGATCATCCCGACGGCGAACAGCTTGGAGACCAGCACGTCCGAGCTCAGCAGGATCCACGCCCGCTGCAGGCTCAGTCCCAGATACAGGGCCAGCAGCGCTGCCATGATCGCGGCCAGCGCCTTGCCCTGGGCGCGAGCCTCGAGCAGCGTGAACACGCCCGCGAAGGCCACGACCACCAGGATCCAGACCTTGGACGCGCTCGGCAGCGGGAGCAGCAGCAGGCTCAGCAGCGCTGCGACGAGCACCACCCAGCCCAGCCGCCGCAGCGGACTCCGCGACTGCCGGACGTCCTCGGCGCTCACGCGTCCAGGTCCAGGTAGCCGTCGAGCCCGTGGGTCAGCCCCGGGCGCTGCCCGACGGTGCGCACGCCCAGCAGCACGCCGGACATGAAGGACACGCGGTCGAACGAGTCGTGGCGGATGCTCAGCTGCTCCCCCACGGAGCCCAGCAGCGTCTCCTGGTGCGCGACCAGTCCGCGCAGGCGCACCGAGTGGACGTGGATGCCGTCCACGACTCCCCCGCGAGCGCCCGTGGGATCGGTCTGGGTGGCATCCGGGGAGACGGGCACACCGGCCTCCTCCCGCTCGGCGGCCATCAGCGCGGCCGTCCTGGCGGCGGTGCCCGAGGGGGCGTCGACCTTGTCCGGGTGATGCAGCTCCACGATCTCGGCCGATTCGAAGAACCTGGCGGCCTGGGCCGAGAAGCGCATGGCCAGCACCGCGCCGATCGAGAAGTTCGGGGCGATCAGCACCCCCACCTCCGGGTGCTCGCCGAGAAGCTGCTCCAGGCGGGCCAGCTTCTCGTCGTCCCATCCGGTCGTGCCCACGACGCAGTGGATGCCGTGCTCCACGCCGAAGCGGACGTTGTCCTCGGAGGCCGCGGGGACCGTCAGGTCGATGAGGACCTCCGCCTGCGCCTCCACGAGCTCCTGCAGGCTGTCGCTGTGATCGAGGGCCGCCACGAGGTCCAGCCCCTCGGCGGCCTCGACGGCCCTGACGGCCTCCGAGCCCATGCGCCCGTGGGCGCCCAGGACGGCCACGCGCAGTCCGCTCGCGGTGTTCTCGCTCATGCTGTGCTCCTTCGCTGCTCCGCCGATCGGCGGCTCGAATGATGATCGTCCCGCGTGCCGTGCGGGCGGGCGCCTGCCCGGGGGCTCACTGCCCGTCGGGGGGCTGCACGACCTGCACGACGGCGGGGCCCTCCGCGAGCTCGGCGGCCAGGCGCTGGACGTCCTGCGCGGTCACGGAGCGGACCCGGTTCATGGTCTCCTCGAGGTCCACGAACTCGCCGATGCCCAGCTCCGCCGAGCCCAGGCGGCTCATGCGCGAACCGGAGTCCTCCAGCGCCATGACGGTCCCGCCGGCCAGCTGCCCGACGACCTTGGCCAGCTCTCGCTCCCCCGGGCCGTCGGCGGCCAGCTCCTGGAGCTGGGCCTGCATCAGCTCCAGCACCTCGTCGGTGCGCGCGGGCGCGCAGCCGGCGTACATCCCGAAGTATCCCGCATCCGAGTAGGAGCCGGAGAAGGAGAACGTGCTGTAGGCCAGCCCGCGCTTCTCCCGGATCTCCTGGAACAGCCGCGAGGACATGCCCCCGCCCAGCGCGGCGTTGAGCACGGTCATGACGTAGCGGCGCTCGTCGCCGGTGACCAGGCCGGGGCGCCCGATCACCACATTGGACTGCTCGACCGGGCGGTGCAGCAGGTGACGGCCCCACTCGGGGCTCAGCTGTGCCAGGCCGTCGGGCTGCCCCGAACGACGGGCCCGCGGACGGCCGGGAGCCTCGGGGTCCCAGCCGGCGCGGGCCAGGCGCTCGCGCACCTCCTCGACCACGCGGTCGTGATCCAGGCCGCCGGCGGCGGTGACCACGAGGTTCTCCGGGCGGTAGTGCTCCTGCCAGTGCTCGAGCACGCGCTGGCGGGCCACCCCGGTGATCTCCTCGGGCGTGCCCCCGATGGGGCGCGAGAGCGGGTTGCCGTGCAGAACGTGCTCGACGAAGTGCTCGAAGGCCACGTCCGTGGGGTCGTCCTGGTCCATGGCCAGCTCCTCGAGGATGACCCCGCGCTCGCGCTCGAGCTCATCGGTCTCCAGCAGCGGCGCGGTGACCATGTCCGCGAGGACGTCGATCGCCATGGGCAGGTCCTCGGAGAGCACCCGCGCGTAGTAGCACGTGGACTCCTTGGCCGTGGCGGCGTTCGACTCGCCGCCGACCTCGTCGAAGGCCTCCGCGATCTGCAGCGCGCTGCGCCGGGCGGTCCCCTTGAACAGCAGGTGCTCGAGGAAGTGCGTGGAGCCCAGGTGACCGGGCTGCTCGTCGCGCGAGCCCACCCCCACCCAGAAGCCCACGGAGGCAGAGAGCAGCCCAGGCATGGACTCGGTGAGGATCCGCACGCCGTTGGGCAGGACGGTGCGGCGCACGGCGGCACCGCCGTCGCCGGACCAGACCAGCTCGGGCGAGTGCGTACCGGCGGGGTCCGGCGGGCGCAGCTCCAGCGCATACGACATGTGGGGGCTCGACTCCTGACGGCGATGAGGGATGGCCCCGGGGGCCGCAGCCGCGGCTCCTCTCGGGAACCCGTCGAGTCTAGGACCAGGCTCTCGGGGCGGCCAACTGCCGGCTCAGCCCTCGATCTCGGTCCGGGACCCCGATCTGGGGGCCCGGATGAACAGGGAGAGCACCAGCGCGATGCCCACCAGCCCGTCGCTGGTGAGGAAGGCCGACAGGACCTCTCCGGTCCGGGCCCGGCGGATCTGCCGAAGCGCGAACAGCACCAGCGCCACGGCCCCGACGCCCGTCACGCTCAGCGCGACGACCGCGGCCGAGCCGCCGGCGAGGATCTGCCCGATCGAGCTCAGGCCGTAGATCAGGCCCCGAAGGCCAGGACGGACAGCACCACGGAGACCACGTCCAGCGGCAGACGGCGCGGGGTCCCCACAT
>CAACXD010000156.1_pt1 | contig 12181 bp, 11 predicted proteins | sample 2275841 | NCBI WGS metagenome assembly CAACXD01 (sample SAMEA5312477, study PRJEB27640) | indoor metagenome | biome: indoor environment; feature: uncontrolled; material: tiles wood | place: Germany | collected 2014-07-07
TCGGGAGCAACGGCGCGGGCAAGTCCACGCTGATCTCGATCGCCTCCGGCGCCGCCAGGGCCAACGGCGGGACCATGCACCTCAGCGTCCGCCCCTACCGCCCCTCCAGCGAGCGGGAGGCGCTCGAGCTGGGGGTCAGGCGCCGTGCAGCAGCGCTTCGAGGCGCCTGCGGGCATGAGCGTCCGCGAGTTCATCGGTGCCGGTGAGGGCATCGCCGAAGGCGGCCTGCTGGCGCATGGGCTGGCTGTGCTCGGGCAGACAGGCATCCGCCTCGACCTGGATGTGCCGGTGAGCGGCCTCCTGCGCGCGGAGCAGGCCCTGGCCGACGTCCTGCGCGAGATGGCGGCCCAACGCGGCTGCGGCATCCTCTACGTGTCCCACCGGGTGGACGAGGTCCGCTCTCTCGTGGACCGGATCCTGGTGATGCGCGACGGCCGGATCGTGCGCGGGCACTCGCCGCGCGAAGCCAGCACCGGCGACGTCGTCTACTCGATGTTCGAGCGCCGCCTCTCCGAGCCGCAGCGTCCCGGCGAGGCCGTCGAGGCCGAGCGAGATGCTCACCGCGCTGACCAGCCGCGGCACCGCGGTGCTGCTCGTGTCCTCCGAGATGTCGGAGCTCGTCCAGTGGTGCCACCCCATCCTCGTGAAGCGCGACGGCCGCCTGGTCTTCCAACAGGAGAACTCCGAGGCCACCGAGGACACCCTCATGTCCGCCGCCATCGGCGCATCGGAGCCCTCCGGCTCGGGCCGCCGCGCCGCCACCTCGGCCTGAGTCCGACCGGTCAGCCGCCCGCCAGCGGCGTCCCGGGAGTTCAGGGCCCGGATCAGGTGGTACTGGTTCGACAGCGTGATCATGATGTCCTCGATCTCGGCGTCGATGTCGATCTCCTGCATGGTGCGCAGCTTGGCGCGGACCACGTTGGAGTTGCCGGCCGCGGCGACATCGAGGTCGAAGCCCGGGTTGCCGCCGGAGGCGAGGGCCATGCCGCTGGAGGCACCGACGATGGCGGCGCCGTTGGCGCCCTCGATGCTCAGCAGCTCCTTGATGGAATCATCCAGTGGGACATGTCAGTGCTCTCCTGCGTGGTTGCTGTCGCGGAGGACGGGTTCTCGATCGGCTGGTGCGCCGAAGGACGTTGTGATGGTGCCGCGGACTCGGGGACAGGCGCCTCGGGGGGCTCGAGCCGGTGCGTGCACAGCGGTCTCGCGGGGTCCGGGGCGCTCGGCCTCCGCAGCATGAGGCAGGGTCGTGCGAGGCTGCGCTTCCTCCGCCTGCTGCTCGGAGTCCTGGGGGAGGGGCTGCTGGGATGCCGATCGGCTGCGTCGTCTGATCCAGATGGCCAAGGCTGCCCTTCACCTCTCCTGACGTCGCGTGGAGGGGATCGCCGCCGAAGCGGCCCCGACGCGCGCGCCGGGCCGGGGCGAGGACGGGGCCGCGGATCCTGTCGCGCGAGGCCTCAGCCGCGCACGATGCCCAGCACGCGATCGCGCAGCTGCTCCATCACGGCGGGGTCGTGCGCCTCGACGTTCAGGCGCAGGAAAGGCTCCGTGTTCGACGGGCGCAGGTTGAACCACCAGGTCCCGTCGGCGGCGGCGAAGGTGGTGCCGTCGGAGTCCTCGACCTCCACGTCCTCGCCCGCGAACGACCCGCGGACGCGCTCGACCGCTGCCGCCTTGTCCTCGATCTCGGAGTTGATCTCACCGGAGGCGGTGTAGGGGTCGTAGCTGGCCATGAGCTCGGAGAGCGGACGCTGCTGCTCGCCCAGGGCGGCCAGCACGTGCATGGCCGCGAGCATGCCGGTGTCCGCGTTGAAGAAGTCGCGGAAGTAGTAGTGGGCCGAGTGCTCGCCGCCGAAGACCGCCGACTCGCGGGCCATCACGGCCTTGATGAAGGAGTGGCCCACGCGCGTGCGCACCGGGCGCCCGCCCCGCGCCTCCACCAGCTCGGGGACGGCGCGGGAGGTGATCAGGTTGTAGATCACGACGGGGGTCTGCTCGCCGGAGGCCTGCGCCCGGGCGATCTCGCGCTCGGCGACGATCGCGGCGATCGCCGACGGGGTCACCGCTCCGCCGTTCTCGTCGATCACGAAGCAGCGGTCGGCGTCGCCGTCGAAGGCCAGGCCGATATCCGCCCCGTGCTCCCTCACGGCCTTCTGGAGGTCCACGAGGTTCGCGGGCTCGAGGGGGTTCGCGGGGTGGTTGGGGAAGGTGCCGTCGAGCTCGAAGTACAGCGGCACGATCTCCAGTGGCAGCCCCTCCAGCACGGTGTCGCCCAGCACGGCCGGGGTCGTGAGCCCGCCCATGCCGTTGCCGGCGTCCACGACGACCTTCAGCGGGCGGATCCCGCGCAGGTCCACGAGTCCGCGCAGGAACTCGGAGTAGTCCTTGAGGACGTCGCGCTCGGAGATCGTCCCCCGGGTCTCGCCTGGCGGAATGCCGTCGGCCAGGTAGGACTGGGCGCGGTCGCGGATCTCGTAGAGCCCGGTCTCGGAGGACACGGGCACAGCCCCCGGCAGAGCCATCTTCATGCCGTTGTACTGCGCCGGGTTGTGGCTGGCGGTGAAGGTCACGCCGGCGGCATCGAGCACGCCGCAGGCGAAGTAGAGCTCGTCGGTCGAGATCAGCCCGATCTTCACGACGTCCGCGCCGCGAGCGGTGGCGCCCTCGGCGAAGGCGTCGATGAACTCGGGCGAGGACGGGCGCATGTCGCCGCCGACCAGCACCGTCCTTCCGGCCAGCTCGAGGACGTCGACGAAGGCGGCGCCGGTCGCGCGCACGGTCTCGGCGGTGATGGTCTCGCCCACGATGCCGCGGACGTCGTAGGCCTTGAAGGACTGGGACAGGTCGATGGTCATGCCCCGCACTCTAATGGAGGCGATCGGGCGGCTCCCGAGCGCAGGCGGGCGCGCCGCCGCATACATGGGGGCGCGGGGCCCTGCTGCGGCAGGAAGGCGGGGACAGTCCCCGTGCTTACCATGGAGCCATGCCCCAGCTCTTCGAGATGATCGACCCCGTCCAGCACTACTCCTGGGGCTCGCGCTCGGTCCTGGCGCAGATGCAGGGGCGGCCCTCGCCCTCGGAGCAGCCCGAGGCCGAGCTGTGGATCGGCGCCCACCGCTCGGCACCCTCGCAGCTCGTGCTCCAGGCCGGCCCGCAGCCCCTCAACGAGCTGCTCCTGGAGGAGCCCGAGCGTTTCGTGCGCGACGGCGCCCAGGTCGTGGCCGACGACGGATCTCTGCCCTTCCTGCTCAAGATCCTGGCGATCGAGGCCCCGCTGTCGATCCAGGTCCACCCCTCGATCGCGCAGGCCCGGGAGGGGTTCGAGCGCGAGGAGGCCGCCGGGATCGCGATCGATGCGGCGCATCGCAGCTACAAGGACCGCAGCGACAAGCCGGAGACCGTGGTGGCGCTGTCGCGGCTGCAGATCCTCACGGGCATGCGAGATCGCGCCGAGCTCGGTCTGCTGGCCGAGGCGCTGGACCAGCAGTGGCTGCGCGAGGTGCTCGAGCACCCCGAGCCCGTCCTGCGCACCGTGCTGAGCCTTCCGGAGGACCGGGCGCAGGCGGCTCTGGCCGATCTGGAGGAGGCCGTCCGTCGTCTGCCCGCCGACGACGAGCTGGGCTCCGTGCTGAACTACGTCGCCCGCTCGCACCCCGGTGACCGCGGCCTGCTGGTGGCCCTGTGCATGAATCACTTCGTGCTCGAGCCGGGGGAGTCCATGTTCACCCCCGCCGGCCAGGTCCACGCCTATCTGCAGGGCACGGCCGTGGAGATCATGGCCTGCTCGGACAACGTGCTGCGCGCGGGGCTGACCCCCAAGCACGTCGACGTCGACGAGCTGCTGCGGGTCGTGACCGATGACCAGGACCCCGGAGTGCCGCAGGAGGCGGTGACGGGCCCCGACGGGCTGCGCCGCATCTCGCTGTGGGAGGACCGCCTGAGCCTCGTCTCGGGAGAGGCCCGGCCCGGGCGCGAGCTCGAGCTGGATCCCAGCACGTGCACCGTCCTGTGCGTCGACGGCTCCGTGACGCTCAGCTCCCCTGGGGCCGAGCCTGTGGAGGTCGGCGCCGGGCACTCGGCGTGGGTCCGAGCCGACGGCGAGCCGGTCGTCGTGAGCGGGCAGGGCACCTTCTGGGCCGTGGAGCTGCGGGCATGACCGCCGGTTCCGGGGAGACGACCCCGTTTCAGAAGGCCGAGAACGCCGACGACGACGGCATGATCCGCATCCGCGGCGCCCACCTGCACAACCTGCGCGAGGTCGATGTCGAGATCCCGCGCGAGCGGCTCGTGGCATTCACGGGGATCTCCGGCTCCGGGAAGTCCTCGCTGGCCTTCGGCACCCTGCACGGCGAGGCCCAGCGCCGCTATCTCGAATCGGTGGCCCCGTTCGCCCGTCGGCTGATCGCCGGGGCCGTCGATCCCCAGGTCCGCTCGGTCGAAGGTCTTCCGCCGACCGTCGCCATGGGCCAGCAGCGCGGAGGCGGCACCGCCCGGTCCTCGGTCGCGACCATCACGGCGCTGTCGAACACGATCCGGCTGCTGTACTCGCGGGCAGGGGAGTATCCCCAGGGGATGGAGCTGGGCCCGCGCGGTCGGCTGGACTCCGACGCCTTCTCCCCGAACACCCCGACGGGCATGTGCCCGGTGTGCCACGGCCTGGGCGTGCAGCACGTGCCGACCGAAGAGTCGATGGTCCCGGATCCGAGCCTGAGCATCGCCGACGGCGCGATCGCGTCGTGGCCCGGCGCCTGGAACGGCAAGAACCTGCGCGACATCTGCCGCGAGCTCGGCATCGACATCGACCTGCCGTGGCGCGAGCTGCCCGAGCAGACCCGGCAGTGGGTGCTGTTCACGGACGAGCACCCCGTCGTGACCGTCCATCCCGTGCGCGGAGCCCATCAGGTCCAGCTCGAGTACCAGGGGACGTTCTCCTCGGCGGCCTCCCTGCTGATGCGCACGCTGGCCGAGACCGGCAGCGCGAGCATGCGTGCCCGCGCGCTGCGCTTCGTGGAGTCCCGCCCGTGCCCCGAGTGCGACGGCCGCCGCCTCACCCGGGCCGCGCTGTCCGTGACCTGGTCCGGCGAGCCGATCGACCGGCTGCAGGCCCGACCCCTGGACGAGCTGCTGCAGCTGCTCGAGGACAGGCGCGCGGAGCTGGATCGCCGTGCTGAGAAGGGCCAGCGACTGGGTCCCAGCGAGGAGGCCGAGCATCTGCTGCTCCAGGACGGCTGCTCGACCCTGCGCTCGGTCGTGGACCTGGGCCTCGGGCATCTGAGCCTGGATCGCAGCAGCCTCAGCATCTCCCCCGGCGAGATGCAGCGCCTGCGCCTGGCGGTGCAGCTGCGCTCGGGGCTCTTCGGGGTGGTCTACGTCCTGGACGAGCCCTCGGCGGGGCTGCACCCATCGGAGGCGCGTCAGCTCATGGCGGTGCTGCGCCGCCTCGTGGGCGCGGGCAGCAGCGTGTGCCTGGTCGAGCACGACATGGAGCTCGTGCGCGGCTGCGACTGGGTGGTCGACGTCGGCCCCGGCGCGGGCACCCAGGGCGGACGCATCCTGCACTCCGGTCCCGTCGACCAGCTCCAGGACGTCGCGGAATCGGCCACGGGCCGCTTCCTGCGCGCCTCGACGCCGCCGGAGCAGATCCGCGGCGGCCCCGTGCGGGTGAGCGAGCAGCGCCTGCGCCTGCGGGGCGTGCGCCGCAACACCCTCGACGGCATCGACGCCGAGTTCCCGATCGGGGCGCTGACCGCACTGACGGGCGTCTCCGGCTCGGGCAAGTCCTCGCTGCTGGATGCGCTGGGGGATGCGACGGCGCAGCATCTGGAGGGCTCCGGCGTGGTGGACCTCGAGGCCGGCGACCCGGAGGAGACCAGCGAGGGATCCGAGGCCGAGCAGCAGCGCCGTCCGGGCACCACCGTCGCGGCCGCGGAGGGCCTGGAGGAGGTGCGCCGTCTGGTGCGGATCACCCAGAAGCCGATCGGACGGACGCCGCGCTCCGACCTGGCGACCTACACGGGGCTCTTCGATCACGTGCGCGCGCTGTTCGCCGACACCCCGGAGGCCCGCTCCCGCGGCTGGAAGGCCGGGCGGTTCTCCTTCAACACGACCCCCGGGCGCTGCCCGCACTGCCAGGGGCAGGGCCAGGTGGAGGTCGAGCTGGTCTTCCTGCCCGGCTCCTGGACCGTCTGCCCGGTCTGCCACGGGACCCGCTACGACGACGAGACCCTCTCGGTGCGCTGGGAGGGGAGGACGATCGCCGAGATCCTGGAGCTCACGGTCGCCGAGGCGCTCGCCGTCTTCGCGGAGGAGCCGTCCGACGAGGAGGCTGCGCATCGGCCGCGCTCGGCCTCCCAGCGCCGCCGGGTCGATGCGATCCGCAGGCCCCTGGAGGCCCTCGGGGCGCTGGGACTCGGCTACCTGCGACTGGGCCAGCCGGCGACCGAGCTCTCCGGCGGAGAGGCCCAGCGGATCAAGCTCGCCTCCGAGCTGCACCGCACCGGTCGCAGCCGGACGCTCTACCTGCTCGACGAGCCCAGCACGGGGCTGCATCCGGCCGATGCCGAGCGACTGCTGCGGGTGCTGCACGACCTCGCCCGCGACGGGGCGACCGTCGTAATGGCCGAGCATCGCCCGGAGGCGATCCGCACGGCCGACCATGTTATCGATCTGGGCCCGGGCGCCGGGCGCCGCGGCGGGACCGTCGTGGCGGCAGGCACTCCGGAGGAGGTCGCCGCCGATCCCGACTCGGTCACGGGTCCCTGGCTGCGCGGCTGAGACGGCTCGCGCGTCACGGCCCGGACCGCAGTGCGCGGCAGGAGGCCGCGATCCGTAGGATTGCCGTGCGGCCCCGCCCGGCGGCGCGCACCCCCCCCGTATCCGCTCGCTTCGCAGGAGGCATCTGAGATGACAGCCGCCTCGCGCCCGAGCGCCGGACTCCGATCGGCCGCGCTGCTGGGCTGTCTCGCCGCCATGGGACTGCCGCTGGCGGGCTGCGCACCGGCCGATCCCGAGCCGGAGATCCCGGAGATGGAGCAGCCGCCGAACCGGGAGATCGCCGAGCCCGGGCTCGTGGCCGGGGCTGAGCTGCCCGTCTGGGCTCGCAGCGCCGACTGCAACCAGCCTCGACCCAGCGCCGAGGACGACGGCCTGGCGCGGACCGCACCCGCTCCGGATGCCGCTGACGTGGCCTTCGTGGTGCCGCAGACCGAGCTGGCCCTGTGCGAGCTGCCCGGGGTGGTCTCGGCCTCCGTGGAGGGCTCGTACTCCCAGGGGGGCGAGGCCCGCGAAGGAACCGTGGACCTGGGGCTGCTCTTCGCGCCCGAAGCCACCCCCGAGCAGATCGCTCAGGCCTGGTCCTCAGCCGAGACGGAGGCCGAGGCCCAGCTGTCGGGGACCGGCATCGGCCTGGGACAGGTCTCCCTGGTGCTCGACGACGGCTCCTCGATCTCGGGACCGGCAGAGGCCTCGGCGGCCTCCGAGCCCGCCGCTGCGGACGGCCGGGCAACCGGCTCGGCAGCGACGATCCCCGAGGCCATCGACCTGCTTGCCGCGCTGCAGCGCACAGGCCCCCAGCCGGGCGCGCAGGAGACGGCTGCCCCGGATCCCTCGGCGTCGCCGTCCTCCGCCGAGGAGCAGGGGCCCGAGCGCCGCTGGTCGGTGAGCGTGGGCCAGCAGCTGGAGGTGACCACCGTCTACACGGCGGATCTGTCTGCTGAGGGAGCGCTTCCCCAGCTCTCCCGGGTGCTCAGGGACACCCAGGAGGCCGGCCAGGCGCCGGGCGGGCACCAGGATGCTGTGACCGTGATCGACGGCCGCGTGCGGCTCACGGTCCCGAGCGCGTTCGCGAAGTCGCTGACGCCCGAGCTGCTCGAGGACCTCCACGACCTGGGCCAGGTCCCTGATCTGCAGGCCACGGCGCGGGTCGAGGGCTCGGACGGGGCGGCGCCGATGCTCAGGGTGCGCTCCGAGCGGCTGCCGGAGTACAGCGAGCCGCAGTACGAGGAAGCGGCCGAGGCCCTGAGCGGCAGCGCTGCGGAGGCCGGAATGCACCTGGACCACCGGCTGGACGGAGAGCCGCTGCCCTTGGACGAGGAGCAGGCCGAGGCCCAGGACTGATCCGGTCTCAGCCGCGCGTGGGGCGCTGCGGGGCCTGGCCCGAGTGCCGTCGGCGCATCCGCAGCGCCATGCCCAGCCCGGTGATGGCCATCGCGGCCATGAGCGCCCCGAGCAGCATCAGCAGCGGGTCGGAGATCACGGCTCCCACGATGATCACGATCACCGCCAGGACGATGAGCACGATCTGGAACGGGACCATCAGCTGCACGGGCGGACTCCTTCTGGCAACGGGCTCTCGGACGGCACGACGCTGGCAGGGTATCGCGCAGTCAGATCCCGCCCGTAGTCTGGGCCATCGCAGACCGATCACCGCGGGGCCCTCCGGGCACCGCCTCACCCCCCGGGAGTGCCATGACATCCCATCCCACCGGATCCCGCCTCGCGGCCGGCCTGACGGCTGCCGCCTGCTGCGCGCTGCTGCTCACGAGCTGCCTTCCCAGCTCCGATGAGGACCCCTCGACCGAGGGCTCCGCCCAGGCGGAGGACTCCGCCAGCGCCCAGGACTCCGAGGCCCCGCAGGAGGACACCGAGGTCGCCGGCGTGGACCAGGCCATCGAGGACGGCTACGCCCTGAACACGGCCAGCGGAGATCTGCCCGTCGTGACCATGTACACCGACTACGAGTGCCCCGCGTGCGGGTCCTTCCACCCTGCGGTCGAGCAGGTGGCCGAGGAGCTCGACGGCGAGGTCGTCGTGCGCGTGAAGAACTTCCCCCTGTCCATGCACGACAACGCGGTGCCGGCGGCCCACGCGGTCGAGGCCGCCGGTCGTCAGGGGGAGGCCCACGAGTACGCGAGCCTCGTCTACGACGACGTCGACGAGTGGTCCGAGCTCTCGGACGGCGAGCTCGAGGACCGCTTCGTCGAGCTCGCCGGGGAGGCGGGGCTGGATGAGCAGCGCTTCCGCGAGGACATGGGCTCCAGCGACGTCGAGGAGATCGTCGAGCAGCACAGCCAGCAGGCGGAGGACCTCGAGCTGACGGGGACTCCGAGCTTCGTGGCCGATGGCAGGGCCATCGACCTCGGGGAGATCGGCAGCGCGGAGGACCTCCGCGACGTCCTGCGCGATGCGGCCGAGGGCTCCTCGGGCTCCTCCAGCGATTCCGGGACCCGGGCATGAGCCAGCAGGGCGCAGCACGAGACGAGGAGGACGGCCTGGACACCAGGCAGAGGCTGAGGGCCATCGCGATCGTGCACGGAACGGTGCAGGGCGTGGGCTTCCGCTACTGGACGTGGAAGCACGCCGAGAAGCTGGGGCTCGTGGGCTGCGCCCGCAACCTCGACGACGGCACCGTGGAGGTGATCGCCGAAGGCACCCGCTGGGCGGTGCGCGATCTGCTCAAGGAGATCCAGGGCCCGGACGCACCGGGGGCCGTGATGCGCGTGGACGCGCACTTCGAGGACCCCCAGGGCGACCTGAGCGGCTTCACGACCGCCTGAGCGGCGGATTCACTCACCGGCCAGCCAGTCCTCGAGCTGCATGCGGTCCAGGACCGCGGCCGGGTGAGGGCCGGCGGCGCGCAGGGCGTCCAGGTTCTCGCGCGGCATGCTCGAGGGCGAGCCCAGCAGGATGAGGTTGCCGGCGCGCTGCCCGTCGAGCATCGAGGCGTCGCTCAGGCACCACACGTCGGCGAAGGCCGGGGCACCGCCGCTGCCCTGGGCCTGCACCATGCGCTCGGCCTGCTCGCGGAAGAAGCCGAGTCCCGGGTCATCGCCCACGTTGACGATCAGCGCCCCGTCGGGGGCCAGGACCTGGGCCATCTCCTCGTAGAACGATCGTTCGCGAAGATGGGCGGGTGCGTCGTCGCCGGCGAAGACGTCGAGCACCAGCAGGTCGAACGGCTCCGTCTCGGCTTCGCGCAGCGCGCTGAGCTGCTCCCGGGCGTCGCCGATCAGGATCCGGGGCGGCTGCGAGTCCGGCCAGGGGAGGTGCTCGAGCACGAACCCCGGCAGCTCGCGGGCCAGCTCGATCACCGTCTGCTGCGATCCCGGGCGGACCGCGCTCAGCCGGCGGGGCAGCGTCAGCGCCCCGGCCCCCAGATGCAGCGCGCGCACGGGCTGTCCGCTCGGGCGCTGCAGGTCGCAGGCCGCCGACATCCGCTGCAGGTACTCGTAGAAGACCCGGCTCGGATCCGCCAGGTCCACGTGCGACTGCTCGGCGCCGCCGATGCTGAGGATCCACCCCTCGGTCAGCTCGTCCCAGGCGATCTCGGCCCCGGCGTCGAGGGCGGACAGGAAGCGGGAGCGGTGTGCGGGGCGGGACATGCTCGGATCGTCTCACCGATCCGCGTGATCCGCTCGCCGTGCGTTCACGGCCGGTTCAACCGCTCTCGCTACGGTCGGTCCATGTCATCGCCCGACCGGCCGCGCCCACCGAGCACCCCAGGGGGTCACATGAGCCTCCGCGCCGCACAGCCTGCTGCCCTGGGGCTACTGCGGCCGCGAGATCGGGAAGCGGCTGCGGCTGTCGTCGAAGTCGCACTGGGATGTTCCCGTGCGGGTGGGCCGCGACACCGTCCATGTGCTGGCCTCCCACCCGACTCCGCCGTCGTTCGACGGATCCGAGGACCGCAACGGGAGGCGCAACCACGACGAGATCCGCTTCTGGGCGGACTACATCACGGGCTCGCGCCGCGGCAGCTGGATCCGCGACGACAACGGGGGCACCGGCGGACTGCTGCCCGGCAGCAGGTTCGTGATCATGGGCGATCTGAACTCCGACCCTCAGGACGGGGACTCCTGGCCCGGGGCTGCCCGGCAGCTGCTGGAGCACCACCGCATCCAGGATCCTCGGCCGAGCTCGGAGGGGGCCGTCGCGGCGGCTGCCGCCCAGGGAGGGGCCAACACGAGGCATCTGGGCGAGCACCGCTTCGACACGGCGGACTTCACCGACCAGGCGCCGGGCAACCTGCGGGTGGACTACGTCCTGCCGTCGTCGAATCTCCGGGTGCAGGACTCCCAGGTGTTCTGGCCCGCACCGGGGCAGCCCGGCGCGGAGCTCACGGGCTCGTATCCCTTCCCGACCTCGGACCATCGGCCCGTCTGGGCGGATCTGCGCGTGCGCTGAGTCGTGGCTGCGGCTCCCAGCCAGTCGTCAGGAGCCGATCAGACAGGACGCTGATGGCTGTGGGTAGGCTGGTCGTCGAACTTCTCAAGGACACCCACCCCAGGAGACGACCGTGGCGTTCAACCCCCTGAAGCACGCATTCGATGATGACGGCAAGCCGACCCCGGCGCTGAACGGCTTCCTCGACAACGCCCTGAAGGTGCAGCGTCCCGTCGTGCTGCGCTGGGTCAAGCGGCTGCGCGCCGAGCACCCGGACGAGACCCCCGAGCAGATCGCCAAGCGCCTCGAGCGGATGTACGTCCGGGCGAACACGGCCACCGGCGGCGTGGCCGGCGGTGCGGCCATGATCCCGGGCATCGGCACGCTGGCCTCCCTGGGCGTGTCGACCGTCTCGGTCGGCGGCTACCTGGAGATGACCGCGCTGTACGCCCAGGCCATCGCGGAGCTGCACGGCGTGCACACCTCCGACCCGGTGCGCACGCGCTCCATGGTCATGGCCCTGATGCTCGGCGAGGACGGGGGCGTGCTCATGAAGCAGGTCCTGGCCTCGAGCTCCAAGTCCCGAGGCCTGACGAACCGCTGGGGCCTGATGATGGGCACCGGCTCCAAGGAGGGCGGCCTCGATGTCGGCAAGAAGCTGCGCAACATGTTCGTGCGCCGCTTCATCCGCAAGCAGTCCACGGCGGCGCTGGGCCGCGCGCTGCCCTTCGGCATCGGCGCCGTGGTCGGCGGCGGCGCCAACCTGGCCATGTCGCGGGCGGTCGTGAAGAGCACCCAGGAGGCCTTCGGGCCGCTTCCGGCGAGCTTCCCGCCCGAGCTGTCCGAGGTCGACCGGGCTCCCAAGCTCGCCGACGACGCCCGAGACCGCTCCAAGGATTCCGAGGAGGCCGGTGAGCCGGCGCAGATCAGCGGCGAGGGTCAGCAGGACAGCTGAGTCCTGCGGCGCACAGCGGCCGACATGATGCAGGACCCCTGGTCCCCGACTGATCCTTCAGGCGGG
>CAACXD010000122.1_pt1 | contig 11947 bp, 10 predicted proteins | sample 2275841 | NCBI WGS metagenome assembly CAACXD01 (sample SAMEA5312477, study PRJEB27640) | indoor metagenome | biome: indoor environment; feature: uncontrolled; material: tiles wood | place: Germany | collected 2014-07-07
TCCTTCAGCCGCCGCAGCTCACGAGACCCGAACCTTCGTTCATCTCTCGTTCACCGTTGTGCGGCCAGATCATCATACTCGCTTCACCCGCTCTTCACAACCCGGCCCCTTCGATCCGATCCCTTGCGCATGCAGTGCATGGCGAAGCGATCTGCTCGATCGAGCCGTTCAATGGTTGTGTCGACGCAGGATCATCCGGATCGGTGATCCTGCCGCTGCGCCGCACCGGTTCGAACCGGCGGGCCGCTCGCGGCGACAGAGAAGAACACTACACACCCCCTGGGCCGCTCGCAAACCCGTGAGGCCCGCAGTGACGGGCCTCACCTGGGCCGAGTCCCGGTCTTCGTCGCGCAGCCGGCCGGTTCGCCCACACCTGCACCGGGCCACGCGGCTGCGCGCTGCCCACTCGGCTTCTCCACCGCGATGGACGCCAGCCGGCCCTTGGTCGTCTATACGATGGATCCCGTGAAGGACCTGCTGCCCCTGAAGACGGACCGCCTCTTCTTCCGCCGCTTCAGCGAGTCGGATCTGGAGGCCATGCACGCCTACCAATCACGTGAGGACTACGCGCAGCACGCCTGGCGCGGACCTCGCTCGTGGGAGCACTCGGAGCGGGTCATCGCCGAGCATCGCGGGCCGAGGGCCTTCCTCCACGACGGGGACACCATCCGCTACGCCTTCAGCGCGCACGACGACCCGGAGGGGCTCTACGGGGAGATCGTGCTGACGCTCGTGGACGCCGAGTCGCGCCAGATCGAGATGGGCTGGGTGGTCAGCCCCGATCATGCAGGCAGAGGCTATGCAGGCGAGGCTGCGATCGCCGCGATCGACGCCTGCTTCGAGCGATTGGACGCCCACCGCGTGTTCGCGCGCCTGGATGCGCTGAACCACAGCTCCATCAAGGTCTGCGAGCGCATCGGCATGCGCAGGGAGGCGGAGCTGCGCGAATCGCACCTGCAGCTGGGCGAATGGCGCACGGAGCTCATCTACGCCGCGCTGCGCTCCGACCGGATCAGCGCGGACTGACCTGCCGGTTCGCGCGGCGGTCGCGGAGGAACTCCACCTGCGGCCGACCTCCTGACCCGACATGGGCCCGTCCCGTGGATCGGACTGTTCTACGCCCTCTGGCGCAGCCGCTGTCGGACGTCGTCGCTCGGGTCCCCGGCCCGTCAACGCGCTGCGCGTCGGGATTCCATCTCCAGCAGCTCCTGCTTGCGCTCGATGCCGCCGGCATAGCCGGTCAGCGCCCCTGTAGAGCTGAGCACCCGGTGGCACGGCACGATCACCGACCACGGATTCCGGCCCACCCCCTGTCCCACCGCCTGGGCCATCCCGGGATTGCCGAGCTGCTGCGCCAGCGCGCCGTAGGTGGTGGTGGTCCCGAACGGGATCTCCTGCACCGCCTTCCACACCCGCGGGCGCAGGGGCTGCGGCCGGTCGTCGAGGGTCAGCGGCAGATTGAAGCCGCGTCGCCGACCGGCGTACCAGTCTTCGAGCTGCTCCTGCGCCTCGCTCAGCAGGGCATGATCACCCTCCATGCCGAGGGTCTCGTCGTCCGGGAAGTGCTTCTGGTCCTCGAACCAGCATCCCGTGATCGCAGGCCGGCCGTCGTGCGGGCCGACAGCCACGACCATGCGCCCGAGCGGCGTCTCCACCCAGCGGTGCATGCGCGCCACGGGCTCCGGCAGCTCCATGCCGCGCGGAGGCGCAGGAGTCGGCTCGGGGATTCGTCGGGCGGCGCGCCCGGAGGTGTCGAAGTCGCTCATGAGCACCATGGTGCGGTCATGTCCCCGCACGCGCAACGGCCGGGCCCTCCGCAGCGGAGGGCCCGGCCGTCGTCGTGGAATTCCGGCCGCCGTGCACGACGGGTGCCGGAGGATCCGGTCTCAGCTGAGGATCGGGATCTGCATGGGGTACTTGTACGCCAGGCCCTTGTTCGCCTGCATGGCGCCGAGGACGGCGAACACGATCGACAGGATGCCCAGGACGGGAAGCAGGAAGAGGGCCAGGCCGAGGGTGGGAATGGCCAGGATCCAGATCACGACGTTGAGCGCGAACACGATGACGTTGAAGTTGAAGGCGCCCGCGGAGGCATTGCGCACCAGCGGGTCGCGGTCCTTGAAGATGAACCAGATGATCAGCGGTGCTGCGAATCCGATCCAGCCGGCCGAGAACAGGAACAGCACCGGAGGGGCGATGTGGGAGATCAGCGCCCAGGTCCGGGCGTCCGAGGGGCTCAGCGGCTGGCCGCCCTGCTGGAAGGTGGCCTGCCCGTAGTTGCCCTGGGCCGTGTACTGCTGTCCGCCGCCCTGCGGCTGGTCGTAGGCGCCCTGGCCTCCGTAGCCCGGATGCTGGCGCTGCTGCCCGGCTCCGGGGTAGCTGTAGCCCGGCTGCCCGTAGCCCTGCTGCGCGCCGGGGTCCCCGGAGGGCTGGCTTCCCGGCTGGCTCTGGTTCGGGCCCCACGACGGCTGCCCGGACTGCTGGCGGTCACCGCTCTGCCCGAACGAGGGGGCCTCGTGCTGCTGTCCGCCCGGGGCGTTGCGGCCGTCCGATCCGGAGGCCGGGTTCTGGGGATCCTGCGAGCTCATGAAGGCTCCTTCATATGGCGCTTGCACGGGGACCCGCGCGACGGCCGAGCCGAACGCGACGAGGCTGCTGCGCCCAGTGTAGGCAGAGCCCTGCGATCGCCGTCAGGTGACGGCGATCGCAGGGCTCTGCCGGAGCCGGGGAGGCCGCCGCGTCAGCCGCAGTGCCGGATGAGCGCGCCGCCTGTCAGTCGCCGAGCCGGGCGAGCGCAGCGCCCGTCAGGCACCGAAGGCACGCTCCAGGTCCTCGAGGTGGTCGTCGAGGTCCTCGATCCCGACGGAGAGCCGGACCAGATCCACCGGCACCGCCAGCGGCGTGCCGGCCACGGATCCGTGCGTCATCTCGGAGGGCCAGCAGATCAGCGATTCGACCCCGCCGAGGGAGACCGAGAGCTTGTACATCTTCGTGGACTCCGCGAAGCGCCGGGCCGCAGCCTCTCCGCCGTGCACGCGGAAGGAGACCATGCCACCGAAGCCGTCCATCTGCCGTGCGGCCAGCTCGTGGCCGGGGTGCTCGGGCAGTCCGGGGTAGAGCACCTGCGCCACCTCTGGGCGACCGATGAGCCACTCGGCGATCCGGCCTGCGGTCTCCTGATGGCGCTGCATGCGCAGCGACAGGGTCTTCAGCCCGCGCGCGGCCAGGAAGCAGTCCTGGGGCCCGGCGACCGCCCCGCCGGCGAACTGCTGGAAGCCCACGAGCTCGGCCAGCGTTCCTCCGGGCGAGAAGCCGCCCACGGCCTCGACCTCCCAGGCCCGGTCCGAGACGACGACCGCCCCGCCCAGCACGTCCGAGTGCCCGCCGATGTACTTGGTGGTGGAGTGCACGACGACGTCGGCGCCGAACTCCAGCGGACGCTGAAGGTACGGCGAGGCGAAGGTGCTGTCCACGATCAGCAGCGCCCCGGCATCCCGGGCGATCTGGGCGATGCCCGTCAGATCGGCGATGCCCAGCAGCGGATTCGTGGGGGTCTCGACCCAGATCACCCGGGTGCCCGCCTCCACAGCCCCGCGGACCGCGTCGAGCGAGGTGACGTCCACCGGCGTGTGCCGGATCTGCCAGGGAGCCAGGACCCTGGTGATGAGCCGGTTGGTGCCCCCGTAGCCGTCGGCGCCCAGGACCACATGGTCTCCGGGGCGCAGCACCGAGCGCAGCAGCGCATCCTCCGCCGCGATCCCGGAGGCGAACGCGAAGGCCCGCTGCCCGCCCTCGAGCGCGCACAGCTGCTCCTCGAAGGCATTGCGGGTGGGATTGGAGCCGCGGGAGTACTCGTGGCCGTCGCGCAGGACGTTGATGCCGTCCTGGACGAAGGTGGAGGTCTGGTAGACCGGCGGGATGACCGCACCGGTCAGCCGGTCCGGCTCCTGGCCGGCGTGGACGGCGCGCGTGGTGAACCCGCTCATGCCTGCACCTCCTGGCGCTGGTCGCGGCGCGCGCCGCTCGGCTCGTCCTCGGAGCGCACCGGGGCGCCGTCCGTCGACGATCCCGGGGCACCTTCTGCGGCCGGGATCTCAGCGCCGCGCGCGGCCTCGACGCGCAGCAGCTCATCGAGCGAGGACTGCAGATCGGCGATCAGGTCGTCGACCGCCTCCAGCCCGATCGACAGCCGCAGGGTCTGCCAGCTGATCCCGCCGGCCAGTCGCTGCTCCTCCGAGAGACGGCAGTGGGTCATGGCCGCGGGATGGTTGATCAGCGAGCGGACGTCGCCGATGTTGGCCACCAGCTTGAAAAGCCGCAGGGAGTCGACGAATCCGGCCACTGCGGCATCCGAGCACTCCAGCTCGAAGCCGAAGACCGACCCGACGCCCTGGGGGAAGTCGCGCTCGGCGATCTCCCGATCGGCGGAGCCCTCGATCAGGGGGTGGTGCACGCAGCGCACCGCCGGATGCGTGCTCAGGAACTCGGCGATGCGAGCGGCGCTGTCCGAGTGGCGGCGCATGCGCAGGTCCAGCGTCTCGAGGCCCTGGATGATCTGGGAGGCGTTGAACGGCGAGAGCGTCAGACCCAGGTCGTGCACGAACTTGGCCCGGCACAGATGCAGGAACGGCGAGCCGCCGCGCAGCTTCTCGCACAGGCTGATCCCGCCCCAGCGCGCTCGCGGCTCGGTGAACTGCGGCCAGCGAGCGGCCTCGGCTTCCCAGTCGAAGCGACCGGAGTCGATCACGACGCCGGCCAGCGACGTCCCGTGCCCGCCGAAGAACTTGGTGGCCGAATGCACCACGATGTCCGCCCCGTGCTCGAAGGGCCGGTACAGGATCGGCGTGGCCAGGGTCGAGTCGACGATCACCGGGATCCCCCGCTCATGGGCGATGCGGGAGATCGCGTCCAGATCCGCCAGCGTGGCCAGCGGGTTGCCGATGGACTCGAGGAAGAAGCCCCGAGTGTCCTCCGTGATCGCCTCCGACCAGGCCGAGGGGTCAGCGGGATCGACGTAGGTGACGGTCGCGCCGAGATCGGCCAGCGTGTCACCGAGCAGGTCGACGGTGCCGCCGTAGATCTTCTCCGAGACCACCAGGTGCTTGCCGGGGCCCGTGCTGATCAGCGCGAGCAGGGCCGCGGCGACGGCGGACTGGCCCGAGCCCATGGCCACGGCCCCCACTCCGCCCTCGAGATCGGCGACCTTCTGCTCCAGGACGGCGACCGTGGGGTTGCCCGTGCGGGAGTAGGTGAAGCCCGGGGTGGTCTGGGCGAACATGGCGGCGGCAGCCGCGTGGTCCGGGAACTCGAAGGCCGAGGACTGGTAGATCGGCACCGGCAGCGTGGCCTGGACGGGGGCGGCAGGGGCGCACGGATCGGATCCGGTCCGGCCGGCGTGGATCTGGCGCGTGGCCAGCGAGGTCGAGCTCTTGAGCTCGTCGCAGGGCGAGGACGTCATGAGAGGTGTCTTCCGTGACGGGGTGCTCTTGACCTGCACGTCCCGCCGGAGCTTGTTCGTGCGCTGCGTCAGGTGCAGGCCGCTTCGTCATCCGAACCACCCTTGAACATGGGGTTGGTGCACAGCCAAGTCGGAGCTTGGCAGCTGTGTCTCGTGAAGCCGGTCCGATACTAGCACCCCACCGATCGAGCCGTCAGGACCTCCGTGCGGGCGGGACCAGCAGCAGGACCGCCGCGACCATGGCCGCCGCGCCGCCGAGGGCCAGCGGGATGCCGAGCAGGAAGCGGACCTCCAGCACGGCTGCGGAGAAGACGAGGACGGCCGCGGCGAGGATGCGGACCCACGCCCGTCCGTCCGGCGATGAGGAGCGATCGGGACTCGAAGCTCGCAGCGGCGCGGATCCGTCGGCTCGGGGCGCGGTCGAGGGCCGCTCACCCGAGGGCGATCCTCCGGCTGCGGGCCCCTCCGGTTCGGGCTCGCGGGCGACGATCCGCCCCGCCACGGCCTCCAGGACGCCCAGCGGACGCACGACCAGCAGGACCATCGCCCAGCACAGCAGCCCGATCGGCAGGCGCCACAGCCACCACTGCGCCGAGCCGGGCACCGGATCCGGGCCGCCGAGCAGCCACCACACCGCCATCACGGCCACGATCACCGGCAGGTGCCACAGGTACAGGGTCGTGGCCCGCGAGCCGACGACCCAGGCGACGGCCTGCGCGGGACGCCATCGCATGAGCCGCTCGAGAGCCGGCGAGCACAGCTGCAGGACGCAGGCCTGAGCCGCGCCGAGGGCGATCATGCACAGCGTGGGCGGGTTCAGGGCCGACAGTCCGTCCGCACCCCACCAGGGCAGGCTCGTCAGGCAGAGCATCACCAGGACCGACAGGGCCGTGATCCCGAGCAGTCTTCCTGCCGAGGCACGAGCGAAGGATCCGTCGTGGCGGAAGAAGCCGATCTGATGGATCGCCAGCCAGACCGGGGCGAAGCCGAGCAGGCCCCACCACGGCTGCTCCGCGGCGATGCGCAGCACCTCGATCGCAGCGCTGAGCCCCACCAGCGCAGCCAGGGTGAGGACGGGCCGGCGATCGTGCAGCCCGTGCAGCAGCGGCACACCGACCAGGCACGCGGTGTAGGCGCCCACGAACCACAGGTGCATCCCGAGCCCCTGCAGCGCCATCGAGGCCCAGTCGGCGGGCATCCCCACGAGCGCCGCGAGGGCGCCGGCCAGCGCCAGGGCGACCCACACAGCGCTCGCCGGCACGACCAGGCGCAGCAGCCGGGCGCGCACCCAGGCCGGCCCGCGGACGCCCTCCGCCGACTGGCGCGACCACGAGATCGCCGAGGCGCACCCTCCCACCACGAAGAACAGCGGCATGACCTGCACGAGCCATGACACCGGGGCGTACCAGGAGGCCTCCGTGGGTGCCATGACGCTGCGCAGCGCGCCCGTGCTCGGATCCGTCGTGAGCGTGACCAGCAGGATGTGGAGCACGACCACGGCGATCAGGCAGGCGACCCGAGCAGCATCCAGCGCGAGATCGCGCTGCGCAGGGATGGTCTGCGCAGCGCGCCGGCCGCGGGAGGTGCTCAGCTTCGTCACGTCTCCGATCGTCACACGGCGGCGGCATCGCAGGGGGCGCGGCGGGTGCCCGGGAGCGCAGCAGCGCGATTGTGACGTCAGAGCGTCTTCTTCCGCAGGTCAGGGGCATCGGATGGCCCCGAGGCCTTCTGCAGGAAGGCCTCCGCTGTTACGGTTACCCGAGAGTCATTTAGATATGGCGGATCGGGCATGAATCCGCCTGGATCCGCGCTGTGGCAGGGCTGAGAGACAGCTCCGCTTCCCCCGGTGGGTCTGTACGCGGCACAGCGGATCGCCTAATCTGGACTCGGGTCGCACCACGATGACGTCGGAGACCCTTCCCCCGCAATTCCGACGATCAGCGCAGGAGCAGCAGTGACTGTCACGAGCACCAGACTGGGCCGGCTGGGATCTCCCCAGCACCACAAGACGCCCCGCTCCCCCATGTGCCATGAGTGCACCACCGATCTCTACCTCAAGTTCCGGGTCTTCCTGCCCTCCACCCGCAAGCGCAGCCGCGTCCCGGGGCTGCACCGGATCATGGGCCGCGTGCTGCGCTGCGCGGTCCGCTCCGGCGGACGCGTCGAGTACTTCTGCCAGAAGTGCGGCACGCAGCAGCGCCACCTCATCCCGGAGGGCTGGGAGCCCACCTCCAAGGGCCTGACCCCGTGCGACGTCCAGGACCTGGCCTCGGTGTTCATCGCCCCGGGCGAGTCCCTGCCCACGGAAGAGGTCCGCCAGCAGCTCCTGGGCCCGGAGCCCGCACCGGCCGCCCGAGCGGAGAAGACCCTGAGCCTCCGAGAGAGCCGGCTCCCGGCCTGATCCGGCCCGCGCCGGAGCCGTCGCTCTGCGCACCCGTCGGAGGCAGATGACACAATCAGGAGGTCCCCCTCCCGCGGGCGGCTCGGGCGCACCAGCCCTCGCATGCCGCTCGTTCACCGTCGGTTCATTCCGGGGTTGCAGGGTGGACGACGACCTTCTACAGCACCAGCCCGCTCGGCTCGGCGTCGTGATCCTTCCGATCCCCGCGCCGAGAGGCGCACGGAAACGGAGATGACGTGAAGATTGCGATCCTCGGCGGCGACGGATTCTGCGGCTGGCCTGCCGCCCTGCACCTCTCGGAGCGAGGTCACGACGTCATCACCGTGGACAACATGTCGCGCCGTCGGATCGACGACGAGCTCGGCGCGCAGTCGCTGACCCCGATCCGCCCGCTCGTCGAGCGCCTGCGCGCCTGGACCGAGGTCTCCGGCAAGGTCATCGAGCACCGCCACCTCGATGTCGCCGAGGACTACGAGGGCCTGCTGCAGCTGATCAGCGAGGACCAGCCGGACGCCGTCGTGCACTTCGCCGAGCAGCGCGCGGCGCCGTACTCCATGAAGAGCTCGCGCACCAAGCGCTACACCGTGGACAACAACGTGTCGGCCACGCACAACCTGCTCGCGGCGATCGTCGAGTCCGAGCGCGACGTCCACGTGGTCCACCTGGGCACCATGGGCGTCTACGGCTACGGCACCGCCGGGATGAAGATCCCCGAGGGCTACCTGGATGTAGAGATCCCGCACGAGGAGCAGGAGCCGATCCAGCAGCAGATCCTGTACCCGACCAACCCGGGCTCGATCTACCACATGACCAAGTCGCTGGATCAGCTGCTCTTCGCGTTCTACGCCAAGAACGACCAGCTGCGGATCACCGACCTGCACCAGGGCATCATCTGGGGCACCACGACCGCCGAGACCCAGCGCGACGAGCGGCTGATCAACCGCTTCGACTACGACGGCGACTACGGCACGGTGCTCAACCGCTTCCTCATGCAGGCGGCGGTGGGCTACCCGCTGACGGTCCACGGCACCGGCGGGCAGACCCGCGCGTTCATCCACGTCCAGGACATGGTGCGCTGCGTCGAGCTGGCCCTCGAGAACTCCCCGGCCCCCGGCGAGCGCGTCAAGATCCTCAACCAGATGACCGAGACGCACCGCGTCCGCGACCTGGCCGAGCTGATCGCCCGCATCTCCGGGGCCGCCGTGGAGATGGTGCCCAACCCGCGCCAGGAGTCGGCGGAGAACGAGCTGCACGTCACCAACGACACCTTCCTGGAGCTCGGCCTGCAGCCGACCACCCTGTCCGAGGGCCTGCTGCACGAGGTCGAGGAGACCGCCAAGCGCTACGCCCACCGCGCGGACCTCTCCAAGATCCCCGCGCGCTCGCTGTGGAACCGGCGCACCCGGGCCGGTGTCCCGGCCTCCGTGGCCCACGAGTCGCAGGGCGGCTGAGCAGCTTGCGCATCGCGCTGTTCACCGAGGTCTTCCTGCCGAAGATCGACGGCGTCGTCACCCGCATCATGCGGACCATGGAGCAGCTGGAGCAGCTCGGCCACGAGGTCGAGGTCTTCGCTCCGGGGCACCCGCCGACGCAGTACGCCGGGCACCGCGTGCACAGCGTCCGCTCGCTGTCGTTCAAGCCCTGGTACCCCGAGATCAGGGTGGGCCTGCCCACCGGGCGCATCGCGACCCGGATGGCCGAGTTCGAACCGGACATCGTCCACGCCGTGAACCCGGTGTGGCTCTCGGCCTACGGCGTGCTCTCGGCTCGCCGGCGCAACCTGCCGCTGCTGGCCTCGTTCCACACGGACGTCCCGCACTACACGGAGGCCCTGGGCCTGAACCTGCTGCGGCACCCGTCGGAGTCGTGGATCCGGTGGCTGCACAACCAGGCCGAGCTGAACCTGTGCACCTCCGGTCCCATGGTGGAACGGGCCCGGACGGTCGGCATCCGGGATGTCGACCTGTGGCCCAAGGGCGTCGACACCGTGGCCTACACGCCCGGGAACGCGGACCGCGCCATGCGCGAGCGGCTCAGCGACGGGCACCCCGAGGCACCGCTGATCGTCTACGTGGGGCGCGTCTCCAAGGAGAAGAACCTCGACGAGCTGCTCGAGCCGATCCGCCGCCTGCCCCAGGCGCGCTTGGCGATCGTGGGCTCCGGACCGCACAAGGAGGCGCTGCAGGAGCAGTTCGCCGGGACGAACACCGTGTTCACCGGGTACATGTCCGGTCTCGAGCTCGCCCAGGCCTACGCCTCCGCGGACGTCTTCGCCTTCCCGTCGCGCTCCGAGACCCTCGGCCTGGTGGCCCTGGAGGCCTTCGCCTCCGGCGTCCCCGTGGTCGGCGCGCGTGCCGGCGGCATCCCCTTCGTGATCGACGAGGGCGTGACCGGGCACCTGGTGGAGCCCGGGGACGCCGACCAGCTCACCGAGGCGCTGCGGGGTCTGCTCGAGGACCCGCAGCGCCGTGCGCGGATGGCCCAGGCCGCCCGCGACGAGGCGCTCAAGCACTCCTGGAGGGCCTCGACGGAGGCCCTGGTGGACTTCTACACCGAGGCGATCGAGCGCCACTGGCGCGATCACGTGCCGGCCGGTCCCATGCTCAAGCTCGTGGGCGCCGCCGATCAGCGCGCTCTGCGGCTGCCCCCTGCCATCCGGAAGTACACCGACCTGCTGCCCTGAGCCGCCCGCTCAGTGCGGGCGCACGCGCGAGGCGATCCTGGCGATGACGGCCTGCTCCTGGGCCGCACTGAGCTCGATGCCCAGCACCCATGCCCACGCTCGGACCTGCTCGCCGTGGTAGCTGTGCCCGTGGCCGCCGGGGATCTCTATCGAGCGCGGCATGTCGGTGGTGATCTGCCAGAACGTCACCCAGGGCAGCCAGCGCAGCGTGGTGATGACGTCGGGGGCGGGGCGACGGCGCAGCTCCTCGATCCAGTCGAACCGCCGCCAGATCAGCGCCGGGGACCACCACACCACGGGATCCGAGGCATGCTGCAGGTAGGCGATCCGCGGACGCCGCCACGGTCCGTACGGGGCTCCCGAGGGATCCAGATCGAGGTCCTGGGGCCGATTCGCGAAGCGCACGTGCGCCCCGCTGCGGTACACGGGCAGGATCTCGGTGCTGCCCTCGTCCCGATCCGCCACGATCCGCGACCACAGCCGAGTGGCCCGCGGCGTGCCGGACCACACGGCGCCATCGACCGACGACAGCATCTCGTGGATGCTGGCGAAGGCGCCGTGCCCGCCATAGGCCCCGAGCGACTCCCCCGCCGCGAACAGCCGGGGCCGCCGCTGCTGGGCAGGGAGGCTGTCGAGCTCCCGGCGCACGCGCTCGAAGAGGACGCGGCCGGCGCGTCGGGCACCCTGCCGATCCACCACGAAAGCGAGTCCCGACGGCGCGAATGAGTACTGCAGGGTGGCGCTCGCGCAGTCGCCGCCGGTCAGGTACTCGACGCTCGCCGGGGTCCAGTCCTGGATCCAGCCCGTCCCCGTGCCGGTGAGCAGCACGAGCACGCCGCGCTCGAACGCTCCGGTGCGGTGCAGCTCGGCCACCACGGCATCGGCGGCGTCCTCGAGGCTGTCATGGGCGATCTTGCCGGCGAAGACACGGATCGGCTCCCGGTGCTGCCCGGCAGCGGTCTGCGGGCTGAGCCGCAGGCGCTCGAGATCCGCCGCCCGAGGCCCGTCGGCCACGAAGGCCTGCCCGTGCGTGCCCAGGACGTCATAGGACTCGCTCGAGCCCGGCCCGCCCGAGCGCTCGGGCTCCGCGGGACGACGGCGGCCGTCGGCCCAGCGGCGATTGGCGATCGTTGCGCGGCGAACCATGCGCCGGGCGATCTGCGTGATCAGCAGGCGGTTGGTCAGCGCCACCGCGCCGAGGCCGGCGACCGAGGCCAGGCCCGGGCCCACGAGATCCCGCGAGATGAAGCGCACGCCGCCTGCGACCGTGGAGCGGATCCAGTGCATGACCCAGCCGAAGGCCACGCCCCCGAGCCACCACGACGTGCCCACGGCGTAGCCGATCACATGGGCTCGCGGGCCGCCGTCGCGGGTCTCGACGAGCTCGGAGGTCCGCCGCTGCGCC